>JADMIO011385372.1_pt1 | contig 29474 bp, 27 predicted proteins | sample 8958161 | NCBI WGS metagenome assembly JADMIO01 (sample SAMN16585339, study PRJNA669376) | soil metagenome | isolation source: Crop rotation soil | place: USA: Cullars Rotation, Alabama | collected 2011 | reverse complement strand
ACACACCCAGAGAGAGAGAGAGAGAGAGAGAGAGAGAGAGAGAGAGCAGAAATACATACAGAAAACAGTGGGTGCGATGAAAAAATGTGCATCAGAAACAAGAGTCGGAATAATGGACTTGATTGATCGCAGTGACATGTTTGTATGCCTTTTTCTCATTTTTTCGGTTTCTTTTTTGTCGAATTCTTTTGGATGGGCAGAAGCAAAATTCTCTCACACTCCTACTAGGCCTCGCGCACGAGTATCACATTCGTCATGTCTCTACACGCAAAGTACGCGCAGAGATGAAAATGGAATTTACGTTTTTGGAGGGAAAAACGTGGAAGGCGACGGCAATGATCTGTACGTCTTCGTGCTCAGCGGACAAGATAAAGAAAAAGACAAAGACAAAGAGATGACAGAAAGAGATCAACCGAATTCCAACAGCAACACGCAGAGTTGGAATCCACCTTCGACTTGTGAATGGCGTCGCGTTAATGCCACTGGTATGTTGTTAACATTTGTTTGTTTGTTTGCTCTTTCTTTGTTCGGTGCCATCCGATCTCTCTCTCTCTCTCTCTCTCTCTCTCTCTCTCTCTCTCTCTCTGTCTGTCCCTCAATTTCTCTCACTTTCTTCTTTCCTACCGTTCTCTTGTGTGCGTGTTGTCGTTCAGTATAGTGTGTGTGCCTGTTGTACTCAAGTACACTGTGTCTGTGTGTATATTCTTCTTGCGCCCGTTTGGTCTTACATTAATCGCTTTGTTGTTTTATTGCAGGACCCATCCCTCCGCCCCGACATGACCACTGCGCAACCATCATCGATCACCGCATGTATGTGTTCGGAGGCAGCGTAAAGAAGAAGGTAGGCAAAGTGGAAATCACGTTACATCACTCACTGTTTCGCCCTCTCTTCTACTCTCATATATAGTCATGCCCGTGCAAGTCTTTTCAATGTTGTAATGACAACAGATCTCTCACACAAATGCTGTCATCAAATGAAAATACTTGCCACATTTTTCAATGTGTCCATTGATCTGTACTTTGTATTTTTTGTAGGACGAATTATACGTCTTAGACATCCCCACTCGACAGTGGTCGATGGTGTATTACGGCGGATATATGCCGCGATGTTGTGGACATCCTGCCGTCACAATCAACAAGAAAATCGTACGTTTTGTTGTTGTTGTTGTTGTTGTGTGTGTGTGTGTGTGTGTGTGTGTGTGTGTATGTGTGTTGTTTGCGGTTTGGGAAGAAACTGCCACAAGCGCCTTTCGCCTTGCACACCATGAATAGACCTTGTCTACTCTTTGTGTCTTCGCTGTGTCTTCCCTTTCTTGCAATCCGCATTTAAATCACGATCAGACGCTTTTGCAGCCACTTATTCTGTGCGTTTATGTGCTCACTTTTTGCTGGGGTTGTGCACAGTATATCTTTGGTGCCATCGATGGTAAAGACCACTATTCAGACGCGATTTCTGTTTACAATCCCATTGGCAACTCTTGGTGAGGCAATCTGATCCTTTCTGCTGCGTTTACATATTCGCGTTTTTAATTAGCAACTTTTTATTCTTCGTTTTTCGTCTTTTTGTTGTGTGTGTCGCTTTTCTTTAATGTGCGTATGCATTTGTTCTTTTCTGTGCATTGGTTAGGAGTCGACTGCAGTTTGAGCGTGAGACTCCCTCTCCATGTCCACGTGTGCATCATGCTATTGCAGCATGCCCAAGAGGCACTGGATTCTTCATATCCGGAGGTAGCGTAGAAATCCGTCCCAGTTGTTCACGCTTAAATGAATGTCTGTCTCTCTCTCTCTCTCTCTCTCTCTCTCTCTCTACATATATATATGTATAATCCACCTGTCTACCTATCTATCTATGTCTCCCTCTCTCTTTTGTCTCCGTCGGGCATAACACAGGTGTCAACCAGAACAACCTTCCATTAGACGACCTTTGGTTCTTCAACTTAGAGAGTCGCACATGGCATTCTTTCACTCCTCTTTGGTCCGGTCCCGAAAGCACCACGAATATGGGGAACAGTAACACCAATTCGAGTAATACGACCAGTAATAATAATGCGAATCGCACTCGTTCTTCCTCCTTTACTACGCGGCCGCCTCTCTCTCTTCCTTCCTCTCCTCTCATCTCTCCGGGTACTTCTAATGCTCCGCCGCCTGTATCGCCTTATGCTGCGGCTTTCTCCTCTCTTTTGCCGACGCCTTCTTCTCTTTTGTCTCGAAGTGCTAATAAGGATCGCAGCACTCCACCTGCATCACCTTCATTGAATCCCCCGGTTTCATTACAGAATTCTAATGCGAATCTCATCACAAATGCCAATAACACACCTTCTTATTTGCCACTGCGTTCGCCTGCTGATGGTTCCTCCTCACGTTATACACTTCTGACTAATTCTCCTGCAGCAAACGTGCGTTCTTCAAGTCCTTTTCCTCGCTTTCTTGTCCGTCCTCATATCCCCGTTCCTGCGCCTTGTTCGCGCTCGCAGCATTCGTGTATATGTGCGAATGGGGGGGACATTTTAGTGATATTTGGTGGCTTGGATGATGATAATAGTCAACATACGGTCTTTCATGATGTCAATATTTTCCAATTTATCAAATATCGCGCCTCTTCCTCTACAAATGAGACGGGAGGTGAGCGCGAGGCTACGGGATTCAGTGGATTTTATCTCAGTCCGTTGCAGAAACCCCTGTTATTAGAAAATGTGAAAGAAAATAATGCGAATAATGGAAAAGAAAATGCGAATGTTCATACAAACACAAATGCCAATGCACATGCAAACACAAATGCCAATGCACATGCAAACACAAATGACTTGGTTGAAGGACAGAGTATCTCGCGCTCTCTTGTGAAGATACCCACCATGACGGAGTTAACCTCACAGCCTTTTTCTCTCATTCTTTCGCATATTCTCTCTCATCCTTTTCTCTCTTCTTCTTCTACTTCCTCTGATCAGACCACATCCTCATCTACCTCTTTGCTTCTTTCTTCTCCAACTTTTTCTACTTCTTTTTCCTCACCTTTCTTACTTTTAGGAAAACTCGGCGAACTATACTCACAGCTCTTCTCATCTCATCCGGATGGCATGGAGGGATATCCCTATGGTGCTTATCTATCTACAGGCGCGGTGCGTGTAGAAGACGATGATATCGATGAAGTAGTGGTCTCGAATGCGATGTTTCGTCATTTGTGTAGTCAGTTTCGTCAGATATTAGCGAGAATGGTGATGATTTGTCTGAATACGGCGCGACATGATGAAAGTGGCATAGAAACTGCGCGATGTTTAACGGCATTTTTAACGGAAAATCGCAGTGAAATCGAACGCGTATGTATGCGAGTGTTGAAGTATATGGAAGAAACGCAACAACAAGTCAACAAAGCGGCTTTTTGGACGCAAACTTTACAAGATATGCAGACGGATATTGTAGTTTTGAATGTGGGCGGCAAACGTTTTCGTACCACTGTACAAACACTCACCACTATTCCCCCTGGGGGACATTCTCTATCGTCATTTCACGCTTTCCACTCACGACTTGCTGTCCCCGCTCACTCTTCTGCCTATGATATGCCTTCCACACCTTATAGTGCGAGTAGTATAATGAGCCCGGAAAGTTCTTCACATACGACAATAAGCTCCACAAGTACTACGCGTTCTTCGACAGCGAGTGAGGAAACGGTAAAGAACATATTGGCTGCTTTACCGCCTCCCAAGTTCAAAGCTAATGCCAAGAAGAATAGTGCGGTTATTACGGTGCCTATTCCCCAACACACGCATAATAATACTAATAATAATAACAATAATAACAGTAATAATAATAGTCATACCAATAATACGAATAACAATAATCCGGTCACTCCGCTAAATAATATCACTAATAATAATAATAATGATAATACGAGTCAAACTCGCACACCCATTGCACTTGTCGACACACCTGTTGCGCCTTCACTTCTTGCTTCCGCTTTCCATTCAACGGCCTCTTCTTTCTCTGAACTCCCTCTTCGAAGTTTGTCATCCAACAACCTTGCAAGTTCATCAAATGCTTTTGATGCTTCTCATAATAATAGCGGTAACATCAGCTCGAGCAACAACACATCATCAACACCCTCTTCAGTGTTGAGCGTGTTGAATGCCAATAATCGTCCACCGCAAGAAAGTCGTTATGAAGCTCTGTTTAACTCGCCTCAAAGTACGACTGCAGCTGCTCAGAATGAGAAGGCTAAAATAGCAAAAGGCAATGGCTCTTCTTCTCTGTCTGTTTCTCAACAAACCGCCACACAGCCATCACTTTCTCCCATGGGAAATGACAATACATCATACGAACGCTCTCCAGCTTCAAGTGCTGATGCAGATAGAGAAAGAGAAAGTCAAAGTCAAAGAGAAAGAGAAAGAGATCGTCGTCGTTCCGTCACGCCTTTATCATTAGCAGATGTGTCTTCAACCACACACACACATCCTCACGATCACACTTCTTCTTTATCCGCTTCTTACGCAATCACAACAAGTTACGCTTATGCAGACACGATGTTCAATAGCCAACATATGATGACACAAAACGCATCACAAACACAACCCGAACTACACGATCACATGTTATCCGCTATGTTTCGAGGTCCGTGGTCACTGCAATTGGATGAGAATGGCGAGTGTTTTATTGACAGAGATCCCACCCATTTCCGCTATGTTTTGAACTATTTGCGTTGTGTGCACGAGTATCGCAAGTATACGACTTTGCATGCGGAACAACAACAACAACAAAGCCATATGCATCAAAGTCATCATACTTCGGGTACTTTTCCTCGAACAGAGATACGCGATCAAGAAGGTAATCTTTATAATATAAACAATAATAACAATAACAATAATAATAATAATAATAATAGTAGAAACAACGCTTTCCGCACACGCGCGCCTTCGCGTTTGGATTTGAATGCGTGGTTAGCCTCTCACTTTGTATTACCTGATGATCCGATTGTGAGACAAGAGCTGCTTTTGGAAGCCAACTTTTATCAACTGGATGGTTTAGTGGCCATTTTGAGAGAGAGATGAAACAAGAGCAAGAGAATGAGGCTCAGACACAAGAAAAAACAAACTTGAAGTTGGAGTTGAATAAAGTAAAAAATTGTGTGGGTTTTCTTTTTCACACATGTTACTCGTGAGAAGATGTTTGCTTTCCTGAATAATACACAAAACTGCTTTTTGTCTCACACTTCTCTACTGAAAACGCCCTCTTGTTTCCTATTAAAGAACACTGCACACTTTCCTCCTCATAAGACTTCCATTTTCTTTTGTTTACAAAAAAAACTTAATAAATACAAATCCACAACAATATCTAGTTTTACTTCTAAGGATGGAAAATGCCCGCACACAACAGCAAATTGCGCGGGGTAAACTTGGTGAACAGCACAGACGTATTCTTCGTGCGAAAAGTCTTCACCGCGGAGCCGCTGCAAAATGAGAAGAAAAGTGTACACACACACACACACACACACACACACACACGCACACACACACACACACACACACACACACACACAACGAGTCGTCAGTTCCTATGGATGTATGCTTGGAAATGAATTTCGTACATAAAATATGTGGGTTTTTTTTCTCAAAACAAAAACAAAGGAAGACAAAAAGAAAACTTACAGTTCCGGAACGCTCTCAGCAGCGGTCGTGTAAGCATCGGCACTGTGCGGAAAAAATGAGAGCAAAGGAAAGTCAGCACAAAAAGCAACAACAAAAAAAGAGGCGAAAACAGGCATTAATAATCAGCGCGCAACTGTGGAGCATTCGTCTCGAACGTACTTAGAAGATGATGAGTAATATACATATATCATTATAGCATGATGAGCAATATATATAAATGATTATAATATGATAAGTAACAACAATAATAATAATACATATCCAAATAAGAGCACCGTTCGTCTTTGTATTCCACAGCTTGACAGAGGACTCAAGTGCACGGGAACACAAAGAACGACCTTATGATTATAATATGATGAGTCCTATATATATGTATACAATACGAATGAGTAATAATATGATGCTTATAACGTGATAAGTAATATACATCATCTGATTATAATATGATGAGTCACATATCTCTAGATAATAAAAACACAGCGTACGTCTTTGTATTCCATAGCTTAACACTATAGTCGAGTGAGCCGGAACACAAGAGTGAACCCTCCATGGAGAAGTCGAGTGCTGTTACGTCTTTATCGTGAGCCGGAACGTCGCTTAGCTTGCGACCCATCGCCAAATCCCAGATGATTATGCGTCGGTCTGACCCTGAGATTGTATGGATGTATGTGTGTGTGAGAGACAGTTAGATAGAGAGAGGGAGAAAAAAGAAGAAGAAGAAGAAGAAGAAGAAGAAGAAGAAGAAGAAGAAGCAAGAAAGAAAGAGAGAGAGAGAAGGAAAGAAAGAGAAAGAGACAGGGAGAGGAAAAGAAGAGATTGAGAGACGAAGTGAGTGAGTAAGTGAGTGTGTGTGTGTGTGCCTGTGTGTATGTGTGTTTGTGAGTCTGTGTCTCTACATCTCTCCTGCTCTCATATGCGTGCGGCATTAGTTTGTACCTGCTGAGGCCAGCATTTTTCCGTCTGGAGAAAAGGCCAAAGCTCTGACACCTTCGCTATGCCCGTGAAGTAAACGCACACAGTCACCCGTTTGCACATCCCACAATCGCACGGTCGTATCTCTGCGGCAGAGAAGAGAGAGAGAGAGAGAGAGAGAGAGAGAGAGAGAGAGAGAGAGAGAGAGAAACATGGTGATTTAGTGTTACACACAACGGACAACACAAAAGAAAACAATAGCAATTAGGTTACAAATGACGAACGTTACTCTGAATCAACACAGCACATACACATATACACACACATACACACACACACACGTACACACACATCCACTCATACATATCTCTCTCTCTGTCTATATATCGAGACACACACACACACACACACACACACACACACACACACACACACACACACACACACTTACGTCGATCCAGTGGCCAGATAGTTGCAATTCGGGTGGAACTTTAGTGTGTCGATATCAGACAAATGTCCCGCGAAGATTCGCAACGGATATATCTTATCAGTACTCCATAAACGCGCAGTACGATCTCTGTAGTGTTGTTCCAAAGTTGGAAGAAGAACGCAACAAAACAAAACAAAACAAGTAAGTGAATGAAACGGTGGAATAATAAAAAACATAAAAACAAAAATCGAAACGCACAATTTCAAAAAAAAGGTAAAAGAACAAAAAAGGAGCTGCACAAAACACAATAATAGTGATAATAACACAAATAAGCACATCCGATCTTCTCCAAATCAAACACATGCCAAAGAAAAGGGAGAAAACTCACCACAAAAAACGTATAAACAACAATCAAAGTATGACAAAAAGCCTGAATAAAACATACGCGGCAGCGGAAGCGAAGTAAAATCCCAGCGGGGAAAACTCGACGTCCCACACGGGAAAGTTGTGACCCTAAGATGCCAAAAATTAGACACACAAAGAGCAAGAAGAAGAAAGAAGAAGACGAGGAGAAAGAGAGACATAGAAAGAAAGAGGTATGTGTGTATATGTGCGAGCGCACGTGAACGACTGCGGGCACACACGTACACACACACACACACACACACACACACACACACAACACGCCCCGCCAGCCAAACCAAACAGGAAAAAGAAGTTCTACCTTATAAGCCACGAGACATGTTTTATGCGGAATACTCCACAGGCGAATGGACGTGTCTTCCGAAGCAGAGAGTAAGAAACGGTTGTCAAAGCTGAAAGAAGTGCGGAAAATGGGACCCGAATGGCCCACTAACTGGGTGCACGGCGCTTTGGGATCTGAGTTTTGAGACAAAAGAAAAACAAAAGCAAAAAAACCAACAAAAAAGGGGTTAAAATGTGCGTCTTTGGAGCTGAGTTTTCGAGAGAAAAGGAGAAAGAAAAAAAAAGTGGATAAAAAAGAAATGAAAAAGGTGTGATACGAGGGCGATCACACAGGGTATCACACAAGAAAGTTCTTCCCAAATGTTCTGCTATAAGTGAGCATCATTCGTAACTTGAGAAGACCAAATCCCATAAAATAGACCCGCAAAACATGACAACCAAACATAGCAAAATACACAAGCTTTTCAATGCAACAAGAAAGAAGAAAACACACTCACACCACACTACCTTCTTCATTTACATCTAACGGCGAGTCAGAGAATGTTCGGGGCTCAGATAAATCCCAAACGCGAACTACCGAATCTGAAATGTATGATGAGCACATTCAGGGAGAGCGGTTGCACACATTAGAAACAAGAAACAGCGACACACACACACACACACACACACACGCTCTCTCTCTCTCTCTCTCTCTCTCTCTCTCTCTCTCTCTCTCTCTCGCACACACACACAGTCATGGTTACCTGCACAGGCAGCTGCCACAGCAGAGGCATCTGAACCCACAGCGACGGAGTTGATGATATCTTGCGTATTGAGGAAAGTGTACAGCGAGATAGAGGGAAGTGAGGTAGCAGAGACAGCAACACCTATCAAGAGAAAGACAAATAATTCGAAACAGTTCCAAATGAAAACGAGGTTACTTTACGTACGTTTCCGTAAGTCTTCCAAAATAGTTGCAGTCACTTGTTCCGATCTGCGTCGAAACAGTTATAGAGAAAGTGAGACAAACATGCGCACACCAACGCACACACACATACACACACACACACACACACACACACACACACACTACAGACTCTCTCGCTCTCTTTTCTCTCTCTCTCTCTCTCTCTCTCTCTCTCTCTCTCTCTCTCTCTCACACACACACACACACACAATATATACAACTCTGAGTCTATGACTTACGGTTCAGGCAAAGGAATGGCACTGGCATGCACAGTTCGACTGGGAGGTACGGGAATGCGAGGCGCCGCTGTAGTCGATCTGAAGGAAAGAAACGAAAGAAGAACACAAGAAGCAGAGTCAGCCAAAATGGAGAAGACTGTGTTTTTCTAAATTACAAAATAAAATGGACAATGCGCAAGAGACAGCCCAAAAATGCCATGTGAATTCGAAGTTGTCAAAAACCAGACACATTTTGTCCACAGTTTACAACCGATACATCGCGATTGGTTTCAGTGGTGATTGCATAAAATAGACCTCAATATTTTCCATTCTGAGGTACTTACGGTGGTTCTGTGACTCTCGGAGCGGCTCTTGAAGGCGAACTATCGATCGCCATGGGAGCGGGTCCCTAACAAAAACAGAAAAAAAGAAAAGAAAAACAAGCAAAAAACATGACTCGTTGTTACTCAACTCTGTCTCGTATGGAGAGAAAAGAAAGAGCAAGCCATTTCTTTTCTTACATCGGTTTTACTCTCCGCCGTCGCTGCAGCCTGAAGTGCGCATCACATACACATCACAAGATTAGAAGATATTCACAACTTGCAACTCTCTTTCTCGCTCTTACTTTGAATGCATCATCTTGCATCTTTTGCGCATTCCTTTGCAACTGGTCCATAAAAGGCAAAGTTCCCCAGTGAATAGACTGTGTATTCGCCTGACTTGCTGGATAGTTTGGTCCCCGAGACTGCATTTGAACGCCTTCCTCCATATCCGCGAGTGTTAGTGGCTTTCGTGATACAACTACAGCCGACACACACGTAAATTGTGAGATAGAGGAACATTACAATAATCAAAGGTGGACCAAAACCCATACTTTTCAAATGTAAATGATCATTTATCAGCCTGAGCAATAGCATGAGCATGGATTCCTCCACGAAAGAAATGAGCAAGTGATGTGAGAAAGATGAGAGTTGAATCTCCACTTTTTGTGCCAAAAACGCCGACGCCACCTGTCAAGACGATTACAAGTACGCATGGAAGAACAAATAAGGCACAAGAACGAAACACACCTCATTGTGAGCGAGTGTGTTTGGAGTCGAAATAGAGAAAAGCGATTGAATTTCACTGCCATGAACAAGCTCGTGCTCGCGGCGATGTTTGTCCAGGAAACGAGAAGCTGGAAGAAAAAAAACAAAGAACAGACAAACACACACCAAAATGAACATGCGTTTCAATTTCTTTTTCGCGTGAGTATTGGAAGAATTACGAATATTATTTGTTCTCACATTACTGTTTCTCTCTCTCTATTCACTAATTCACTACACTGCACTCACCTTCATGCACGAATCCCTTTGTCACCATATCCAAGAAGACATACACAAAGACGGGCCACAAGACGGTCGCCAGCTCATTGCGGTACTTATCCAGCGAAGACTCGATAAACCGTCTCAAACGCGCATAACTTTCCTCATACATATCCGGCGTATTCTCCGCTTTGTTAGACGTTTTCGTGATGTTACGCGCATGTAGTCCTTGCTCCACACTCTTCTCCAAAGTCATAGTCGCCAAACTGGTCGGCACGCTGCGGATGAACTCCTCCGGTTGCTGATACCCGCGTTTCTGGAGGTGATGATAGACGACTTGGTCAGTCGAAGTCATCGCCGCTGCTGCGCCACTGGCGGGTGCGTTCGCCGTCGTCGCCTGCGGGCCAGCAAGAGGAGCGGGTTGACCGGGATTATTGCCGGGTTGCCCGCCCGCGTAGTTCAGGTTTTGACCAGCGGAAATGGGCGCGAATTGCGAAGTGGAGCCGTAAGCTTGTTGTTGACCTTGCGCACCTGCGTACCCTCCTTGGTGAGAGGCGTAGGTCTGGCTGTGACCCGGAAGAGAGAGACCTGACGTGCGAGGAATGGGAGGCTGCTGGGGATTCATTGTTTTGTTAGTTGCAGAGGGGGTTTTGTAACTTTAGGTCGTGGTATTGGCGTCGCTATTTCCCTGTTGCTCTGCAACTGTGTATGCGCGCTGTCTTGTGGGTTTTTTGTGTTGGCCTAATGATTTATAAATATGTATTCATTTATTCATGATTTATTTATGCTTTCAAAGTATTACTGCTGCAGCGATCTAAATCTTGATGCTCAGTCATTACTATTTGTTCATGTATTTCATTCTTGATTGAATCTTTGTACAAGCCGCAATTGCTTGCCTAGGATGGACTAAGTTGCCCCCTCCCAAATGACCACAATTCATGAAAGGTAATCCGACAATGTGTGGTGAAGAATAGTAATACAGAGGAGTACGAGTAAGAGTGCACGACCTACGACGCACAACACAAGCTAACAGGTAAGAGTTCAAGCACGGCTCATTGCGCCACTGAAGATGAGCTGACAACCGTCTTGGTTTGGCCGGGATCGTTCATGGCATATGAGCGTTTCAACGACCGACAGCAGTAATTGACAGACCAAATTTGGAAACAGGCGAGTGATTTTGTTGTTTAGCAGATAAAGAATTATGATCGTCAAATGATATAGCTGATAAATAGGGTGATTAAATGACAAAATTGGAACCCATAAATTGAAGTGACGGGTGTGGTTACCTGTTAAGGCCGAGCCAACCACCATCAGTCCCAGCGGCCATTCCTCGATGAAGGGTCCGACGAAGATCACCCGTCGCAGCGGCCGTTCCTAGGTGTACAGACACTTTCCTATGAATTCATTGGCCACTGAGCAGTAAGTCACATCGAAAATCACCAACCGAAGGATGGCCATGAAAATCCCACTGCGCATGTGAAATAACAAACGAAAAACAACCCCGCACTTCGTCTGTTGCACCAGAATGAATTTAATTGCACCAGAAGCAAAACTCGCACCTTGAGCTAGTTCAGACCCATATACATCGCATGTTGAGTCCCCAGTGTTGTCTATAGAGCTCCCAGACCACTTTTGCGGAGGCGAAAGATAACGTATTTAGATGCAAAACATCTGGAATTGCCATGGGCAATGCGCCTCGAGTATTGAACGTGAGCTCTCCATCTTTCAACCATAAAGCCACCAGGTCTTTGTACGTCAGTTCAGACAGGTTTTGGATGAGTTCGACGGGTCCATCATGTACGCCCGTGCCAAACGAGAGTGAACACATGGGGGATACACATGGCCACCTTCTGCCCGAAAATCCCATTGCGCAGCCACTACACTGCATTTTACATCGAAGAATGGCCGTGAGAATTTCGGTTAGATCACAAAACCTGTTTGGCTCGGCCTTAATAAGTCCCTCGGCGCAATGCCTGGCCGTTGATCGGGATCGTTTAGCGGGCTCTCACCGCAAGTGGGTCAAAGACTTCCAACTGATTTTTATGCATCCACGTGTTGTTTTGTGTATAAAAGAGTCGTTCATTTGGCCTTGTTCTCGTGCCTTTATCTTCTCCATTCTATTGGCCACACGGCATGTCCTTTTCTTCAATTACTAACTAGACCAGATACGACCGCGAAGCGACTGATGCAAAACATGCAATAAAAGTTGCTTGTTCGAGCGTGACACCGCACGTTACAACCTCCTCATAATAACACAAACGTATCTGACACACAATCTTGCACGGTAGTGTGCTACGATCCACTTAGTCGCTGATTCTCCTCTTTCTCTTTGCGTTGCAACAATCTTGTCGAGGTCGGTAAGCAGCGAGGGTACAAGAGACATGAGTTCTGATCGACCAAAGGTACCCATTGCGGGGTGTGCTGAGATTTTCATAGTTGGAAACAGACATGGCCAACACACACACACACACACACACACACACACACACACACCGGCACATATAGATCCATATTTACATTTGTATGTATGTTGTGCTGTGTAAGTCTACGCGCATGTGTTTCTTTGCATGGTGTCGGCGAGTTGCTGACGGCTGTCGATTTATGAATCGTAGACATTGTCGGAGGAAGTTGCGGCCCACCCCCAAGAGATCGAAAAGCTGAGAGCGGCGTTGAATGGCAGTGAATACTTTACGACAAAAGGTATCTGCAGCATCACTAATGCGTCAATATGTGCCAGCTAAACCATGCCACATATGTATTTCTATCTTTCTTTGTCTTGTTTTCTCTCGGCTCTGTCTCTCTCTCTCTCCCCCTCTCTGTGTCTGTGTGTGCGATCTATTCTTTCTTCCCCGCCCAGGTTTAACAGCCGATGGATTCGCTGACCGCGATCTTATGCGCTTTCTATTGGCTCGTGATTTGGACATTACGAAAGCCATGTACATGTTCATAAGTCGACTAGTGAGTGTGCGGTGTTTTTGTCCATTTTCGTCTGTCTCATCACATTTTCCTATCAGAAATGGAAAGAGTCGGGTAAAATCAATGTGGAAGAAGAAGCGGTGAAGAATGAGTTGAACATGCAGAAAGTATTTATGTTTGGGGTAAGCGATTTACACGTGCTGTTCATCGTAATCAGATTGTCCACAATTCAACTAGATAAAAGGCGCATAGGAAGGAATATGCCATAACATAAGTGAGCTGAAAACTTATTGAACAAATGAATGTACATGTGTACAAGGAAGGGTTAGGAAGTCTTTCTATCCCCTGTCCCTGTGTGGTGTTCTCTGATGACTTCTTTTACCTCTCACTAGACGGATAACCAAGGACGTCCAACTGTCTATTTATTTGGAAAGAATCACGATGCATATCGTCGCGTCTTGGAAGAGAGCGTTAAGCTTGCTATCTTCTGTCTCAACGAATTGGAGAAACGGTGACGACGCGTTGAGGACGTTGTTGCTCTCAATACGAAACTAAGGCTTTTTGGTCTCTTTTTTTGGTTTCTCTTTTTGTTTGCATTGTAATTTCTCTGGTTTCAGAATGGATGAAGAGAAAGACATCACGCAATTTGTGATGATTGCCGATCTGGATGGATTTGGTTGGTCGAATTATGATGTCTCTTGTGCCAAGGTATCAAAGACATTTGAAGTTCCTTACATTTCTTTGGCTAATGTTATTATTATTATTATTTTCATTTAGGAAGTGTTCACTGTGCTCCTGAAATACTATCCAGAGCGACTTGGCAAGTTATATTTGGTGAATACAGGTCCATATTTTGTTAGAGTTTGCATATTCCTTCTTATAAATCCAATTTCATGCGCAGGTTTTGTGTTTTACGCGTTGTGGAAACTTTTATCACCTGTAAGTTTCTCACAATATCATCGAACTATGTCGCGGTCCTCACGCTTCGTGCTTCCTTTGCATGCATTTGTACATGTTTAGCTATTACCTTCTCGAACCAAAGAAAAGGTATGTTGTACGCCGCGGTGTGTATGCACAATTCATGTATGCTTACGTACGTTTGGTTTGGGAAAATATCAGATATGTTTCGTTCGTACGCCTTCTGAATATCAAGTCGAGTTGCCCAAGCTTTTCCCTCCCGAACAATTGCTCGAAAAGTATGGCGGACACAACAAACTCGAGCTGCGCTATCCTCCTTTTATTCACGAGTATCGTCATCATCATCCTCACCATCATCCTCACCACAAACATCATCACCATTCGCATCAAACTAATGATGAACATTCTGTGTCTGCCTCGGCATCTTCTTCATCTCTTCCACCTGAGAAACCTGTAGAAGATTCTTCCTAACTATTTATCTCTTAATATTAGCCTTACTATTTATGTGCAGCGGAAGCTTTTTGGTTTTTCATCATCGCTATGTAACACTTTAATCACACAAAAAACCAACAACCAAAAAAATAAATCACTCACAATAGTTTTGCACACACACACACAGTCGCAACATAACGCAAAGATAAAGAGACGGGAAAAAAGAATGAGTTTATAGACTCGTCGTATTATTAGTCGAATAGCCTTCTTCTTGCTCATCGCCCAACGCGATATACTGTTCGCCACCTCGCAAAACCCCTCCAGCGTGTCGGCCGCGCATATACAAATCTTGATGGCCCCCTTCGAAGTAATACTCCTCTTCTTTCTCCGTGTTTGCTTTGACTACTTCTTCTTCTCTCTTTGGCGGATGTTGACTGATGCGTATCACTTTTCCGGATACTAATGGCGGTGCATTGTACTGACTCATCCGCTTGATACCTTGTTTCTTCATCGCCGCTTCAATGCGCGAATCATCGCAATCTTCCACCAGTTGATCATTGATGAACAAGTGATACAAGTAAGGATCCACAGAGAAAAACTCGCTCACATCGTCGACATCAATGTTGATGCGACAGGTGCGATCGTTGATTTGGAAAGCGAATTCGCTGCGACGATCTTTGGGATATTCAATGATGGAACCGTTCACACAAATTTGGGGCGGTTTTGTAGATAAAAGTGGCTGAAGAACAACCAAAGAAACAAAAAGGAAACATAGAAAGAAAAGGGAAGAAAGAACACGTAAGAATGCGAAAAGTATTTCTGAACCTTCGACGGTCATACCTGTAAAACTTCGACACAAATGTGCAAATTCGCTCTTGCTTCGTACCATCTCCACACCATATGCGTCTTGGGGTTAACCACCGATTTCTGCTTATTCTTTTCTACATAAACCGTGAGCATTTCCAGCTCCATTTCTTGCACATCCTCGCTGGTGCCTTCTGTGTGATGACGTGTGCAGATACGGACGTTTTGCTGTTTCTCAATCGTTATGTCGGGAGTGATAAGCGCCGACAAATAGCTTTGAGGCGGCGCACCCTGAGTGAGGCGAATCAGGGGGATGGCGCGCTCGTCGCCTGGAATACTATGGATCCCAAACGAGACACAGCGTAGGGTAAGAAGCAGACAACTGAGGAATAACAGACAAGCCAAAGGACGATAGACAACGCATGCAACATCAGAACTAATTATGTGACTTACCGTTGCTTTGCCTGTGATGCTCCCATTTTGGATGAGGCAGACCAGGAAACAATTGCCAGTGTGTTGGTTTTGTCGGTACGACTCTCAGCCAAAGAGAGGAAATGCGATAAGAAGTTCGCTTTCGACCAGTGCAAGATGTCAAGTAAATTGCACAAAGTCTTCTTTGGCAGAATAGTCGTCAGAGCACGGAAAGAGTATGAACAATCCACTCTGCGAGGGTTCAGAACTCAATAGCGCGGAAATGTCAGCTAAATTTAGAGGAAACACTGTGCCGTGAAACAGGGCAATTCATGTGCTTTAAAGTGAAAAACTCAAACCGTTTCCTCTGATATTCGCGAGTCGTCGCAGGGAAACTCCCTTTTAGTGGGTGTATTTGTTCTATTCATGCAACGCACACGCACTTCCATCAGATTTTTGCAGGGACGCGCAATTCGTTGATGAGAAATGAAATGCTGCGCACAAATGAGCTAGCAGCTCTTGTTGGAGACACAGATTGACCAGAGACTCGCGATAAATGCATGGCAACGGCACACATTTCAAAGCGTGGAAGACACTCACACACCGAGACAGACAAACACACAAGCACGCACACAAATGCCACGTGCGCCGCACACGCTCGAAGTCTGGGTCAATTGTGACGCCAGCAGGAGGCCATGTCATACGGAATCGATTGTTAATCACCTTGCAAATCCTCCAATCTTAGCAATACGATCGATATGAAATTCCATCTTCGTGTGTGTCCGTAACTGGTTGGTAGATACCATAGTTTGTTTGAGTAGTTTCTGTGACCCCCATCGTCGGAGCTAACTGGTCGTTCGATCATCCGTAGCCGTGACTGCGCATGCGTGCATTTTCACGCGGGGAACATCGGGGATGGCCGACACGTGCTAGCATGCAGCGACGTTGCACAACGTACGGCGCGGCATTCATTTGACGTAGAATAATCTGAAAATGGCCGACACGTGTTGCCATGCGCCAGATGGGACACTCGCCAGTCAGGAGTGTGAGCGAAATATCTGTGTCGCGCGGTGTTGTGCGTGTTTGTGTGTGTGTGTGTTTTTGTTGTCTCCTCTCTCATATCCGATGTCAGCGGCCTGCTTCTATTTTTGCAATTTTGGCATTTGTACGCCCGCATTCCTTTGCCTTTTTATTTCCTCTGCTGATCGTCCGCCTCAAAGTTGAGGTGGATGACATGTCTTTCGACTCATCGTCGCCATCTTCATTGGTCTGCCTTGCGTTTCCTCTTAACCCGCTGAAGTGGCAGCATTTGTGTTGTTTGCGTGTACGTTCGGCACGCTTCTTCCCCAGCCGCTGGGTGCTCACTCAGTTGATCCGTAAAGCTACTATTCATGGTCAATGGGCACAGTTCGTTATCGTATCGTGTATCTTGAGCAGCCCGATATCGAGCTCACGTGTTTCTTGGCTTTCTTTTGTCATTCGCCCGCGTTTTCTGCAGTGCAAAGCGCCTTTCCCTGCGTGACTTGGACGTGGGTTGCACAGTCGAAATCTCTACCCGTGCTCATGTTGCAAAGTTGACGTATTTTCGCGAGATGGTTGTCTGAGCGCGTGTCAAAAGCCGAAAGTGCTCTTTCTTTGCTTCCTAAGCGCGACGGAGGTCGGCCGCAGCTGCAATGTCAACATTTTCTGATATTTCCTCGTGGCAAATTGACCATCCTTCTCACGCTCTGGATTGGCACGATGAACCGGACTGGCTGAAGCCTGCGGCACATGTGGCCTCTGCAGCCGACTTTGGCGGACAGTCCGCTGCCCCACCCGCTTCGACTGTCCAAGAGAACGTGTCTGTACCGCTTTCTGTGCATCAACCTACTCCTCCATTACCTTGGCCGCAACATCATGAGCCACTACTGCATTCCCTCGATGCCAGGGCCTTTGTCAGCGTACCACCCTCAGAATATCCTACCAGTCACGCGACTGCGCCTGTGGTACCACAGGCGTCTGACGTGCAAACGTTGTACAGCCACTTTCCCTCGGCCGATGCGTACGCACCACCCGCTCAAGGCGGCCATTCTCGTACGTCAAGCGGAGACTCCCAAGCTGCAATGTTACTTCGAGCGTTCCAACGTGCAGCAACTCAGCCTCCCCGAACGCCACTCAGAGAACTACGGCACTTTGACTCATCATCGTCCCGAGATCACACCCTCCGTCATCCCCGGTCGATGGACGAATTGTCACAAGATAGTGCTGGTCCCAGTCCACCAATGTGGAAAGAAGAGGAAACACACGAAGTTGAAACTCATGATGTAAACGGATACGTATATGCCCAAACGCCTCACATGAGCCCTCCACACCCATCGTTTGCGGGGTCTCTGACTTTCTCCCATTCACCATCCTCATCCAGGCCAATATCGGTATCATGTGCAACGCCACTGTCTGTGCAAAGTACTCCAAGTTCGGCGCTTGCTGGACTACATCTCTATTCACCTCGTAGCCCAATGCCGCATTTGCCTCCCAATGCAGGCACCCCATCTGTATTCTTTACAGACACATCACCACCTGGCCCTCAGCAATTTGAGGTGCCTGATAATCTGAGTCTGTTCAACAGAGCTTTCAGCCCCACCCGACTGTTTCATCTACCTAAACCTGCGCTTGCAGTCGCCAATCCGAGTCCCTTGGTGGGTGACGTGATTGTGCCCTATCAACCCAAACGAAAGACGCTGGCGATACATCCTCACGCTGAAGTTGGTCGTGACAACATCGGTCCGCAAACTCCTCGAGAGATTCCTTCCAAACGCGCTCATTATGTTCCTTCTCCCCCAAGGGCGGCAGATACATCTGTTCTCTCCACACGCTCGTTATCAGCGGCCGCCTCTGCGGGTCGCAGTGCTGTCACTGATAGTTCTGTCGGCACTCTCGACCCTTTCGCCCATCATTCCTCTGCAGACGGGCTGCGCAACGCTTTAGCGTTTTCAACGAGTCCTCTTGCGCGTGAATATTGGGCGACTTTGCAGCGGTCCCCACCCCCCAACTTCCGCTTGTCTGCGTCGCGTCTGCAGTCGGCTATCAACTCGGTTCCTTTGACCTGGCGCACAATCTCCAACCTCTCATCACCTCAACATCGATCATCCATACCCGCTGATAACGGTCATGGTCTTCAATTGGCCGCGAGATTGGCACATCAACATCAAGCAGCCGCCATCAGACGAACCGCTTCGGAAACTTCGCCACATGGATCTCAGATGCGTTTATCACACTCCAATCCCTGCATTGTTTCCGCTCCTCAGCTACCTGGAAAAGAGTCAACACGCAGTGTCTCCTGTCAGCCGCAGCTTGTGGGCCATGATCAGGTGAAAACAGAAGCGCGACCTTCCTTAACTCCTAGCCCACACAATCGGTCGTCACCCGGTCACGCCCCTTTGTCGCCTGCGGGACCATCACACTCTCCACCCTCGTTAGTGGGCAAACGTGCTGATTCTACTGCGAAAGGACAAAGTGTCTATTGTGCTGAGTGTGGACGGACATTTTCTCGTAAATTTACGTACCGACGACACCTTCAACAGGTCTGACAGCATCTTGCACCATGGCGCATGCTTGTTGCGGCTAACTGAGCGTGACTTGTAGGTCCATGGTGGCCAAAATCACGACTTCCGATGCCAAGATTGCGGAAAACGCTGCCCCAACAGGTCAGAACTGTATCGACATCTACACTCGCACTCAGGTATGTATTCAATCAATCATCGGAACGTTTGCGCTGTGTGTGACATGATGTTTTCACGGCAGGTGGCAAAGAAATGCTGAGGGAAATGGGACGTTTTCCATGCGAAGTTGTCGCGTGCCGTCGCGATTACTCGACTGCTGAACGTTTGCAGAAGCACAGTAAGTATCATGAAGCCGCGTGTGTAGCGTGCAAACTGAGTGATAGTTGGGCGTGCAGTGGCGGAACATCGGGCTGCCCAGTGATGATCGACAACACTATCAAACACCGTTTGTAAACTAACCGTAAAGGTGATTCAACCCTCATGCAATGTCTATAGTCATGCATGTCGGTCACCGCCAACAATAAAAATGAATAGTGTAGTAACAAACGAGACCGTTCGCTCAGCGCATGTACAAACTTTGTGGCATTCGAAATGCTAAGCGTGTGTTGCTATTCTGACTGTGGATGTCAGAACAGGCGGGATTTCTGAATAGCGCTGTGTTGTAACCTCACACTTAGAGGGAAGGCTCCTCCTCCTGCTCGCCATTGCAAGGGCAGCACTGAGCCTGGTTGTTTGTCTGCGAGTGTAAGCGGATCTCGTGGGCGATCTCGACCAAGGCGGGGACGGAGTCCTCGTGGGGGAGGGCGCCGTGCTTCTCGAGGTGAGCGGAAGAGGCGATCTCGACGGCGGCGGCCATGTTGTTGAACTGGTGGCAGCTGCAGCATTGAGGAGTAGAACCTGTGGAAAGGGAATTGAGTTTTGGGCGCCAACCAATGATGATGAGAAGAACATCATACCACAAGTGGGGGTGGGGCGAGCATTGCAAACGAGGTTGCACTTGGGCTTGGGGCAGGTAGAAGGCTTTCGGCACGACCACGTGCATTTGGGAGCCGAGCAAGTGGGCTAGTTATGTACAAAGCAAGGATCAATACATGTGAAAAGCTCCACCAGATGGCGAATAACGTACTCGGCAGTTGGGGACGGCGGGGGTGCAGACGGTCTGGCACTTGGCAGGCAAGCAGACGTTCTCGCAGAGAGGGCAGCCGGAAGCCTGGCAGTTCTTGCGTGAGCAGCGGACTTCGCAGCGGGGCTTCTCGCAGCGAATGTCGCAGGCAGTCTCGCCGAGCTACAGAAGCGGAAAGAGAGCATTTGTGAAAAACACGACACGAGAAATAAAATAAGTCTTCGTACCTTCTCGCAACGGAGTTCACAAGCGGGCTTCTCGCACTGGGGCTCGCAGACAGCCGGGCAAGTGGGAGTATCACAGTTCCATTTGCAGTCGGGGAAGCACTGAACGATGAGGCGCGCAGAATGAATAACCAACAAAAGTACACCCACAAATATCACAAAACTTACGTTGCCTTTTACTTGCGCGCCGACTTGCGCAAAACGCGGAGCTACGCACACACGTAACACAAACAAAAGGGCAGATCAATACATGCAATACAAATTGCGCGAGCAAAAAGAGCTACGAGGAAGACAGAAAGACCTCAATCGCTCACAGTAGAATGAATAACGACAGCACAGAGACGAAAATGGGATCGAGGAAAATGATCACAGTCGAAGCGACAGCGAACGCGCCGACATCAACACAAAGGGCGGGGCACACGCGTATTAAACGATGAGCGAGCTGCGCAAACGAACCTCCATTGGCGAAGGCGACATCCTGTGCAGCGACAGCTGCGACGAGGATAAGACACACAGACAGAATCGCTCGCATTTCCTTTAAGAACAAAAATGAGGGCGAAAGTGGGTTTGCCTTCCGGTGTTTTGACGTGTGTCTATCACACCTTTGCCACAGTATGTGTAACCGAGTAAATGTGTGTGTCTATACACGGCGAAACCACGCAGACAAAACACGGCACACACGTAAAATACACATAGAAGAACACAAACGAGACACACACTTACACACACAGACAGCACACACATACACACTCACACACACATGGAGCTGTGATGTCCCTGTGTTGGACGCCATGTTGGACGTGGGGGGTGAGAATTTATGGGCTTGGTGCCCATATATTTTTTTGACGGGACATTCTCTCCGAAATATCCCATAATTTAGGAAGAGGATGAAAACTGGTCAGACCCATCAAGTGCCAACAACCTGGGACCGGTTGGTTCCCATAAGCGCATCTTAGGGGGTAAACTGGGCGCGGGACACTCGGTGTGCAATTTGTGTGTGTGTGTGTGTGTGTGTGTGTGTGTGTGTGTGTGTGTGTGTGTCTAGTGTGCAGGTATGTGGTGCGTATGTGCGGTGCCGTCGTCTCTTCTTTGCCACTCTTTTGGTGGTTTTGTTTCCATAGTCACCTGCTCGTGATTCATTTGAATAGGTTAATTTATTGATCGCCTTCTGCGCGGAGGCGCAAAGGCTACGCAAAGAAAATGCATGCCATCATCTTCACCACGGTCATTCTTTTGTATCTCGCGGCACAGCCGACTGCTGTGTCTGTTTCCAAACGACTCCTACAAGAGAGCCATCGGCCGCGTCGCAGTGTCGGGGTGAAGTGCACCGAAGACAGCGACTGCTGTGCGGGCGCCAAATGCCTTTTCAACCGACACGCTGAGCCCACGAGTTTGGAGAAGCATTGTGTGAAAGAGGACGAGAGCTTATGCGACCCGTGTCCTTATGGTTTCGGCTATCTGGGCGGATTATGTGAACCGAGTGCCTTTCCCTGTCGATCCAATCCATGCAAAGCCGATAAGGGAAACCCTGTATGTGTTTATGAGCCGAAGAACTGTGGTGATGCGAAGACATGCAAGCAATACCGCTGTACAACACTCAAACAAGCTTGCGCAGATGTTCAGGACTTTGATGAACGTACCAGCACTTGTGTATCGCGTATTCCCGAGACCATCGATGGACGTCGATGTCGCGCATGTGTACACTGTGTGCAACAGTTGCCCACATGCGATCCGCCATGCCAACAGAACTTTGAGTGTCGTCTCTTGCCGCAAACGTGTCACCGGTGTCCCACAGCAAAGTGTGTGCGTTTGCCTCTTCCGGGCAAAGAGATCCATCCCGATTTACCCGATTATCTCCCTGAGACTGACCCCGCGTGGGCCGCAACTCCCGAGTATCTCACGACTCAACAAGTGCCGCCTTCTTGGGTGCAATCGCCCTGCGTGCATTGTGCAGCAATCGACTCAGAATGTCCCCGCTGTCCCTTTGGCACAAAGTGTATTCAAATGAAGGGTTCGTGTAACAAGTGCCCCGTCACGCAATGTGCCAGTCGACAACCGATTTTACCGTGTTAAACTGGTGCTGTGCATATCTTAGCTGCGACTGCGTTCAACTATCTGGTCATAAGGACGACGCTAATAAAGAAAAATTATGGATATTGTAGCACGTGTATCTGTATTATCATTCTCCGCCAGCAGGAGCTGCGCCACCCGAGGATGACCCACTGCCTGCGCTTTCACCCGGAGAAACCTGCTTATCGCTTTGAAAGTTGGGATCGCCTCCGCAATACGGTTCGTTCTTGGTACCCATTCGCTTGATGAAACTGCAGACCGTGTTGGGCGGACAGGGAGCTATCCATTGGCCGGCTGAGAGTAGAGAGAGAGAAACAATAAGAGAAGTTGATAAAAGATGAAGAAACAGTGCGTTACTTTTTGTATTTTGACACCCATAACTCAGCCAGTACACCTCGTTGGTTAGCCACCACATCATTGAGTGTAGCATCTCGACGCACTACGCAGAAGAAACGTAGGCCATAAATCAGAAAAGAGGCGCTAACCACTCACAAAGCTTGTTAAGCTTACCGTCATCTAAGGGTGGTTTGACAAAGGGGAGAACCGAAGAGGCATGACACAACATACAGCAGTGTCATCAGAAAACGAAGCGCACAGCAATGAATTCGGGGACATTGTACCTGCTGATCGGGTGATTTCATCCCGCGACATAAATATGGGTTGTGTTTTTCTTTCTGCTCGATGACGTGAATACAAATTTCTATCCAGGAGAACGGAAAGCAATCAATACGTCAAATAATGTCAAAGACATGCTTGCAACTGCAAATTAAACTTACCACACGCTTGCTCGCCTTTTCCATATAAAGTATCAGGGCCTGACGCCGGGACTTTCTTCTGAAACATCGCTTGTTTCACACTCGGAGCCAGCTTCGGTGGAGGCGCAGGCAATCGTTGACGAGTTCGCGACCGCCGTCCTCGCACACTGTTGCGATCCGTCAAGACAAGTGAGTCGTTCTCCTCAATGAGCATTGGCGAACCAGGAGAGGATAGTGAAAAGCGAGCTAGAGGAATGCGGGTCTGTACATGACGTGGCTCGTTAGTCCCTGGAGCTCTCATGAGCGCAAAGACCTTCAACGGATCTTGTTCTTGTGCAATATCTGATATCATGCGCTCGTCAGGCGACACGTTATCAAATTGAGCTGCAGTCCGTCCGCTGGCCCGCGGTTTTGCCATGGCTTTTAACGCCATTTTCTCTGCAAATTCGCCAGACGAATCTGCATCATTTGCTCCATCGAAAAACTTACTGCGAGTCCGCAACCAATTGGAATGGGGATGGGCTTCCCGTTCCGCGTGAGATGGGTCGTCAGTGGGAATAAAAGTCACTGTGTCTTGTTCTGAAGCGGCGTAGTCTTTACCACCGACATTAATACGTCCACGTTCGTTCAGTGTCACAGTCATCGGAGGTGCATTAGAAGTCGGGTGAATGTGCTGCAAGCGATGTCGAATCTCGCTCAATCGCTGGGCAAATCCGTCATCGGGACTATCAACACCATCACCACCTTCTTGCGTACGCTTCGAATGACGAGTGTGTACAGCAGAAGGATGTACCACACGTGATCGTAAATGCGAAAGTGCATCGTCACTCATACCATTGTAGACAAACGCGTGGTTTAAATGCTCGGAAAAGGGCAAAACAGTATCGATCCTGTCTTGGATAATCGCACCGTTGACTGTGTGTGCCGCGAAGTGATCAGCAGGGATACCCGGCTGTGGTGCATGTTGTTGCTGGTGTTTTTGTACGGGTGATGATGGGGGTGACGGTGTGATAGGTTGTGCTACTTGTGCATCCGCCGCAAGTACAGGTGGGGAAGGCGCGGTTGCGGGAGGGGCGGGTTGGGCGGTTTTGGACAAAAACATGTGACGCGGGCGAGGCGGTGGCGCGGGATCACTTCCGCATAATTGAACACATAAGACGCCAAGGAACAACGAAAACAATAGACTCACAAAACGCGACATTCTGTCAGGTGGCTTGGTTGTTTTCACAACGTCGAACGAAAACAATCACCCGCGCCTGTATTTGTGGTATGTCACGGTCGCGGAATATTATGAAGAGGATACAAGCTTCGCCTTTTTCGTCTATTTAATTTGTACTCATTCATTCATGCGTTCAAATTGGTTGATTCGCATCCAGAAACGTGATGTCAAGTCATTGATAGCGAGGCAGTACGGGACGCTTTCGCCAATGCGATTTAGGATACAAAAAAAGCCAGCGGGGAAGATTGGCACATTGCACGCACAACACATGAATCCAACGGAACGTAACAACAAATGCGTTCCATTTCTTGTCCGCACATAGGTACACACACACACACACACACACACGAGCACGGATAGACACTCTTGACACGAGCGCAAACAAAACAAGACGACAAAGGGACATCCCTTGGGATACCTCACAATTTATTATATCGTACTAACTGCTTGTCGAACCGATCTAAAAGTGCACATAGCCCGACATTTTCCAGCCAGATTGGACCATTGTGAAGATATCGTGCCTACACGTGTCACACAACTTCCCACTGGTGACATCGAATGTGCACGACGAGCTGAAATCTGTGTGTGTAGTGTGTGTGTGTGTGTGTGTGCGTGTGTGTGTGTGTGTTGTGTGAGAGAGAGAGACAGAAAAAGACGAAAGGTGGTGCACGACGCACACGTGAATCGCTTGATACTTAGAGGATACACAAACTATGAATGACATACAGTGATTGCAAGTTGAAGCGCACAAAAAACCCAATGAAAAAAATTACGTTTTCCAGCTGAAAATGGAAAAACTCAGATGGCAAAAGTCTATTAAAATTGCACCCGAGCCTCTGAGTCTTCGTCGCATCTACATATAACATGCTATGAAGCGTTCGACCTGTTGATGCCCAGTCATTTTGATTTTTACCAGATGGACTTCTCATCATCTGACCGGTCGCACTCACGACATCGTGTCAAAACTCTTCACAAGCTCTTGGACGTCGCATGACTTGACTTGATATATATTTATCAGATGAACTTCTCATCATCTGAGCCATTATTGGTACCACCGCGCTCCGGTTCACATCGGGATGGAATTAATATGCTGCGCGAAATACTGCAACAAATGCCCATAGAATACGCGGTTCAGCTCAATTCGTTTAGCACGAGTGACATTTTGGAAGCGGCGGTGGAGACTTTGAGGCGTTGCGATGTGTTTGAGCGTAATCTTCAAGCGAAGATTCGAGCGGAAAGAGGAGAGAAGACAAAACGGATCCTTGCAACCATGGAAAACAAGAGGGCGGCGGCGACACATCTCACAAAGCACAGCTACAATAATGCAAAGCTTGTAACTTTCAGTGCAAATGATGATAAAATCACACGACGAAAAGGCTCATCGTTATTGACGGGTGCCAAACAAAAAGTGATAGCACATGTGCGCAGCGCGCTGACAGATACATTGCGATTGCATTTTGGAGACCAATGGACTTCAAAGGTATGGCTGCTTCTCTTTTTTTCTTCTACGTCATTTGTATTTGCAACACAAGCCAACAAAAGTATCGTTTCCATCCTTTTACAATCATAATAACATTAATATAATTTCCTCTTCTTACTTGTGCACCTTCCACTTTTTGTCTTCTGTTTGATACAAAAAAGATGAACATGAACGGCTGATACTCCTTTTTTGGGATGTTTATTTTTCTGTTTAGTCGACCGTTTACGAAGCTGTGTTTATGGGCTCCGAAGCCTGCCAAATTCTCATCCGCGAACGGGACTATTTGGTAGTCGATTTCAATGAAAAATACTGGGAATATGTGCTGAAGTAAGTGGGTGTTTTCTGTTGTTTTTTCGTTGGTTATCCATCATTTGTCAATTATTCGTCTGTCTCAATGCACATTGGGTCAGGTCTTTACTTTAGTTTCATGAATTCATGCATTTTCCGGTTGTGTTTTATGTCTTGAAGTCATTCATTGCTCATTCATTTATGTTTTCAGTTATCTATCTATTTACACACGTGTTTATTTATTTATCATTATTTAATTACTTATTTTTTGTTTTATCGTTCGTACAGAGCTGCGGCTCATTTGCTGCCCTTCCACGCTGCCACTCGTCAGGATCTCTTCGACAATGGCTGGTCATTACCTCACATGTTTTGGCATCAAAGTGCGTTGATCGACTGGGTATTATCGTTAGTAGATTGTCTTATGCATCCGCCCGAACATCTGCCTGCATTAAGTTGTATCGACACAGCCGTGTTCTTACTCACACCCGTACCACTATTGGAAAGCCAAAGTGTTGGAATGTCACAAACCGATGATGCAACTTTGAACACGAGTGAGCGAACTGCTTCTTCCAGCCGTAATACTTCATCATCATCTTCTGCTTCTGATGCTGTATCTTCCTCTGTCATATCTGAGAAACATTCGAGGTTGACACAATCATCTGCGATAACCCCTCTGAAAGGTGACCTGTATAAATGGTGGATTTGGCGCTCTGTCGATGTGGGTAAATGTGAAAGTGAAAGTGGAAAAGATTATACACCTTCATCATCATCACCATCACAAAAGGGTCACTTTGCTGAGCCAGTTTGGGTGGTAAGTGGAGAGAGCCACACAGGAGAGACGTACAGTCGCCGCTTACACGCGATTGTGAGTGGCGCGGATGGAGGCAAAGACCCGGATTTTGTGCTGTTAAGTTGGCATTTTAATGGATTTTTAATGCGCAGTTTAAGTTCGCGGACACCGTACCACCCTTCTTTGGAGTGTTTAGTGCGACGCACAGGATGATGAAAACGGCCGAAAAAACAATAACACAAACAAGTGTCTGAGATTTGCAAAGGCGCCCCTCTTCACGGCCATTCCTTGAGAAAAACGAAGGAATTTATCGGGGAAACCCACCGGCTGCGCAAACACCTGAGGCTGTACTGTTGAAGAATGGATCGATGATGTAGCCAAGACGATCATGAAAACTCGATCTAAGCTCGTAAATAATCGAACCTTTCTTCTTCAAAATTCACATACACATTCGCATGAGTTTAAAAATCAAAACGTGGCTACCTACGAATGCGCTTGTTCTGGATGGATCGAACGCGTGTTTATGCCTATAGAAAATCGCACGAAGAGATGTGAGGTAAGTTGTTGGGTGACTTACTTGTTCGACATGTTGGTTAGCTTTAAAACTAAGTCGCGTTGTTGTTTTTCTGTTTACAGATACAGATCACAACCACTACAACTCTGTCTCTGAAGCATTGGAAAACCAACGCAAGAAATCAATGAATGAAGAGTTTTAAAAGGTGCAGTGTTTTATTTTGGGTTCTGAAAGTATAGTTCCTTTACAAATGACTATTAGAACAAAACAAATTCGAGAGGAGAAAAACGAAAACGTAACGAAAAGCTGCGAATTCAAAGCAAAACAAAACAAGAGGGTAAATAAATCAAAATAAAAAGAGGAAAGCCACCGAGATAAAAAAAAAATTTAAAAAAAATAAAAAACGCGAATAAACACACAAGCAAATTAACAAAAAACTCTACAAGAGTTGAAGAGGAATATCGTTTTGTCTAACGGACGTAGACACCAAAGAAAGAGAATGGAATGTTTCTTTTTGTTTCGGTTGTTTTTGTTCCACGTCCAATTTTTTTGCCTATCAACTTTTTGAGATTGTAAAAGTTACGTTGAATAAATAGACCCGCCAACCTTGTCCCTCTCTCTTTTTGTTTTTGAACATGAAAAGAGAGAGAGAGAGAGAGGAGAAGCGGGCATAATAAATATAGGAGACCTTTTCCTTTTCAGCTCATTAAGGTGGAATCGAGTGAGAAAAACAGAGAAAGAAAAGATGAATTGCGCTGGCGTGAAAAATGTTGAATTCCCAAAGACAGTCACAAATCTCTCTCACAATCCATCGTCGCGGAAGTAGCCACTTGACTGTGAGCCACGCGCATGTCGGAGAGACTTGCGTTGTCTGCATATACAACTTTGAGGTCAGCAAAAGAGAGATAGAGAGACAGACAGACAGACAGACAGACAGACAGACACACACACACACACACACGCACACAGGCACACACACACACACACACACACACACACACTACCAACAATTTTACAAAAAGGAAAAGAAACAGAGAACAGAACGCGAAGCAAACGAAAGGCGTACCGATAGTGCAATAGCAGCCCCAATATGACGATGATACAGGCGATGATAGTTGCGGAATAAACCACATATAAGGAAGCCCCCTTCGCAGCTATTGTGAGTGCGGCATCAACTGCACATATCAAAAAGCGAATGTAAGATGATGCGGTGCGGGAAAGAACAAAAGAAAGAAGAAAGAAGGAACACGAAACACAATATGCGCAGAAAAGCACAAGCACGGCGCAGTAAATGCACAAAAACAACAAAGCCAAGCATCCAAAAAAAAAGAAGCGGGAGAGAAGAGAGAGACAGAGAGACCAAAAGAGAAAGAGAGAGAGAGAGAGAGACACTTACGATTGCGCGAGTTGCTGGGGAGCTCAATTTCGCAAAATTGTCCGCCATAATTCTCCGGGCATTTACACTGTTTTCGATCAAACACAAAAGCAAAAAGAGTAAAACAATGAAACATTTTGGAACGAACTTCCAACGCAAACACTTTCATTTGGACACTTACTTGTTTAGCGAGGGGAATACACACGCCTTTCCCACACGAATGGCCACAGATCCTCACATCGTCTGCATGAGTATCAGCTGCAGCGACTTTCTGCGCATTACGACGCGGTGTGCACTTGGGGTAGTCAGAATAGCCGGGAGCACACGACTCGCAACGCGCGCCTGCGTATGTAGAAGACAGAAGAACAGAAGAGGAGAGCATTAGGTCAGTATTCGATGATACATTGTACGTGGAAACGTGCACACACACATGCACACACACACGCAATCCACCCACCCACCCCC
>JADMIO011331853.1_pt1 | contig 29474 bp, 19 predicted proteins | sample 8958161 | NCBI WGS metagenome assembly JADMIO01 (sample SAMN16585339, study PRJNA669376) | soil metagenome | isolation source: Crop rotation soil | place: USA: Cullars Rotation, Alabama | collected 2011 | reverse complement strand
ATAAACGGAACTAACGGAATCGATGGCATCAATGGAACCAACGGTGTTGACGGTGCTACCGGAACTCAAGGTATTCAAGGTAACCAGGGTATTCAGGGTGTTACCGGTGCTACGGGTGCAGCAGGAACAAATGGTATTGACGGTATAAACGGAACTAACGGAATCAATGGTATCAACGGAACCAATGGTGTTGACGGGGCTACCGGGGCTCAAGGTATTCAAGGTATTCAAGGTATCCAGGGTATTCAGGGTATTCAGGGTATTCAGGGTGTTACCGGTGCTACGGGTGCAGCAGGAACAAACGGTATTGACGGAATAAACGGAACTAACGGAATCGATGGCATCAATGGAACCAACGGTGTTGACGGTGCTACCGGAACTCAAGGTATTCAAGGTATCCAGGGTATTCAGGGTGTTACCGGTGCTACGGGTGCAGCAGGAACAAACGGTATTGACGGTATAAACGGAGCCAACGGAATCGATGGTATCAATGGAACAAATGGTATTGACGGTGCTACCGGTGCTCAAGGTATCCAAGGTATCCAAGGTATTCAGGGAGCAACAGGTGCTACAGGTGCCGCAGGAACTAATGGAACCAACGGAACTAATGGCGCTACAGGAGCAACAGGTGCAACAGGTGCTACAGGCGCAGCCGGCTCTAACGGAACCAATGGAACTAACGGCACAAATGGTATTGACGGTATAGACGGTGTAACAGGAGCAACAGGCGCAGCCGGAACAAACGGAACCAACGGAACCAACGGAACTAATGGTGCTACCGGAGCAACAGGTGCTACAGGCGCAACCGGCTCTAACGGAACCAATGGAACAAATGGGACAAATGGTATTGACGGTATAGACGGTGTAACAGGAGCAACAGGCGCAGCCGGAACAAACGGAACCAACGGAACCAACGGAACTAATGGTGCTACCGGAGCAACAGGTGCTACAGGCGCAACCGGCTCTAACGGAACCAATGGAACAAATGGGACAAATGGTATTGACGGTATAGACGGTGTAACAGGAGCAACAGGCGCAGCCGGAACAAACGGAACCAACGGAACCAACGGAACTAATGGTGCTACCGGAGCAACAGGTGCTACAGGCGCAACCGGCTCTAACGGAACCAATGGAACTAACGGGACAAATGGTGTTGACGGTATAGATGGTGTTACAGGAGCAACAGGCGCAGCCGGAACAAACGGAACAAACGGAACCAACGGTGCAATCGGAGCAACAGGTGCTACAGGCGCAACCGGCTCTAACGGAACCAATGGAACTAACGGAACAAATGGTATTGACGGAATAGATGGTGTTACAGGAGCAACAGGCGCAGCCGGAACAAATGGAACTAATGGAACCAACGGAACTAATGGTGCTACCGGAGCAACAGGTGCTACAGGCGCGGCTGGCTCTAACGGAACCAATGGAACGAATGGAACTAATGGCGCTACCGGTGCTACTGGTGCAGCCGGAACAAATGGAACTAATGGTGCTACCGGTGCAACAGGTGCTACTGGTGCAGCTGGCTCTAACGGAACCAATGGAACTAACGGATCAAACGGGTCCAACGGAACCAATGGAACAAATGGGACAAATGGTATTGATGGTACAGACGGTGTTACAGGAGCAACAGGCGCAGCTGGAACAAATGGAACTAATGGAACCAACGGAACTAATGGTGCTACCGGTGCAACAGGTGCTACTGGTGCAGCTGGCTCTAACGGAACCAATGGAACAAACGGAACAAACGGATCTAACGGGTCTAACGGAACCAATGGAACGAATGGAACTAATGGTGTTACCGGAGCAACAGGTGCTACAGGCGCAGCTGGCTCTAACGGAACCAATGGAACTAACGGATCAAACGGGTCCAACGGAACCAATGGAACAAATGGGACAAATGGTATTGATGGCATAGACGGTGTTACAGGAGCAACAGGCGCAGCTGGAACAAATGGAACCAACGGAGCTACAGGGGCTACTGGCGCAGCTGGCTCTAATGGAACAAACGGAACAAATGGTGCTACCGGTGCTACGGGCGCTACCGGTTCCAATGGAACGAACGGAACAAATGGTACAAATGGGTCGAATGGAACAAATGGGACTAACGGAGCAAATGGAGCAACAGGTGCCACAGGTGCTGCCGGTGCTAATGGAACCAACGGTACTAACGGTACTAATGGGACCAATGGAACTAACGGAACCAACGGAGCAACAGGTTCAACGGGTGCCACAGGCGCTGCTGGCTCTAATGGAACCAATGGAACAAACGGAACAAACGGATCAAACGGGTCTAACGGAACCAATGGAACCAATGGGACCAATGGCGCCACCGGTGCGACCGGTGCGACCGGTGCAGCTGGTTCTAACGGCTCCAATGGTACAAATGGTACAAACGGAACGAACGGTACCAATGGAACGAACGGAACCAATGGAGTGACCGGAGCAACAGGTGCAACAGGTGCTGCAGGCTCTAACGGAACGAATGGAACAAACGGAACGAACGGAACAAACGGAACGAATGGAACGAATGGAACAAATGGAACAAATGGTGTAACAGGTGCCGCTGGTTCCAATGGAACAAATGGTGCAACGGGAACAACAGGAGCTACTGGCGCTGGCGCTACAGGAGCGACAGGAGCCACCGGGGCAACAGGTTCGGCTGGTGCCAACGGAGATAGATTTGCTACCACATCCAGCACCAGCCTTACAATTTCAAACCCGAATTCAACTTTAAATTTCACCGTGGCAACAGGTTTAAGTTATTCAGCCGGTCAATCAATAATTGTAGCAAACGATGGAACGCATTACATGACCGCCACCGTAACTTCTTATAATTCGGCAACAGGGGCTATGGTGGCAAATGTTGATTCCAAGACTGGTTCAGGTTCTTATAGCTCATGGGTTGTTAACCTCAACGGGGCGGTAGGTCAGGTAGGTGCCACAGGAGCTGCTGGAGCTACTGGGGCTACAGGAGCCGCAGGAACAAACGGAACCAATGGGGCAACGGGAGCCACTGGCCCAACAGGTACTGCAGGGTCAAACGGAACCAACGGCAGCAATGGAACAAATGGAACAAACGGAACGAACGGGGCCGCTGGAACGAACGGAACGAACGGAACCAATGGAACGAATGGAACCAACGGGGCTACAGGTGCTACAGGCGCAACAGGTGCTGCAGGCTCTAACGGAACAAACGGAACGAACGGGGCCGCTGGAACAAATGGAACAAACGGAACGAACGGAACGAATGGAACCAATGGTGCCACTGGTGCAACAGGTGCAACAGGCGCTGCCGGTTCCAACGGAACCAATGGAACGAATGGTGCTGCCGGAACAAATGGGACTAACGGAACTAACGGAACCAATGGTGCCACGGGTGCCACGGGCGCAGCGGGAGCTGCCGGGTCTAACGGAACCAACGGAACTAATGGAGTAGATGGAATAAACGGGACTAATGGTCTAGATGGTGCCGATGGTATTGACGGAACAAACGGAATAAATGGAACAAACGGAACGAACGGTGTCAATGGAACCAATGGAACTAATGGAGCAACCGGGGCTACCGGTCCGACAGGAGCCACGGGTTCCAACGGATCCAATGGAACGAATGGCACAAATGGTGTTACTGGAGCCACGGGTGCAAATGGAACGAATGGAACAAACGGTGTGAATGGCACGAATGGTGCCACAGGAGCAACCGGTTCTGCCGGAACAAATGGATCAAATGGAACTAATGGAACTAACGGTGCTACGGGTGCAACCGGAGCAAACGGTATAAATGGATTAGACGGTCCTACAGGTCCTGCAGGGGCCAATGGAATTGACGGCTTAACCGGAGCAACAGGTGCAATTGGACCCGTAGGTGCCGATGGACAAGTTGGTCCAACGGGTCCTGGAGGAGGACCAACAGGTCCTACCGGAAATACAGGTGCCGATGGATTAGTAGGCCCTACTGGTGCCGATGGAATTGCCGGTCCTACCGGTGCTACAGGGGCTGACGGTCCAATGGGTCCGATGGGTCCCTCAGGTGGTCCTCAGGGCCCTACAGGTGCCGATGGTGTGGATGGTGTGGATGGAGCAACCGGAGCTACGGGTGCAACCGGTGCAACGGGTGCTGTAGGCCCCACAGGTACAGGGATACTGGCAAGTGGCGCAGCAGCAGGAAACACTCCTTATTGGGATGGTTCTCAATGGGTGCTCAATAGCAGCACGCTCTATAATGACGGAACAAATATCGGTATCGGAACTACAAGCCCTGCGTCTAAGTTCTCAATAGGAGCCTCCTCCGAATTCCAGGTGAATTCAACAGGTGCAATTGTAGCAGCAACCGGAATTACTTCTTCAGGTTCTATTACATTCTCAGGATTAAGCACTGCCGGAATTGTACGCAACAGTGCTGCAGGTTTATTAAGCACCGGTACCATTGACCTTTCATCTCCTGTTGATGTAGCTAAACCTTTATTTAGCAACATAATAAGCACATCAACAAATTTTACAAACAATAGCGGTCCCGTTTCACCGGCCCCCATTGGTGGAATAACCTTTACTGCAGCAGCGAACGAAGTTTGGACCTTTGAATATTACATTTCAACCAATTCTGCTAACGCAAATACAGGCGGAATCAAGTTTGCTTTCACAACTATGCCGGATGCTTCTTCTTTCAATGCAGTATTTGAAGGTTCAAGCACCTCTTTCACAACTACAGCCAAGGAACGTTATACTTCTACATCAGCTGCCCTTACTACAACTGCATACAACGCTTACTCAAATGCCGATGGCTGGATAAAAATTTCAGGAACTATCATTAATGGTTCAGGCGGTCCATCCACTGTTGAGCTCAACGCACAGAACGTAAGCAGCGGTAAAACGATTACCGTCTATAAAGAATCGTACGTAGTGGCTAGAAGAGTGCAATAAATCCTGTTTTTCTCTTCAAAACCGGTGTATATCGCTTAAAACACTCCAAAACTGGGGGTTAAACGAAGAAAGTTGGGAGCTAAACAAAGAAAGTTGGGAGCTAAATGCACTTCACTGGGAGCTAAATGAAGAAAGTTGGGAGCTAAACGCACATCACTGGGACCTAAATGAAGAAAGTTGGGAGCTAAACACACTCCACTGGGAGCTAAACAAAGAAAGTTGGGAGCTAAATGCACTTCACTGGGACCTAAATGAAGAAAGTTGGGAGCTAAATGCACTTCACTGGGAGCTAAACACACTGCACTGGCAGTTAAACACACTCTGTTGGGAGTCAATAAAAATAAATTTGGGGTTAATCCGGGCTGACTTACAATCGTAACGGTATCGAAACTTTCTCTTCAGCTCTTAACTACGATTGAAGAGACTCACTTCAAAAAAGGTAGTTTGGTTTTTTCGAAAGTCCCGTTATCTTTGCCGCCTCAAAAAAAAATAAAAGAACACAAATGCAAGTTACGGCTGAAGTAAAAAAGAATTTATTTAAACAATACGGTGGCGCTGAAAAGAATACAGGTTCAACCACTGCTCAAATTGCATTGTTTACCGAAAGAATTAATCATATTTCGGAACATTTAGGAACCAACAAGTTAGATCATAGCAACACCCGCTCCCTGGTAAAAATGGTAGGTCAGAGAAAAAGATTGCTCAACTACCTGATGAAGAAAGACCTCAACGGCTATCGTCAATTAATCGAAAAATTAGGAATCAGAAAATAATAATACTACGCAGGGATGGCTCAAAGCCATCCCTCGCCTTTTAAAGATGAAAACGTCCGGGTAGGTTTTGGGATGGACCCTGACGAAAAACTAAACAAGGTAAATTGCCTTCAACCCTCCAAAGAAGAATTACAAATTAAAAATTTACGGACTACAAACTAACATCCTTGTCAGGCTGTATTCCTATTAACTATTAACCAATAACAAATAATTATTTCAAAATGAATATTATCAACAAGACCATTGATCTCGGTGGCGGAAGAAAAATAGAGATAGAAACAGGCAAACTCGCTAAACAAGCCGATGGCTCTGCCCTCATTAAATACGGCAACACCATGTTGCTCGCAACCGTATGTGCCGATAAAGACGCAAAAGAAGGCGTTGACTTTATGCCGCTCACAGTTGAATACCGCGAGAACATGGCATCGGTGGGAAGAATCCCCGGAAGCTTTTTCAAGCGCGAAGCCAGGGCGAGCGATGACGAAATACTTGTATCTCGTTTGATTGACCGTGCTTTACGCCCCCTATTTCCGGAAGATTATCACGCAAACGTAGTAGTGCAGGTAACTCTGGTTTCAGGAGATTTGAATGAGTTGCCGGATGCACTTGCTTGTCTTGCTGCATCTTCAGCGCTTGCAGTTTCCGATATTCCTTTCAACGGACCTATTTCGGAAGTTCGAGTGGCTAAGATTAACGGACAACTCGTTATCAATCCGTCAAAGTCTGCTGTTGAAACTGCCGATATTGATTTGATAGTTGCTGCATCTGAGCAGTCAATTGTGATGGTAGAAGGCGAAATGAACGAAGTTAGCGAAGCCGATATGGTGGAAGCTATCATGTTCGCTCACGATGCTATCAAAACACAAGTGCGTGTATTGAAAGAATTGGAAGTTGAAACCGGAAAAACAGTAAAGAGAACTTACGAGCACGAAAAGCATGACGAAGAACTTCGCAAAGCTCTCAATGATTTCTGTTACGACAAATGCGCAGTCGTTGCCGCATCTGAAATAAACGACAAGCAGGTTCGCACTGCAGCATTCAAAGCTATCAAAGAAGAATTCCTTGCAACGCTTACAGATGAAGTGAAAAAAGAAAAAGCATTCCTCCTGGGTTTATACTGGGGCGGTGTTGAATATAATGCTGTTCGCGATGTAATGCTGGCACAAAACAAACGTCTCGATGGAAGAAAGATGGATCAGGTTCGTCCTATCTGGAGCGAAGTCGGTTATCTTCCCGGTCCTCACGGTTCAGCATTGTTTACAAGAGGAGAAACTCAGTCGCTGACTACAGTTACCCTCGGAACTAAACTCGATGCTCAGTTAATTGACGGAGCTATCTTCAACTACGATAAAAAATTCTTATTGCATTATAACTTCCCTCCTTTTTCTGTGGGTGAAGCTCGTACTCCGCGTGGAGTAGGTCGTAGAGAAGTCGGTCACGGAAATCTCGCACATCGCGCCATTTCGAAAGTAATGCCAACCGATACTCCTTATACTATTCGAGTTGTTTCTGATATTCTTGAATCAAACGGTTCGTCTTCTATGGCTACGGTTTGCGCAGGAATTCTTGCCTTGATGGATACGGGAGTGAAAATCCGCAAAGCAGTTTCGGGTATTGCAATGGGTTTAATCTCTAACGAAACAACCGGAAAATACGTGGTGCTTTCCGATATTCTCGGTGATGAAGATCACCTGGGCGACATGGACTTTAAAATTTGCGGAACAGCTGACGGTATCACTGCCTGCCAGATGGATATTAAAATAAAAGGTCTTTCACGCGCTTTGCTTACCGAAGCTTTGGACCAGGCAAAGAGAGGACGTCTTCACATTCTTGGTGAAATGAATAAAACGCTTTCAGCACCTCGCGAAGATTACAAACCACATGCTCCTCGCGTAGAAATGTTGATGATTGAAAAGGAATACATCGGTGCCATTATCGGACCCGGAGGTAAAGTGATTCAGGAAATGCAGCGCGAAACAGGAACTACTATTCAAATTGAAGAAGTAGGCAACCAGGGTAAAATTGAAATCTTCTCACCGGACAGAAAAGGAATTGAAGAGGCGTTGAGAAGAATAAAAGGAATTGTCGCAGTGCCCGAAATTGGCGATGTGTATGAAGCAACTGTAAAATCAATTATGCCTTACGGTGCATTTGTTGAGTTCATGCCCGGTAAGCAAGGGTTGCTCCACATCTCCGAAGTTTCTCATAAGCGTCTTGAAACTTTAGATGGAGTGTTAAAAGAGAACGAAGTGATAAAGGTGAAATTGCTCGGAATTGATAACAAAACGGGTAAATTCAAACTTTCAAGAAAAGTGTTGCTGGATAATCCGGCAAATAATTAACCGAATCGAACTTGTATTTTAAAAGGCTGACATTTTTGTCAGCCTTTTTTGCTTTGTGGCGTAACCTTTCCTTATAGATGGCGTAAACGGTAGTTGAACCGAAAAATACCATCGAATGAGGCATCTAAGAATTACACACAACATTGCGCAGCGCGACAGCCAGGTAGATAAATACCTGAGCGAGATTGCAAAGACCGATCTTATTACTGCCGAAATGGAGGCAGAGTTAGCGAAGAAGATTCGCATGGGCGATCAGGACGCTCTTGAAATGCTGGTGAAGGCCAACCTTCGCTTTGTAGTAAGCGTTGCAAAACAATATCAAAACCAGGGGCTGGCATTAAGCGATCTTATCAATGAAGGAAACTTAGGATTGATACGGGCTTCCACCAAGTTCGATGAAACAAGAGGATTCAAATTCATATCATATGCGGTGTGGTGGATTCGCCAGGCAATCATGCAGGCGATTGTAGAGCAATCGAGAATTATCCGCCTGCCGGTAAGCAAAATTGGAGCTTATACCAAAATCACCAAAGCCTTTAGATCATTTGAGCAGGAGTATCAGCGCGAGCCTGAAGTAGAAGAATTAATGGAGATGCTTGGAATGACCAAAGACGAAATTGATGAATACTTCCGTGTAAACACCTTTACTCTTTCAACCGATTCAAAAGCAGCCGGTGTAGATGAAGGAACATTAAAAGACGTGTTGTATGACAAGGAGGCTCCTTCTGCCGAAGATTCTGTAATGCAGGATACAGTGAAGACTCAATTAAACGAAGCACTTGCCCAATTGAATGAGCGTGAATCAGAAATTATAAGCTGCTATTTCGGGCTTAATGGAAAACAACCCATGACCTTGGAAGAAATAGGTGAAGTATACAATCTGACTCGTGAGCGTGTAAGACAGATAAAAGAAAAATGTATCAGCCAACTCAGGGCAACCACCAGTCCGTTGCTGTTGCAAGCCTTTATTCATTAAAGATTAAATCCTCCGGAGTGAAAATCTCCGGAATAAAACAAACGTGAACGTCCATTGTTCACGCAGGAATCCTTCAATCTCGGTTCCAATGAAAATTCCTCTCGGCTTCGGCTGGGAGGATTTTCGCTTTTATTATGAGTCAATAATCATTGAGCGATTTTATGGATTATTGCACCCGTGAAAAACATTGAAATCTCCGTTCGTCATATTAAAGAGCTTCCTGAAGTGGCTAAAACTATTCTTCACTTTGCTGAAGGGAAAAAAATATTTGCCTTTTATGCTGAAATGGGTGCCGGCAAAACAACTCTCATTAAAGAGTTATGCCTTGTGCTTGGTTCACATGACAATTTCTCGAGCCCTACCTACAGTGTGGTAAATGAATATGAGAATACGGATTCCGGCAGTGCAAAAATATATCACATTGATTTGTTTCGTTTGAAGAATATAGAAGAAGCGTTCTCAATTGGGATTGAAGAATATTTAGATGGGAACAACTATTGCTTTATTGAGTGGCCGGAGCTGATTGAAGCTCTTTTACCAGATGATGTGGTAAAAATATCTATCCAACCTGATGGCAATATTCGAAATCTAACTATATTTAGCAACAGATAAATAATTGTTGTAACGCATCGTTCATCACCGTTCTCCGGTTTAAATAATCACTCCACGAAATGGCAGAGCAGAAAAAAAGTTTTGAAGGCATAGTCAGTAAGTTAGGATTACAGCCCATGGAATCACCCGCCATGGTTTCCATCCGAAAATCAAAATTATTTATCGGTATACCTAAAGAAAGAAGCTTTCAGGAACACCGCATAGGGTTAACTCCCGAATCAGTACAGACTCTTACCGCCAACGGACACAGGATTTTAATCGAACGCGGGGCCGGTAAAGATTCTCACTTTGCAGATTCCGATTACTCGGAAGCAGGTGCAGAAATTACAGACAGCATCGAAGAAGTTTTCAAAGCCGATATGGTGATTAAGATCGCCCCTGCTCAATTAGAGGAAATTGAGCTCATGAATTCCGGGCAAACTTTAATTTCTCCCATACATCTTCCCACTCTTAAGAAAGAACACATCGAGCGATTGATGAAAAAGAAAGTCACCGCGCTTGCTGTTGAATACACACAGGATGAAGCCGGAAAGTTTCCATTCGTTCGCTCCATGAGTGAGATTGCAGGAAGCAGCGCTATACTTCTCGCAGCAGAATTTTTGAGCAATGCCAATGAAGGAAAAGGAATTTTACTTGGCGGAGTGTCGGGAGTACCACCTGCTAAGGTAGTTATCCTCGGGGCGGGCGTAGTAGGTACGTATGTTGCCCGCGCAGCTATAGGGTTAGGAGCAAGAGTCTATCTTTTTGACAATAACGTTTACAAGCTTATGCGCCTGCAGGATAAAATCAATGCGCGCGTTTTCACTTCCACTATCTCTCCTTCTATCCTTGCACAGGAATTAGAAGATGCTGATGTTGCCATTGGAGCTATTCATTCCAAAAAAGGAAGAACACCGATTATCGTGACCGAAGAAATGGTTTCAAAAATGAAACCCGGCAGTGTAATCATTGATGTAAGCATTGACCAGGGAGGATGTTTTGAAACTTCTGAAATCACATCGCATGCAGAGCCAACCTTCAAGAAATATGATGTGATTCATTATTGCGTTCCCAATCTTCCTTCGAGGGTATCGCGCACCGCTTCACATGCATTTTCAAACATCATAACCCCAATCCTTCTGCGCTGTGGCGAAACCAACGGAATTAAAGGATTGATTTATGAAGACAGCGGCATCCGCAGCGGCATTTATATCTATTCCGGAAACTTAAGCAACGAACATCTATCTTCTATGTTCGGAATTAAAAACAGTAACCTCGATTTATTGTTTGCAAGGAATTTGTAATGAATTTCTGCGTTTTCATCTTCCTTCTCTCCTATCCTTTGCTCTATTTATTGCAGAAGGTTCGTTGATTCTACCTTTTCTTCTTTTGAAGAAAAATACGAATGAAGAACAACGGAGAGCATAATCAGAACCGTTCCGGCAAAAAATCCTGCATTCAGGTTTTGGTTCTCTCCGAAAATCAGAAACGCCAAAGCAATTCCATACACAGGTTCCAGATTTATAGAAAGGTTCAGTGTAAATGCTGAAAGATATTTCAATGCATTAAACGATAATATGAGAGTGATGTGCGTACAGGCAACTGCCAGAACGAAAAGCAAAACCCAATCGTTTGTATCCGGAAATAATTTTTCGGGTTGAAAATAATTGATATACAAAGGAAGAATCGCGGTCAACACCAATAAGCCGGAAAATATCTCGTAGAACGAAACCACTTCGCTCGAAACCTCATTCACTACCTTTTTGTTCAGGATGTTGAAGAAAGCCCCCAGAAAAGCAGCCATCAACGCCAGAAAAATTCCAATGGTATAAGCATTTTCATCGCTGTAAAAAATAATTCCGATGCCGCACATCGCCATAATGCTATACAGAAACTCAGCCTTGTTGAATTTCTTCTTAGTAATGACGGGCTCAATCAATGCTGTAAACAGAGTAGTGGATGAAAACACACTAAGCGTGATACTTACATTCGAATATTTAATAGCCCCGTAAAAGAAAAGCCAATGCACCATCAGCAGTGCGCCAATACCAAACAGCTTCCAAAAATTTTCTTTCGAAACGCGAAAACTCTTTTTAGTGAGCAGAATAAAAAGCCCCAGTGAAATAGTGGTAATGATCAAACGATACCAAACCAGCATCCCCTCGCTTAATTGAATGCCTCGCCCCAACACACCTGTAGCTCCCCATAAAATAATGGAGATGTGCATTTGTATATATGCCTTGGTAAGGTTCGACTGACTGTGGAAACGGCTGATCATAAATGCGCAAAAATATTCTTTTGCGATTAGCCATATTTGAAAAACCCCGCAGAGCGGTGTCATTCTGAGCAAAGGTTTCCGAAGTGAAGAATCCTGTTTTAACCAATACGAACAAATACAAGTTTCTTCATTCCGCTTCGCTCCATTCAGAATGACAACCGCGTTGACAGGTTAGGTGAGGTCAATAAAATAACTACGTTAATTTTTAATCCGCTCCAGAAAATCCGGAGGAAAAACAAATCCTGCTTTCATAGCAGTTTCAGCATCACGCAATGCGTTTTGCTTATCGCCAAGCTTTTCATAAACCGAAGAGCGTGTGGCATAATGGCGCGCAGTTCCCGGCTCAATAGCAATGGCACGGTCCAAATCCGCTTTAGCTTCGTTGAATCTGTTCAACTGATAAAGAGCAGAAGCGCGGTTTGAAAGCGATTTGGCATCCGTTGGTCTTTGCTGCAAAACCAGATTGTAATCGGCAATTGCTTTTTCGTATTCACCCATCAGGAAATAAACATTGCCTCTATTGACATACAGCGAAATGTCATTGGTATATCGTGCCGCGTTTGTATAATCAGCTATTGCTTCCGGATACTTCTTCATTTCCTTATAAATAGCTGCTCTTGTAAAATAAGCCTCGTAAGTCGGCTTTGAAGCAAGAGACGTATTTACATCCTTCATCGCTTCATCCAATCTATTTAATTCCTTATACAACTGCGCGCGGTTAGTATATGCCTCGGGTTGCTGAGGGTTCGCGCTAATCGAAAGGTTAAGGTCAGCCATCGCCTTATCTGTCATCTTCAATTTGGTATAAGCCGATGCCCTGTTAGTGAGTGACCTGTAATCTGCTCCGTATTTCAGTGCCATATCATAATCAGCAACCGCCTTTACGGTTTCTTCCTTTGCAGCATAATAATTAGCACGACCGAAATATCCCTTAAAGTGCGTGGGATACTTTTCAATCATATCTGTCCAGAGGGTTTCTGCATTGTGCCACACCTTTACCCTTTCATGACTGAGGTATGTGAAGCCCATAAGAACCGGTGTAATAATCAGCCAGCGTATTTTTTTTGTGGTTGCGTTTGCATTATCAAAAGCCAGCATACCAATCACAAACAACAATCCTAAATAAGGAATGTAAGTATATCGCTCCGCATACATAGCCGCACCAATAGAAATAAACTGCAATACCAGTATAATCGTAACGAGGAAAAACGCAGCCCCGAAAATCAACAACTTTCGTTTTGCTTTGAAATAGTAAATGCCAAAGGCCAAACCAATCACCACCAGTGGCGACAGGTAAATGAGCGCTTCCATTTTCTCCGGATAAGGATGGAAAGCCGCCAGGCGGACAGGCACAAAAAACATAGAGAGATAAACAACGATATTATAACAGCCCAGAAAAAATTTATCAATGGGGCTATCTATTCCCATTTTGTTGATCACATCTGTTTCACGCGTTTGAGCTATCCAGGTCATGTATAAAAACAGCGCAGCAAACACAGCAAAGGGCAGCTTCAGCAGCAGGCCCTTCATATTTATCTTCCCCTTCTTATAATAATCAAGCAGCAGCAAAACGGCCGGAAGGATAACCGCAGCGGGCTTCGCAGCCATTGAAAGAATTGCGAGCACTAAGGCCAGCGAATAGAACCCGTAATTCTCTTTCCGCAGATAATATAAATAGCTGATACAGGAGGCCATGAAAAACGCTCCATACAACACATCTTTCCTCTCGGCAATCCACACTACTGATTCCACATGCATGGGATGAAGTGCAAAAACAGCCGCTGCAAAAGCCGCAATATGAATGTTCTTATTGCCCAGCAAATAAATAAACCAAAACGCCAACGCGGTATTGAGCAAATGCAGCAGCAAATTGGTGAGGTAATACGCTTCGGGATTAAACTGCGAGAAATAATAATTAGCGCCCAGCGAAAGTATGGTGAGCGGGTGATAATTATATGCCACCGGATTCGTAAGAATATGCTGCACCTTCGCAGCATCCATGTTTACGATATAAGTATTTTCTGTTACGTAATCATTATCGTCCCAGGCGGTAAACTCATTGGAAAGCATGGGCAGGTAAGTGGCAAAAGTTACCGCCAGCAGCACCGCAATAATCACCCACGGCAGCCATGATGCATTGTTTTGCTCCTTTTTAAGAGTCGTATGTTTGGCAGCCGCTTGAGCAGGCTTTTGTTTTTGCGCGGGCTTTTTCATTTACGCTTTAGTCAAGCGTAATATTATAGAAGGAAGACGGTAACACCAAAACACAAGAAGATGAAGCGTTGAAAAACAGCCGGTAAACAGGTGCTGATATTTAATTCTTCTTTAACTCTTCAATTTCCCTCCTCAGTTCTTCAATCATTTGCTGCTGAGTTTGATTTTGTATACTCATTTCCTGCACTGCCTTTACCAGTGGCACAACAAACTCGGCATAGCGTAAGCCCATGATATTGCCGCTTTTATCCACTCCGCTGAATTCGTAATTAACTTTTTTAGCTGCGGATTCAACATCCTGCGCAATAAATCCGCTGAAAGCGATTTTCTCAATATCATATTTCCCTTCTAACTTATTCTTGTCATCAATTCCCAGCAGGGCATCTTCCTTGTCAATATTATAATGGAAAGTAACGGGACGCAATTCATTAATGAATTGCAAGCCGGGAACATTCTCTTGAATATTATCTTTAATGCGTCCATCGCTGAAGGCTGTCCAGCCTACTTGTCCTCCAATACTGCTTACCGAGGTATTTCCAACGCGAACTTTATTGGTAGCATCCACCACCGCCAGGTAACCAATCGCGGTGGAATTGGCGATGCCGGGAGCATCTACATCGGCCTGACTGCCGAAAGCCGAATTGCCGGAACCACCTCCGAGAGTACTCAATGTCAGATTACCAAAAGCAACATTATTATTGCCTCCATTTGCCGTTTCCATACTTCTCACCCCAAAGCCGCAGTTATTACCTCCTATGACCTGGCCTTGCATGGCTCCCCATCCAAATGCGCAATTGGAATGAGCAAAAGTGAGGGAATGCAGAGCATGGAACCCAAAGCTGCTGTTATAAGACCCGGTTGTAACGGAATATAGCGATTCAGAACCCATTGCGGTACTTTCAATACTGCTGATTGCCTTATAAAGTGTTTTGCTTCCTATGGCAGTATTGCCGCCTGAGCCAGCGCTTAAATTATATAATGCGCTATCACCAACTGCTACGAGGTTACTTAGGCTTCCGTTTGAAAACAATGCATTAGTTCCTATCGCCACATTTGAATTTCCGGAGGTGTCGGAAAAAAGTGCTCCATTCCCCATGGCCGAATTATAGCTTCCGCTTTTATTCTTAAGAAGTGCGTCACTTCCTACGGCAACATTATAACTGCCGGTAAGATTATCAAGCAGCGCACCTAATCCGTCAGCAGTATTAAAATCACCATCGGTATTATTTTGCATGGCGCGGTTACCATTGGCCGTATTTCCATGTCCATTACTGTTTGCACTCAGTGCGAAACATCCGCTGGCTGTGTTCCATTCTCCCAAGTTATTGCCATAAAGCGCCTGATACCCGATGGCTGTGTTCTCCGAACTTTGACTGCCCGAATAAAGGGCCTCAAAACCGAATGCCGTATTTGAGTATCCGGAGACATTTGAAAACAGGGCCTTTGAGCCGACCGCAGTATTTTGAGAGGTTATATTATTATATAAAGCCGAATCGCCAACTGCCACCAGGTGAAATTGAACGGTGTTGCTGTATAGTGCTTTTTCTCCTATAGCTACATTTAAATCACCGCTAATATTACTCCGAAGCGCATTGGAACCGATGGCAGTGTTTCGGTTTCCGGTAGTGTTGTTCATCAGGGCTCCGTTTCCACAGGCCGTGTTTAAATCTCCGCTCACGTTAGAATAAAGTGAATAAGCTCCGTTGGCTGTATTGGAGAATCCTCCGACATTGGCCTTAAGTGACTGATACCCGCTGGCCATGTTAAAGTCACCGGCAGAGTTATTAAAAAGCGATTGGTAACCGCTGGCAGTATTGCCAATGCCTTCACTATTGAGATATATGGCCTGATAGCCGATTGCTGTATTCGAAGTTCCGATATTGGTGCCGGGGAATGCAGAACCCCTCATCGCCTCGAAGCCTACAGCCACATTATTATTGGTGAAAAAAGATCTCTGGTTATTTGAATAAAGCATAGCGCCAAAACCAATGGCGGTAGCGCCTTCACCCGCTACATTACTTGCCAGGGCGCTTCTACCTATTGCCGTATTGCCATATCCTATACTGTCGGCACTGCCGGCAAACTCACCAAAATAAGCGTTACTGTAAAGAGGATCTATGCGCCCTGCCGGATTATTATTTACCCGAAAATGCAAGGGTTGAATATCGGTGGTGCCGATGAAATTGCTGTCGGGGTTGATGCCTGCATTGCCGTTTAAGTGCCATTCGTTGACAGAGCTGCCCGGTGAACTGGCAGCATAAAGTGCATAAGGTACGCTGATAAGCTGGGCGGCTCCCATATCGGTATAGGTGGTGCCACCGGTAACATCTATTTCAACCTGGAGAAATTTACTTCCGCCTCCCCAATTGATATTACTAAATGTTCCGCTCACAGGAGCACCTGTTCCCACGGCAACAGTGAACAGACCAAACTGATTGGTTGTGTCGGCATTGGTTTCGCGGTAAACAATATTTCCTGTGGCGCTGCCATCGCGAATGGTAAAGCGCAAACCAATACGCTGGTTCGCGATTTCATCCCCCGAAGCATTGCGGGCAACTGCCTGGTAGTTCATGCTTTGAGGTACCTGTGCATTTGAAATTTCTGTAACTAAAAAGATAACCGTCAGAAGAATTAAGAGCTTTTTCATAACAGTAAGGTTTAGTGTGTGAATGGATGAGGAAAAATACTACTAAGACATGGAAAAAAGAATAGCGAGAAAGTTTTTGTTTACGAAGACGGAGATGTATTTTGTTTTTGTGCCGGCTCTTTCATGTACACTTCGCTTAAGCGTAATACCAGGGAACGGGGATGGTATTGCCAAAAGGTATTATGCATTTTGTCATTTGCCATAAAATCTCTTAAAGGGATAGCATCATTTCTCACACTTTTGTCACAGAATTGCAATCTTTTTGCTAAAACATCATCTCTCTTTGCCTGATACCGCCTCCTGATTAAAGAAATTTATAAATTAGCTATCAGTTATATGTAAACCACCTGCACGTATGATTGTACCTGCCATGACAATAGAGGAAGTTCGCCACGAAATGCTATACGATTTTGAAGCAGTCAACCGCAAAGCGCATGCACATGCACAAGTGGTTTTTCAGCAAATGAAGCGTAAGGGCCTAAGCCACGAGAAGCAGATTATTAAATATCCTTCTGCGCGCAAAAACGAGTGGGTCATCCTTTACGATATTTTTCCTAACAACATGCATTACATTTATTATACGGAAGCATCCGACAAAAGAGGCAGGGTGGCGTACCAATTTCTGTTTGATGACAAAAATCACGAAAACGGAACCATTAAATACAATACTCATTTTTTTAAACGCTACCGGGAACGGCAAAATCCTAAGCTGAATAACCCATCGGAACTAATACGCTGCTTTTTTAAGCACAATGCCGAATGCTCTTTCGGACAAACGCAGGTGTTGGAAGATGGCAGGAGACTGGCTAACTATGTATTTACCGAGGGGATAGGTATGGGCTGGGTAAATTGGGAAACAAGAATCACTAACCTCAAAACATTTTTACCTTTTAGCATGCTCAATAAAACGCAGGAGTCCTTTGCGGATTATATTTTACACTATCAGGATGGCGATGAGTTCAATATGAAGATCAAAACGGAAAGCCTTAAGCATAAATTGAAATAGTCCTGCATCCCGACCCACTGACTCCCTAAAGAGAGAACCGCAACCCAACTAACAGCCGCTGTGTATTTTTCCATTGAGTGGATTTCCCTATAGGGCAGGGTCTGCGAAGCCGACTTTTGTCACAGAAGTGTAATCTTTTCGTTAAAGGATAATTTCTATTATACATATACGTTATACGGACAGTATCTTTAAGATACCAATGCAAAGCCATGAAACTGTCTTACGACTTAGGGGTAAGAATAAACGGAGATAAGATAAGCGATGAAGGGGCAAAGATAATCGCCCTCCTGCTGCGCGGTGCATTGAGATATGAAATTGCCAACGCCACCTTTATAAAAAAGAAGGATATCTATACTATAGTCTGCGACTTATATGGCTACCTGGGCATAGAGAGTCAATTAAATGTGCTGCTGCACGATGCCGTGAAAAGCGGCTTCGATTACCAATTCAAATATCTGGGCAAAGACATTTTTACCCCCGCAGAACTTGCCAGGGTTTATGAAAAAATCCCCCGCTTTCAAAACGAAACTACCGAGGTTATCGTCACCCTTCACGCCATAGGCTGAAAAATTTTCGGGAAAATTTTCCCGGAGAATTTTTGGCGAAATTTTTCCCTACAAACCGCTTGGGGACTCCGTAATTTCGGTCTCAATTAGTTCACTTATTAAAACCAAAACATTATGTGTGCATTACAAGTAAATCCAATCAGACGAATCATCGCAGTATTGAAGCTTTCGAAGAAAGTGCTGAAAGCCATCGAGCAAGGCGAACTGGTAGTAGACTCCATGGACGGCAACGCTTATTTTACAACACCTGTCCCCGCGCTGGCGGATATAACAGCAAAAATCAATATCGTGAGGGATAAACAGATAGAAGCGGCAAAGCGCACCCAGGGAGCTGCGGAAGACCGCAATGCCGCTATGGTAGTAATGGCAAAATATCTGAGCGATGAAAGGAACTATGTGCAGGGCATTGCCGATGCTGACCCCGCCAACTCCGAAGCCATTATCCTGAGCGCAGGCATGAAGGTGAAAATACTAACCATCCGCGGTAAAGGTGTTTTTGCTGTCAGGAATTCGGATGTTTCCGGAACTGTATTTCTGTTTGCAAAGGGCGGAGGTCCAAGAACTTCGCACGACTGGCAAATGGGAACCGGTCCTGCAGTTTTTAACCCGCTTCCGAACACTATTCAGGCGCATACACAGGTAACAGGGCTTACTCCCGGCTCAAGAGTTTATTTCCGTCATCGCTTAGTTACCAAAGATGGTCCTCAGGGATGGGAAAATCCGATAAGCCTTATCATCACCTAAGTTGGAAAGAGGATATTTGAACAAAATGTGAGGATAAATAATATTTATCCTCACATTTTGTTTATCAACCTGAGCAATTTGTTCAATTATCAGAGGAAAAACTTCATTTATCCTCACATTTTGTTCCTCAACCTGCACAATTTGTTCAAAAATCAGTGAGAAAAGATCGAAAACCTGAAGATAAACATCAAAAATGAGAGGAAAAAGATTGAAAATGTGAGGATAAAGAATGTTTGTCTGTGGGTTTTGTAAAAAAATGTGAGAGAAAAGAATGAAAACCTGAGCAAAAAGACGGAGAAACATTCTTCCCTTGAAAAAACCGGGATGGTAAGCGGATTATCCCGCAACATTTGCTTTTCTACATTTACATCCTTCTTAATCCAACCCTTCGTTTAAATGGATAAAACACAGCTCCTCAAAAAGCTCAACAAATTTTGCCCTGCCTGGATGAAGAGGGGCGATGCCTCGCAGAGCATTGACGAAATTCTTCAGCAAACCATCGGCCAGGTGCTGCCCGGCTTGCTTCATATTAAAATTGAATACTTAGACGGCCAAAAAATAACGGGCAGCGTTCCTTACAGCCGCCAAACAGCTAATGTGCTGGGCTACATGCACGGAGGAACTATCTTTACATTAGGTGATACACTGGCCGGAGCTTTTCTGTGGTCTATAAGCGAAGCCAACCAATATGCAGTAACCACGCGCTCAGAAATCAAATACCTGAAACCGGTAAAAGAAGGAATTTTGAAATGCACCGTTACTGAAAAATCGAGGAGCGAAAGAAAAGTAACCCTCGAAGCAATATTTGAAATGAACGGACAAACCATCGGCACCATGACTGTAGATTATTTGCTGATGACGGCAACTTAACCTTCTGATTTATTAGATTCTGCCATTAGCCCCGATGATTGCCTGTTTTTGTCAGGCTAGCATGAACAAAGCGATGTAGTAACTGCCTGCCGCAATAATTTCAGTGGCGATAATGTTCAGCAGCGTTTGAACAATAATTCTTTTGATCCCCAATTGCTTTGCCAATGAAAAATTGGTGATATAGAGCGTTGCTTCAATGGAGGCACTAAAAATTAAGGCGGTAAGTAATGCAGCTAAAAGCCCTCCTTTACCAATTGCCGGCAACACAGCAAACATTAAAAAACCCATCGCCTTGAAAGCAAAGTAAAGCAATGCGCGTCCCACTTCCGATACTTGCGGCTCCACCTGCTCTTCCGCTTCCTCATCACTGTCTAATATATATTTATCCAGCGATTCAATACCATAAAGAATTACCATTTGAAGAATGAAGACTACAACAAAAAGGATTAAAAAGCAGATCACGCGGGTGGCTTAATGATTATAACGGCCAATGAAGATGAAAAAAAAATTTAATCTTTATTTTTAGCCAGCGCTGAGCCAACATCCAACTGAAAGACAACCGCAGCCTCACCAATTCTTCTTCCCTATCCAAAAATCCAAGCGGTAATAAAATAAGGGGAGAAAACCCAATTGGTAAATTTCTTTTGCGGGCTCCTGCGGACTTACATACTGAATGCGCAGGATGTTTTTATACATCGCCACATTCACTAAATCAATTCCCGCTTCGTGGGTAAAGCGCTTGGTGTTGCATCGGTAATTCAATTTTATATCAAAGCGGAAATAAGGCTTGAATTGCTTTTTGTTTCGCTGGGCATCCTGCACAACAGGGTCTTCATGCTGCTGAGAAAGCAGGGTATCGTAAGGGGTATAGCGCTGTCCTCCTCCGAAAGTTATCTTCCCTCCCACCCCGATGGTGTTCAAGCGCTTTTTGCCCCACTTAAATTCCTTGGTGCCGAGGGCATTGAGGATATAGTTGCCGTTGAAATCGCTGTTATACCAGTGGCCGTCACTTGCCTGCAGCTTTGAATCGTAAAGCGAAGCGCTGAACATAAAGAACCAGTTATGGGTAAAGAATTTTTCTAATGTAAATTCAATGCCTGCATTTCGTCCAAGGCCTTTGTTGGTTAGTTTGCCCGGAAAGAAGCGGTCAAAGCCGCTGCCTTCGTTCAGCATGTTGTAGGAAGAAGAAAAGGTATCCACCGGAATGCCCCACAACTGCTGAAAATAGATTTCGGCCTTGATACGAATATCTTTTTTGAAGAATACATCGTAGCCCGCCACCAAATGAAAGCTGCGGATGAAATCTAATTTGCGGTTATAAAGGTTTTTGTTGTCGTCCTGCAGGAAATACTGATACACGGGAAGGATTTGCGAATGCAAACCCGTTCCGAATGCTAAGGATTGGTTCGGTTTGAATTGCCATTTCAAAGAAAACCGCGGCTCCACGCTCCATGAATGATTGAGGGTGAAATATTGCGCGTGTATTCCCACCACAGTCGAAAGCTTTTCGCTGATACTGTATTTCACTTGTGCGAAAGGCTGAATGAGTAAATGAACTCCTTCGCGGGTATCGAGGCGTTTTTTCCAGGTATAGTCGGTAACACTTGTTTCAAAGGCAGGTTCGAGAAGGTTGCTATCAACAAAGAGTGGCTTGAGCATTTCGGTAACTATTCCGTAGCGCACAGCGCTGCGCGAACTGATCTTATTGTTGCGCACAAACGAAAGAGTGTAGCGGGTATTCACAAAAAAGTAATCGTTCTTGCGATAAATATCATCCACTACAAAGTTTCCGCTTGTGGAATCTACATGGCGAATCACCCGCTCGAAATGATTACGATTGTATTGAGTTGAAACTGCGAGTGAAATCTTAGAATACTCATGCGCATTCACCTGATGCGTATAGGTAATTCCAAGTATTCCCAAGCCCGCGCGGAAAAATTCATCCTGATCTTTCGATGAATAGATATCGCGTTTCTCAGGTTTCAGTCGTGTGCTGGTAATGAAATTAATTTGCGAATAGCCCCCAATGCCAAACACCGAAAGGTTATCTCCGTTCTTCATCGGAAAATTGAGTTTCAGTTGCGCATCTTCATATTTCGGAATGGCTTCGGTGCCAATGTCAACCCCCAGTTTCACTAAACCTTCGAGCGTGGCGTATCGTGCATTGAAGATGTAAGAGCTCTTCGCTTTTTTATTCAAGGGGCCTTCACCGAAAACTTCTGCACCCATAATTCCCAACTGCGCGGTGTATTCGTGGCGTTCGTTGTTTCCGCTTTTCATTCGTATATCAAAAACTCCGGCTACTGCATTGCCAAACTCAGCAGGGAAAGCACCTGTAAGAAAATCGGAAGTCGTAAGCATACGGTTGTTGAGAATAGCAACGCTACCTCCGGTTGCTCCCGCAACAGCGAAGTGATTAGGATTGGGAATTACTACATTTTCTAAGCGATACATTACACCAAAGGGTGAGTTTCCACGAATGACCAAATCGTTTCGTGAATCATCGGTGCCCGATACTCCTGCAAAGTTGGAAGCCATTCGCGCAGGGTCTCCGCGGCTGCCTGCATAGCGCTCGGTTTCTTCCACGGAGAAAGCGCGTGCGCTCAATACTGCCATCTCATTGATCGTTTCTCCTTTACGTGCTCCGCTAATCAATACTTCTTTCATGGTTTCCACTGAGCTTTCCACTTCAATAGTGAGCACCGATTCCTTTCCGGAGCTCAATAAGAGATTTGGAATGAAAACCTTTTTATATCCGATAAAAGATACCACCACATCCACACGCCCCACCGGAATTTTCTCTAATCTGAAATTGCCGATTGAATCGGTTACTGTGCCGTTTAAAACGGCTGAGTCTTTCATGGCGACAACAACCACACCTTCTAATGCAAGGTTCGATTCTTTGTCGATGACAGTGCCACGAATGGTTTGAGTGATGCTTTGAGCGAATGGTAAGTAATAAATGCCGAGGAGTAGAAAGAAAAGAAAGGGGAGTTTCTTCATTCAGCAAGTCGCTTTGTTGATGCTAATGTAGTAATAGACGGTTATAACCACACGACAATTCCAAATTCAAAACAGCAATAGTCAACAGGAGATGAACAGGGAGGGGAAATTTTAACCGAATGCAAAATCAATGTTACTAAATTGCAAACCCAACAACATAAACAGATGAGAAACAAATTTCCTTTTCTTCTTTTTCTTCCGCTTTTCGTTTGCTCTTTTATTGTGTCTGCGCAGCAACAGGTCAATGTTATCAGCCGCTGCGGTGGCATGCAGTCGGTAACTATTCCTTCCATACTGGATACTGACCTCGATGGCTTAGACGACCGTCTCGAACAAAAGCTCCTCGATCATTTCATGCCGGTAATTATTCAGTTCGATAATGAAACATGCCCCGGTCCTGCCTTAGACGGAAGCGGTGATTCCAATCTGCTCGTTTGCCATATTTATCCTTTGCCCGGACAATACACCATGAGCGCGGGCAGTCCCGATTCATTGAAAGTTCATCCGGTTGCCATGGTAAGTGATACCGGTTTGGTAACGGGAATGATTTGGTACGAACCTCAAATCATTGTTCAGTGTGCTTTGCTATATGGAAAAGACTGCGGCACACTCGGACATACTTCTGATGTAGAGGGGTTTTATTTTAGTCTTAAATACACCGGACCTGATACCGTTGCCGGATGGATGTATGACACCATTCTCACCAATTGGATGGGCATTACCATACAAAGCGTTTCGCACGCCAATACTATTTGCGAACAGATAGAAACCTTTCCTTATAAAAGCGCTCAATTCCCGAACGGTGTTGATACCGTTTATGCCTCTCCCAATAAGCATGGTAATTATCTCACCATTTCAAAATGCGGAAGCTCCTTTATTTGCAACCCCGCCTGCAATGGTGTTCCATCAAGAAAAAATGTTCGGATCCTTAATCCCGGAGAAGCGAATGCCAGTATGATAAATGATTTGGGAATGTATTATCCCGCTTATGCCGGTGAAGACCCCTGGAGCACTTCTGCTTTTTTAGGAGGAGGAGCGGGAACAATAACCCATGTAACCGTGCGGACTCTTTCACCGCTCTTTCTTCATCCGCAAAAATTAGATACGGCAAGTCAGATATGCGATTTATACAAGCGTTGTTACAGTTGCGCAGATTCCATTTATGATTATTGCATTCAATCGGGTGCCGAAGTTTCTCCGGGAACTGCAGGGTTTAGTCCGTGGTATCACTGCGGTGAAACATACAGTGGAATTTCTTCGATTGAAAAAGAAGATGAGCCTCGTATCTTTCCCATGCCTGCCAACAAATTGCTTCAAATAATTTTTCCGAAAGGGAAAGGAACATTCATCGCAACCGTTTTTGATATGAAAGGCGGGATGGTTAAAAAAGTTATCATGCGGGCTCCTTCTGCTTCTTTGGATATTTCGGAATTACCGAAGGGATTCTATATCATTCAGCTCGTTTCCGGCAGTAAGGTTTACAATAAAAAACTGGCTGTTGAATAGGGTAAATCAGGAAGATCATTAAAAACTATTTGAATAAATAGTTGCGGTTTATTCCTTTATCACTTCCACACCATCCACAAAGTATTTGGTATCTCCTTGCCACGGCATATTTTGAATTATCTCTTTGTAATGAAGAGAAACTTTTCTTCCCTCTAATTCCATCAGCTTATCGGCCACAGTTTTATCTTTTACCGAGAAATTCCAAATCATATTCATCTGTGCTGTATTCGGAATGTTTCCCATGCCACCCATATTCAATTCGCCTTCATAAGTTTTCATCACATATCCGCGTTTCGAAAACTTAATCACCACTCCTGCGCGGCTGCCTTCGCTATAAGTAAAGTTAAATACCAAAAATGCAATTGCTGTTGCAAGAATTAATACAGCGAGAATGATGAGAAGAACCTTTCTTCCGGTGTGTGAGGATTTGTCAGTGGTTGCCATACAAATGATTTTAATCAAATGTATAAGCATTTTTTGAAATAAAGCTGATGTGCAAAAAAAATCAATAGACTCTGCTAAACAGACAACTTAAACCATCAACAGAGATGAACTAAAGGTTCGCTCTCTTGATTTGTCCATACTTTCAGCCGAGTGTTTCTGCTTTTTGTAAACTTCATGTCCGTAGGCATCAAGTTTATCAGGATCTTTTGCCAGAAACAATTGATACACCAATAAAAGTGCAGCAATCGTTAAGAGTATAACTATCGGGTCCATTCCGGTTATTTTGAGCTATTTGCTCAAATATTACACCGATTTCACTGAAATGATTGAAAATGCCAGTTTCCCACGATACACTTCCCTTGAAAATAATGAAAATTAAAAATTTTATCCTCCTGTTTACGGTTATTACGAATGGCTTCTTTTGCATACAAATAAGGGTCTGAATGCCCCCTTTTGCCTACAATTTTGTTCATCGAAAATAATTGGCCCGGAACGATTTTTTTATGGACAAAAGACCGGCTGTCAACATTTTTTTTTCGATTCCTTCGGTAAACTCCCCATCATTTCTTATCATTATGCCAACTAACAAATAGCGCGGTTTTCTGATATTCGGTAATCGAAAAGAATGCTTTTTTATTTGGAAGGTTTATCAATGTCATTATTTTATAATGGGTTGATAAAGGAGGACGCAGGAATTAATCTCCATCAAATTATTATTTAAAGTATTAATACCTTAATTAAGGCAGGAAGAAGGTTATGAGTGAATTAAAAGGATTGTATCGTCCGGAGTTTGAGAGAGATTCATGCGGAATTGGTTTTGTTGCAAATTTCAGAGGCAATAAATCGCACGAAACTATTTCTGATGGACTTACTATTCTCGAAAATATGGAACACCGCGGTGCTTGCGGCTGCGAAAACAATACAGGTGATGGTGCAGGAATTCTGATTCAAATTCCGCATGAATTCTTTTTTGATGAATGTTTGAAAATCGGAATAACGCTTCCTCCTTCGGGCAGATATAGTGTTGGCATGGTGTTTTTTCCTAAGGATGCATTGATACGCCAGGAAGCAAAAAGTGTTTTAATTCGTGCGGCCGGAAAATTAGGATTGGAAATACTCGGATTCCGGAAAGTTCCTGTTAATCCGGTTGGAATTGGTGAATCAGCATTATCAGTTGAGCCGGAAATTGAGCAATTGTTTATCTCTTGTCCTCAGAATATTACAGATCCTGATGTTTTCGAACGAAAACTTTTCGTATTGCGCAATTACTCTTCGCATCTTATCAATAGCACCATTAAGAAAGATGCAGTTGGTTTTTACATAGCCTCATTATCTTATAAAACGATTGTATATAAAGGGCAATTGACGAGCTTACAATTGCGAGGTTATTTCCCCGATCTATCAGACAAACGAATGGTTTCCGCTTTCGGGTTGATTCACTCCCGTTTTGCAACTAATACTTTCCCTTCCTGGCGTTTGGCACAGCCATTTAGGTTCATTGCCCACAATGGCGAAATCAATACCCTTCAAGGGAACCTCAACTGGCTAAAGACAGCGGAATCAAGTTTCATCACTCCGTATTTCACAAAAGAAGAAATGGAGATGCTGTTGCCTATTATTCCGGGTCCTCAATCCGATTCTGCCAGTTTAGATAACATGATTGAGTTGCTCACTTTCTGTGGCAGGTCACTTCCTCATGTAATGATGATGCTGATTCCGGAAGCGTGGCATAAGAATGATTTAATGGACCCTGTGCGAAAAGCATTTTATGAATTTCACGCTTCCTTTATGGAACCCTGGGATGGTCCTGCTTCCATATCTTTCACGGATGGAAAATTAATTGGGGCCACACTCGACAGAAACGGATTACGTCCCAGCAGATACTGTATTACGAAAGATGACCGGGTAATCATGGCATCTGAAACAGGAGTGTTGCCGGTACCTCCTGAAATGATTATTGAAAAGGGCCGTCTTCAACCCGGCAAAATGTTCATCGTTGATTTGGAAGAAGGAAAAGTAGTCAGTGATGATGAATTGAAACAAAAAATATGCTCTCAAAAACCCTATGGCGAATGGCTGAAGAAATATAAGATCAGTCTGGAACAATTACCTCCTCCCCGAGTAATGTTCACTCACCTTGAACCACCACAGGTTTTCAAGTATCAAAAAGCTTTTGGGTATTCAACCGAAGACCTTGAAACAATCATTGCCCCAATGGCAATCAGCGGATATGAAGCAGTGGGCTCCATGGGAACCGATGCACCTCTCGCAGTGTTGAGCAACAAACCTCAGCATCTCAGCAGTTATTTCAAACAACTCTTCGCTCAAGTCACCAATCCACCCATTGATCCAATCCGAGAAAAAATCGTGATGTCTCTTTCTTCATTTGTTGGAAGCAATGGAAATTTACTGAATGAAGAAGCAATTGCCTGTCATACCGTGGCGCTCGAACAACCCGTGATTGGTCATTTCGATTTGGAGAAAATCAGAAGTGTGGATACCGGGTTCTTTCAGGCAAAAACGCTGCAATGTTATTTCAGGGCAGATGGAAAGTCCGGTTCCATGGAAAAAGCGTTAGACCGCTTGTGTCGCTATGCAGTAGATGCTGTAGATGATGGTTTTGAAGTTATTATTCTTTCGGATAGAGCTATTGACTCGGAACATGCGCCTATCCCTTCTTTACTTGCAACAGCAGCAGTTCATCATCATTTAATTCGCAAAGGTTATCGAGGTAAAGTAGGTATCGTGGTGGAAGCAGGGGACGTCTGGGAAGTTCATCACTTTGCATGTTTAATAAGTTTTGGTGCAACTGCCATCAATCCTTATCTCGCGCTTTCCACTATTCGCACCATGAAAAATACCGGTGCTATTAAAAGCGAATTGGATGTGCGCGCGTTGCGCCACAACTACATTAAAGCCATCAATGAAGGATTACTGAAAGTAATGTCAAAGATGGGTATCTCCACTTTTCAATCTTATCAGGGAGCGCAAACCTTTGAGATCATCGGGCTGAATAAAGAAGTGGTAGATAAATATTTTACAGGTGCAGTTTCACGCATTGAAGGAATTGGATTGGATGATATTGCTAAAGAGGTACTTGCGAATCACAACTTCGGATTCAGCAGAAAGGAAATTCCATCTGACCATTTAAAGGCAGGCGGCATTTACAAATGGAACCGGAAAGGTGAGTTCCATCTTTTCAACCCTCAAACGATCCATCTTCTTCAAAATTCCACAAAGAATAATGATTACAATACGTTCAAAAAATATTCAGGTTTAGTGAATGATCAGGCGGAAAAAGCCTGCACCCTACGAAGTCTTTTCGAATTTAAAAAGAATAGGCCTTCCATTTCCATTGATGAAGTTGAACCTGCTGAAAATATTTACAAACGTTTTGCAACAGGTGCTATGTCGTTCGGTTCTATTTCCTGGGAGGCGCATACTACTCTCGCAATTGCCATGAATCGTTTGGGAGGGAAAAGTAATACGGGTGAAGGAGGAGAAGATGAAGCGCGATATACTAAACTTCCGAATGGAGATTCGATGCGCTCCGCGATTAAGCAAGTTGCTTCTGCGCGATTTGGTGTTACGAGTCTGTATCTCACAGAAGCAGATGAATTGCAAATCAAAATGAGTCAAGGAGCAAAGCCCGGAGAAGGCGGTCAGTTGCCCGGTTTCAAAGTAGATGACTGGATTGGGAGAGTAAGACATTCAACTCCGGGTGTAGGATTAATTTCTCCTCCTCCGCATCATGATATTTATTCAATTGAAGATTTGGCGCAGTTGATTTTTGATTTGAAGAATGCAAACCGTTCGGCAAAAATCAGTGTGAAGCTTGTTTCGAAAGCTGGTGTAGGAACTATTGCTGCAGGTGTTGCAAAAGCAAAAGCGGATAACATTTTGATTTCTGGTTATGACGGAGGAACAGGCGCCTCTCCCATCAGTTCCATTCGTCATGCAGGTGTTCCTTGGGAACTTGGTCTCGCAGAAGCACATCAAACATTAGTAAAAAATCGTTTGCGTGGAAGAGTTACGCTTCAAACAGACGGACAATTAAAAACCGGAAGAGATTTAGCAATTGCCGCTTTACTTGGAGCAGAGGAATGGGGTGTTGCTACAGCAGCCCTTGTAACCGCAGGATGTATCATGATGCGTAAGTGTCATTTAAATACCTGTCCTGTTGGTGTGGCCACACAAGACCCTGAACTGAGAAAACTTTTCACCGGAGAGGCCGACCATGTTGTCAATCTATTTAAGTTTCTAACACAGGAACTCCGAGAAATCATGGCGGAACTTAGTTTCAGAACGGTGAATGAAATGATTGGACAGGCGGATTATTTAACCATGCGCGAAAACATTAAACACTGGAAGCATCAGAAGATTGATCTATCACCGGTATTATATAAAGAACCCGCTGATAAGTCAACTGCTTTATATAAACAGGAAGAACAGGATCATGGTTTGTTGGGCGTATTAGACTTTTCTTTATTGGATGTCGCTAAGCCCGCGTTGGAGAGGGGCGAAAAAGTGAAAGCTGCTTTCCAGCACATTGGGATCCTAAGCTTAGAATTCCACGTGGACAAGTTGTCGC
>JADMIO011070310.1_pt1 | contig 29474 bp, 22 predicted proteins | sample 8958161 | NCBI WGS metagenome assembly JADMIO01 (sample SAMN16585339, study PRJNA669376) | soil metagenome | isolation source: Crop rotation soil | place: USA: Cullars Rotation, Alabama | collected 2011 | reverse complement strand
ATAAATATCAATGAGCTGTTTTTTGAGCTTTTTAAATTCACAACTAAAAGAAATAAGATTGCCTGTTTGAAGAAATGGAATATTCTCTTTTTCCTTGCTTTTACGGTCATAAATTTCAATGTTGTCGACAATTAAACTGTCAAGCAGCTTAAAGGAAAAGTTTTTCTTTTTGCCTCTTGTAATTTCCAGCTGTGCACTGGCAGGTGTCAACGCATAAATCCCCATCTCAAAAAAATCATCATATACTTGAGGGTAGTTGAAAAAAGCTGTTTTGTCAACCAGCGTATCCAAATACTGCTTGTCTGATTTTACAGGTAAATGATTTAAGATATGTTGTCGTGGGTTTACCACAAAATAATTGTCGTTGTATTTTTTGGTAAACACATTTCCTTTTTTATCAACGGTACCACTACCCCAGGTCGCATCCATAATGTACCACTTGTTATATATTTTAATGGTGTTCCAAAAATGATTTGGTGCTTTAATGGTTGAGCCTATACGCAAAAAAGGCGACTTTACATACCCGGCAATAACTTCGCAGGGCATGTTCAATTTATCGCATAAAATCTTTACCAGGTTGGCGTAACCTAAGGAGGTTGCTTTTTGCTGTCTTAAAATATCGTCCACTTTTATGATCGCTTTTTTAGAATTTTTATTCCCAATACAATCAAAAGCTACATAGTTGGTAACCCAGCGATATACTGCACGCATTTTTAAGTGTGGTTTTTTAAACGCATTCAGATCAACCGCTATAGAATCCAGAGAGGAGTATTTTTTCTTTGAAAGTGTTAAGACATAATCATCCACATCTGAATAATTTTCAGATGGGACATGAATGAGTGTTTGCGATAATGATATGTTGCTTATAAGCAAAAAGAACAGCAACGAGGAAAGTTTTTTAACGGACATGCAAAATTTGGTTAGTTCACTAAATCTACGAAAATACAAAGCCTAATCGGGTTTACTACTCATAAGGATTAAGGCCGCAATATGAAACTTTTATACTTCACCTGCAATCAAAAATTATCCAGTGGGTAAAATTTAGTTTTCAACAGGGAAACGGTATTGACTAATTCTTTCAGCCAACGTTTTTCTTTCTTTTATTTAAGTAAAAACATCCAATCAGTCCACCAATCATCATGAGAGTTGAAAGTATTTCAGCCTGGGTAATGCCATGACCGAAAAGGTGATACTTGGTGTTGACACGTATTTGCTCAACAGCTAAGCGTTCCATGCCGTTAAGAGTTAAATAGACAAAAAATAGAATTCCCGGAATGGAAATTCGTTTTCTCAAATTCCATAAAACAAAGAAGACAAGTATACAGGCTACAGCTTCATAAAACGGGGTAGGGAATACAGGAGGAACTAACTCATAACAATGTTTTCCAACACAACCGGGGATCAGTTGACCTTCGCCTACTACATTATGTGGGTAGTTGTAGCTCCACATCCAATCGGGAAAGGGAAACCAACCGGGCTTAGGCGAAGTGTTTGCAATGCCCCAGTCACCGTCACCCGAAAGATGACATCCAATGCGGCCGGTGCCATAAGAAAGCATTAAACCCGGAGCGGTGACATCACAGATAACAAGAGCAGGTACGTTTAATTTTTTTGTAGCGTACCATATTACCACAATAGCAGCACATATGAGTCCGCCATAAAATGTCAATCCACTGAATGAAAGTAATGCTTCAACCGGATCGGCCATAAAATCATCCATATTCTCCAGGTTGTGAAATATTTTTGCGCCCAGTAAACCTGCCACTGCTGCATAAATAACAATGTTCATTGTCATCTGATGAGGCCATGCTGTTTCAGTTACTGTTTTTGCTTCAGGAAGTTTTTCCTTTTCCTTCTCATGGTATTTGCTCCATGCCGAATATGCAGCTAAAGCAATACCTCCAAAAATATTCCCACGCACTGATAGAATAAATTCCTGCGGGTTGTTAACAAGATCGCTGTAATGAAAAATACCCTCTGTTAATTTAAAACCTATCAGGAAACCAATCACTGCTGACCAGAATAAATCTGAGCTACTTGCCGGTTCTCCTTTTACATATGAATGGGTAAATGATTGCAATAGTCCATTGCGCTCTTTGCGCTTTAACTCCAATGTAACGGTATAAGCGGCAATGGCAAAAGAAACAGCCATCATCAGGCCAAAGGTTTGTATAGGTAATGGGATATGAACTCCGAAAAGGTCAGCCAGTAAATCACTTAGTGTTGGATACATTCTTTGTTACAAATTTTATTAAACGGCTTCCAATGAAAAAATTTCGCAGGGCACTTCATTGCGTACATCTGGCATTCCTGTTTTACATCGCTCCAGGCTGTTTACCAATGCAGGGTTATACTGTGTTTTTACTTTTACATAATTTTCAGTGTAGCCATGCATAAAACCATTCTTGTGATCGTTTTCAAACAACACATTCATTTCTTTATTGGCCTGCTGCTCGTAAAAATATCTCAATTTCTTTTCTGACAATATCCGTAGCATGTTGGTGCGTTTTTTACGTTCAGAAACGGGCACCACGTCATTCATTTGTTTCGCCAGTGTATTTTCCCTTTCTGAATAAGTAAAAACATGCAGATATGAAACATCAAGATTGTTCAGGAAATTGTATGTTTTAGTAAAGTCATCATCTGTTTCACCGGGAAATCCTGTAATAATGTCAACACCTATGCAGGCATGTGGCATTAATGTTTTTATTTTTTCGATACGTGATACATACAGGTTTGTTAAATAACGCCTGCGCATTAGTTTTAAAATTTTATCACTTCCACTTTGCAATGGAATGTGGAAGTGCGGCATAAATTTTTCTGACGTGCTTACATGTTCTATAACTGCATCGGTCAGCAAATTGGGTTCAATGCTTGAAATGCGATAACGGATATTTCCTTCCTGGTTATCCAGGGCTTTTATGAGATCAAAAAAAGTAGTACTATGCTTTTCATCAGGGTGTAGTTTTCCGAAGTCGCCAAGGTTAACACCTGTTAGTACAATTTCTTTAGCGCCTGCTGCAATAATTTTTTCTGTTTGTTGCAACACATGTTCAACGGTATCGCTCCTGCTTTTGCCACGTGCTAAAGGTATGGTACAAAATGCGCAGCCATAATCGCATCCATCCTGCACTTTAAGAAATATACGAGTGCGGTCACCACTGGAAAAGCTGCTGGTAAATATATTGGAGTTGTTAATATCACACGCAAAAACCTGTGCATTCTGTTTCTCTTTTAAATCATTGATATAAGAAATAACATTAAACTTTTCCGTGGCACCTAATACGAGGCTTACACCGGGAATAGCAGCAATGTCATGAGGTTTTAGCTGAGCATAACATCCAATGATAGCTACAAATGCATCAGGATTGGCTTGCAAGGCACGATTTACATGGAGCTTGCATTCGCGATCAGCATTTTCAGTTACCGAGCAGGTGTTTATCACATATACATCAGCAGATTCTACAAAATCAACCTTGTTATAGCCGTTGTCTTTAAACTGTCGGGCAATAGTGCTCGTCTCAGCAAAATTTAGCTTGCAGCCTAACGTATGAAATGCAACGGTTTGTCTCTTATTCATAAGGGCGCAAAAATAGGAAAATGTGCCGGATGTGAAGGGTAAAAATTGAAAAGGTTTAATGAGGCTTAAATGAGCAGATTCAGATAGGTTTTGTTAGGTTTGTGTCTCTAATAACTAACCGTACTGATGAAGAAAATTGCAAAATTAATCATGGTTGCTTTTAGTATCTGTTTAGTAGGTTTAATTTTTAAGATTAAGCTAATCATCGGTGGAAATACACTTCTGGCTTTATCTTTAGGCATTGCATCTGTCCTGATGTTAATTCAATCTGTGTTGATATTTTTGAATGTGAAAGATAATTTGATTCTTAGAAGATTAGGGGTATTCATGAGCATTTCAATGTCCATAAGTCTTATTGCCATTCTTTCGCGATATCAATGGTGGGCTTTATGGACACTCGGCTACGTAGCTATTCCATTGTTTATTATATTAACCATTGCTTTTTTTTCTTACAAAAAAGAAATAATGAGTGCAGCATATAAGAAAATTGTTTGGAGGAATTTGATTGCGCCATGGTTATTCATATTTGTTATCGGAGCTGTACCATTATTGTTATCAAATAGAATGTTTTATGAAACATTTAATTACAAGAGAACAAATATGACATATGAGCAATTTGTCGAGTGGTGCAATTGGCAAAACGGTCAATAACTGGTTAGGACAATGATTAAACTTAAAACGATTTAACCAAACCTGGGGAATAAACCCCATAGTAATAGAATGCATTCAATGTTTTTTTTTAAAGAAGAAGTCAAATTTTCGTATATAATATTTTTTTGTTGACTGCATCTGTTTTAAAATCCGATACTATAGCTTCGCAATAATTATTTTCAATTAATTACAAATCCATGTTAAAACAATTATCACTGTTTGCAGTATTACTTGCAACGGCAATTAGTGTTACAGCCCAGGTTACCAATGTATGGATAAGCAAGACTGGACTTTCAACAATCAATGCATCATCCATATATGGTACAGGATTTAGCGTAGGTACAAAAGGTTATTATGCAACGGGCCGCAGTTCCATGGGAGCAGTATTAAAAACGGTATGGGAATATGATCCTGCAACTGATGCATGGACTCAGAAAGCCGATTTTGGCGGCAGTGCACGAAACAATGCAGTATCTTTTACTATTGGTAGCAAAGGCTATATTGGTACAGGCTGGGATGTTGCCATAGGAGGATATTATAACGACTTCTGGGAATTTGATCCTGTTACAAATGTGTGGACACAAAAAGCGCCTTTCCCCGGTGGTGACCGCCATGAGGCCATAGGCTTTTGTATAGGAAACAAAGGTTACCTGGGTACCGGTGTTGACAGCAACTTTATTTATCACAACGATTTATGGGAGTATAATCCCGCCACCAACGTTTGGACTCAAAAGGCAAACATGTCAGGGATACCACGTGCTGCCGCAGTAGCTTTTGCTGTGAGCAATAAAGCATACGTAGGAACCGGTTATGATGGAACACAGTCACGCTTTAAAGATTTCTGGGAGTATAATTCACTAACCAATGCATGGAGCAGTAAAGCCAGCCTGCCAGGTGATGAGCGATCGGAAGCGGTGGCATTTAATATTGGAAATAAAGGCTATGTGGGTACAGGCAGGGCGTATATGTTAAGTGGCGCACCAGGGTTGCATGATTTTTATGAGTACGATCCAGCAACTAATATGTGGACCAGCAGGACGAATGTAGGAGGAGGAGCAAGGACACTCGGTGCGGGATTTAGTGTAAATAACAAAGGATATATAGGCTGGGGTTGGGATGCTAATTTTCCATACCTGTATGACCTGTACGAATATTACCCTATTGGGATTACCGGAGTTACTGACCTAAATAGAAATAGTAATAATGCGTTGACGGTAAATCCACGTTTATCCAATGGTCTTTTTAAAGTTGAATTTAACAGTGCGGAAAAAAATGTTGCTGCTTCCATATCAGTAATCAACAGTGAAGGTGCTACTGTTTATAATCTGATGTTAAAAGGCACTGATGGTAAAATTGAGAAACTGGTTGATTTGAAAAATGTAGCCACAGGAAATTATGTGGTGGTTGTTGATGATGGTTTGAAGGCATATACAGCACCTTTTATTCTGAAAAGATAATTGATTTTTACACTTCCATATTTTTTATTTGTTCAGGAATTTTTCAGTGGATGCTGAATATTTAATGTGAGAAAAAATTGATTAGGTTTGTTTCGCATAATATGTTATGCATGCAATTCCTAAAAGTCTTCGCTAACCAATCCTTCTAAATATTTATAAAATACAATGAAAAAATTTTCTTTTTTAGTTTTACTGGCTTTGCTTGCTACATTCAATTTCTCCATAGCCCAATCAAAAATCAAAGCTATAAAGGCGGGTAAGTTAATTGATGTGTTAAAGGGAACGGTATTATCCAACCAGGTTATTTTAATTGAAGATAATAAAATAACGGCTATAGGTTCTGCTATTACTATTCCTGCAGGAGCAAAGATCATTGACTTAAGTAACTTCACCGTGCTACCGGGTTTAATGGATTGTCACACTCATTTATCAGGTGAACCAAGTGGTGATTATTATGCAGATTTGTTCAGGTACACCAGCATTGACCTTGCTGTAAAGGCGCATCTTTATACACAGCATACTTTACTTGCAGGTTTTACTACGTGCAGGGATTTAGGTGCAGCTGATTTAATTGATATTTCATTGCGCAACGCCATAAATGCGGGAACAATAGAAGGCCCTCGCATGTTGGTGGCTTGTTTTCCCATTGGCGCTACAGGCGGGCATGTAGATTTTAATGGGTTTAATCCCAATATTAACTTCCAGAGTAATAAAGATTTTACAGGAGTTGCAGATGGTATTGATGAAATAAGAAAACGGGTTCGAAACAATGTAAAGTGGGGTGCTGATGTTATTAAATTTTGTGCCACAGCAGGTGTCTTAAGTGAAGAAGAAAGTGTAGGTGCTCCGCAGTACAGTCTTGAAGAAATGAAAGCATTGGTTGACGAGGCTCACATGTGGGGCAAAAGAGTGGCAGCACATGCCCATGGAACAGAAGGTATTAGACGTGCTGTGCTTGCAGGAGTAAACTCAGTTGAGCATTGCAGTATACTGGATGATCCAACTATTCAGCTAATGAAGGAGAAAGGAACGTATATGGTGCCAACTATGTATGCGCTGGATTATATCATAGATAATTTTGCAAAAAAAGGATTCCCTGAAAAAACAATTAATAAAGCAAAAAGTATTTCAAAGCAAAAAGAAGAGGGCCTGGTGAAGGCAATCAAGGCAGGAGTGAAAATTGCTTATGGAACGGATGCGGCCGTAATGCCACATGGTTTAAACGCCAAAGATTTCGCTTACCTCGTTAAAGCCGGCATGACACCCATTCAGGCCATACAAACAGCTACAGTGAACGCAGCTGATTTGTTGGACATCTCTTCAAAAGCAGGATCGATTAGCGAAGGAAAGTATGCTGATATAATTGCAGTAACAGGTGATCCGTTAAATGACATAACTATTCTTGAAAATGTAAAGTTTGTAATGAAAGAGGGTGTTGTTTATAAAAACGATACAAATAAATAATTCAAAAAAACCGGTAGTAATGCTAATTAAAGATTCGAACGTCACTGTTAATGTAAAAGACCTGGACAGATCTATTTTGTTTTACGAATCGATCGGTTTTATATTAAAAACCAGATGGGGTAATCATTACGCGCAGTTGACGGCTCCGGGAATTGTTATCGGCTTGCATCCGACTCATGCTAATAGTATTGATGAAACTTCAGGCAATGTTTCCATCGGATTTACTGCTAATAATTTTGAAGAAGCAAAATCTCTTTTAAGCAAACTGTCAATTGAGGCAATGCCGAGAGAAGAAGAGGGTGGACAGTTCCTGCATTTCAAAGACTTAGATGGGACTGCGTTGTACTTTATTAAACCTAAATGGTAGTTGTGATCACTAAATATTTGCCCTGCGACATAGCTTTGCAACTCTTAACCCAGGATACATTATAATTTCAATTATCATCTATGGAAAAACTAACAACTCAAAAAAGAATAGAGTCCATTGATATTCTTCGGGGAACTGTTATGATCATAATGGCACTTGATCATGTTCGCGACTATTTTCACTTTGCAGCTAACACGGACGACCCACTTAACCTGCTCACTACTACACCTCAATTATATTTTACAAGATGGATAACCCATTTTTGTGCGCCTGTTTTTGTTTTTCTTTCAGGGATTTCTATTTACCTGCAGAGCTTAAGAAAAACCAGTAGTGAACTGGGTTCATTTTTAATTAAGCGTGGTCTGTGGTTAATTTTCGTAGAGTGGTTTATTGTTGCATTTGCATGGACATTTAATCCTGCCTTTGATGCTTTGCCATTTGGCGTTATATGGGCTATTGGTATTAGCATGGTGTTATTAGGTCTAATGATGAAAATTAAATTGCCCTATAAAGTTATTCTGATGCTAGGCATTATAGTAGTAACTGGCCATAATTTACTGGACATTCCTGAAGCTGCTCCTGGTTTCAAAGCTGGTTTTTGGTGGGACTTTTTTCATCATGGAGTGTTTGTCTTTTATCCTATTATCTCTAATCATTCTGCCATGTTGGTATATCCATTCCCGGTATATACGGGCATAATGATGCTAGGCTATTGTGCAGGCGTTTTGTTTTCCTCCAAGTTTATTGCCGAACAACGAAAAAAAATACTCATACAAAGTGGTATAGGGCTTATCATTTTTTTTGTTGTATTGCGCTTTACCAATCTATATGGTGATCCGGTGGATTGGTCTGAACAGAAGAATAGTTTATACACCTTTCTGTCTTTTATGAATGTAGATAAGTATCCGCCCTCGTTACTCTACTTCTGTATTACCATTGGCCCGGCTTTGCTGGTATTGGCCTTTATTGAAAAAGTAAAAAACAGGTTTACTGATATTATGCTGGTTTATGGTAGAACAGCTTTTTTTTACTACGTACTGCATTTATACCTTATTCATCTGCTGGCAGCTGTTTGTTTTTTTGCAAGAGGACATTCGATGGCTGATGCTGCTAATGTGGGTAAACATTTTCCATTCATGTTTGTTGCCCCTGGTGAAGGTTATGGTTTAGGAGTCGTATACTTTGTTTGGATTTCTGTTGTAATTGCTTTATATCCATTGTGCAAATGGTACGATGGCTATAAAACAAATCACAAAGAGAAATGGTGGTTGAGTTATTTGTAAAAATAATAACTGTTAATAGTTAATATCATTACCTTTTATCCTGTCAAACAAAGTAGTAAAAGCATCTTTGGTAATGGGCTCAATAGGTGTACGCTTAACAATAAGACTGTTGCCTTCTGATTTGCATAGGTAAAACCTGAAAACAAAAGGAGCATTCTTTTTCGACCATCCTTGTAATTTACCAAAACGCATATCACTGAAAGTAATAGTGTCGGCATGTTGGTTGTAACAATAGTATCCTTTCGTAAACCGTTCTATCTTCTGTACTTCAGCATTGCCTTTGTAGGGTGCTATTAGCAAGTCGTTGCTGTTTGTAAATTCAAGATGCATAGGTCCGGCCTTGTCGAACAGTGAATAGTAACCCGTGTAAAAACCATTGCCACTTTTTATAGCTACAAACCACAATAAGCTGCTTAGTGGGGCAGGGGTAGCCATATATTTATATGCATTAATATGCTGGCCTGCTATATTTTCTTCAACCTTACTATCAACAAAAAGTTTAATACTGAAAGCCACTAATAAATAAAGACCGCAGATGATAACAGTATTCCGTGCCCATACATTTCTTTTTGCATGGTTCCTTTTCAAAACCAATAATACAAGAGCTGTCACCAGGCACACCAATAAAATAAAAGGGTCAAGTATAAATAAGGTATTAAAAGATACACGTATGTGGCTAAAAGGCTCAAACCATCCTGTACCGTAGGCCGTGCATGCATCAATAAGAATATGCACCAGTAAACCACTGCCTATCAGTCCAAGCCATTGTGTAAATGAAAGGGTGGTTTTCTTAAGAAATTTTTGAGCAGCATAGCTCAGGAGCGGTGTTGCTAACAATGCAAAAAGAATGGAATGTGTAAAACCTCTGTGGGCAAGCACTCCATCCTGTGGGCTCATCCAAAATGATGTTATCACATCTATGTCAGGAAAGTTGTTGGCAATGGCTCCAAACAGCATTGCTTTCTTTCCTATTTTTTTTCCTGCTATAATTTCACCCAGGCAGGCACCTAATACGGTATGGGTTAATGAATCCATATATTTTTTTCAAAACTATGAATTCTTTTCTGTTTTCTTTTTCAGATGGTAAAATGGTGTTATTGGAATATTAAACGGAAACTTTGCCATGCTGACGAGCTTCAGATCGTTACGGATGTTTCAGATTGATGCGGACATTGAGCTTTGTCGTACAGACTGCCATTAAATTGAAAGCGTAAATTGGCTAACCGGAAAATTATTTAGGCAGGAGAGCTTTTTAAATGTGAGTATTTTTATCAAATATTGAAATGTAAACATAAGAATGCGTTTAGAGCAATTGTTTATTTTTAATTGATGCAATTCTTGTTTATTATTTTTTCGACTATCATTTTATTTAAAGGCTTTTCTAATAATTCTTTTACATTATGATTTGCCTTTGCTTTACGGATATCATCACTATCAAACGAAGAAGTGAGCATGTAAACTTTGCTTTTTGACTTTATGCCTAACGTAAGTTTTTCGTATTCTTCGAGGAATTCAAAACCATTCATTAATGGCATATGGATGTCAAGGAAAATGATGTCAGGTATTTTACTAATATCACTTTGATGAGATTTAAGATATTCCATAGCAGATAAAGCCATATTAAATTGTAAAATGGAATTGTTGTTCCCGTATTTTTCAAGAAAACGGTTGTTGATATAAAGATCTTCAGGAGTGTCATCAATAAGCATTACCAGCTTTTGTTCAGTATTTGTCTCCATTTTTAGTGTTATTTAATGTTATTGTATATTTAGTTCCAACATACAGTCTAGAGTGCAGTGATATTTTTCCGTTGAGTTTGTCGATAATTTCTTTCACCAGGTAAAGACCAAGGCCGCTACCTGATGTAGAACCGGAAATGCGATAAAACATATCGAAGATTTTTGACTGGTGTTCTTCAGCAATGCCAATGCCGTTGTCTTCAACCGTTATTACTGCTTCATTTGGGTTTATCTTTGCCTCTATTGAAACAAATGGCTTCTGTTGTATTGGGCTATAGTATTTAATTGCATTGCCAATAAGATTTTCCATGACGGTAGTTACCCGCTGTATATCTGAACAAAATGGAATGCCCTCATCAATATTTATTTTAAACTCCATTTTGGAAGACTGTGGCATATGGCCCAGGTCTTCTACCACCTGCCGGACAACTTTATTTAAATTAACTGGTACGGGCACTATTTCAAGACGACTATTGCGGGAATAATTAAGAATGTTTATTACAAAATCATCCAGACGTTTTATCCGTGAGCGTATCATTTGCGCATGGGTAAGGGTTTCGGGTTCTTTGGTTTCATCTTCAATAAAACTTACCAGACCAAGTACCGATGTAAGGGGCGATCGTAAATCATGAGAAGTGCTGTATACAAAACGGTCTAACTCCTTATTGGCTTTTAGTAATTCTTCTTTTTTTGATTCTGATTCTTCCAGCCTGCCTAGTTCGAAGTTCATTTCAATATATTTCTCGCTGTATTTCTTGAAATGATATGCCCATAATCCACAGAGGAGAAAAATGATACCGGAAAGTGTAATGTGAATTATAAAAGTCTGTAGGTCCATATAATCCAATTGTGTAAAATATATGCTTCCCACGCCAATAAACTGCAGGTAACCAAACAGAGCATGATGTAAAATGACTACAATTAGTATGGGTAATTGTAGCTTCCAGTTTTGATAGGTGACCAGTATGGCGCTCCCTATGAAGGCAGTAAAATGCATTTCGAACATACCGTGCATTTCAAATATATATTGCGCCATAAATATTCCCAGTACTGCACTTAATACGTATTGATATAAATCAGAAGTGGGCAGCAAAAGTTTTGATGAGTAGTATGCAAACAAGGATAAGCACCCAATCCCCCATGCAATGAGCCATGTGTCATAAAAGTTTGCAAGAACTAAACCAATGAAAAAATAGCAGATAAGAAAATAATTTACCAGCTTGTCTGATTTATGTTTAATTTGAAGACTATATTCTTCAAGATGATTAGACTTATTTAAAACTGTGGTTAACATTTTGGATAAGGGGTAGTTTTATTTTATGCAGCCGGGTAATTGACAGCCATAAGCTTTTAGTGCCAGCTGGGTAAATACGGGTTGCCTTTGATTGGAGAGTAACGAGTCTATTGCCATTTGAGCATAATTGCTTTTTATATCCGTACAGTAGCGGCTTTTATTATAATTCCCTCTATAAAATAGAATGTTATTACTATCAATTAACACAGCTTGTGGTGTAGAATAGACTCCGCATGAATTGGCGAGTGTTTTGTCAAAAAGAACTGGAACATTTAAACCATACCTTTCGTTTATTAATTCAGCAGAATATTGCATGTTATTAGTTATCACTACAACAACAAACGATATTTTATTGCCGTATTTTTTAACGAGTGATTTGAAATGTGGGATATTAAACCTGGAACATGGACAATCAGGGTTAAAAAAGTGAATAAAAAAAGGCTTTTTATTGTCAATTTTCACTCTTTCCTGGAGGTCTATATAAGAACCCGGCTTTATTTCACAATAATCTACAGGTACAGGAGTAGGCAGATTATACACCCAATCGTTGTACCAGAATATAGAGAATATGGAAGAAAGTGAAAATACCAGGATTGAAAAGGCGAGTAGTTTTCTCATTTATTAAATTAAAATTTTATTTCTTAATAATAAAGCAAATAAACGGTAACGAAGATGTAATTGAAATAATGCAAAGGACGAAAAAACTATAGGTTAATATCTCATACTATGTCATTGTTTGTACTACAAAATTTTTATCATAAGCTTGAAGGTTAATTGCTTTATCATCAATATTTGTTATAGCTTGTGTTCTTACGGATGAATTAACAGATGGATTATTTATTGCCGGATCAGCAGTGCGTAAGCTCCTTAGTGTTATAGGAAGTGTGCGTGTTGCTTAACCGCATGTATTGGTAGCTTTAACAAAGTACCCCTAACATTTCCAGTACTTTTTCTTTTGTTAACGGCTTTTCAATGTAACCCCATACATTTTTATTGTTTGCTGCACGAAGTTTGTCACGCTCATCAACTGATGATGAAAGCATAAATATTTTTACCTGGTCTTTTACCTCCTGGTTGAATAGCTCGTATATTTTCAGAAACTCCCAACCAGACATAGAAGGCATATTTATATCCAGGAAAAGTATGGTATCTGCGTAAACAGGTTTAGAAAAAGTTGAGATGATGTGGACCAGCGCAGTGTTGGGGTCCAAAAAAGTTAATACTTCAGCGTTGGGAATAGCCTGTGTAATAATTTTAGCGCAAATAAGGTTACTGATGCAATCATCATCAACCACTATAAAGTTTGGCAGCATGTGAGAATTTAAATTAGATGAGTGAATTAATGTTTTGTATATTTAATTTTCGAGTTCAATCCTGAATTCAGTTCCTTTGTTTGGATGGCTTTGTATTGATATATGTCCTCCAAGTGTTTCCACTTGTGTTTTTACCATAAATAATCCTGTTCCTTTTCCTTCTGTATGAAAATGAAAACGTTTATATAAGCCAAATACCTGATCACCCTTTTTCTCCAGGTCGATCCCCAATCCGTTATCCTTATAAATGATAATAGTTTTACATCCTTCTGTACAGCTTTTTATTTCTATTAGCGGTGCTTCATCAAATTTTCTGTATTTAATACTGTTTGTTATAAGATTAAAAAGAATGCTATACATATATGTTTTTAATGTAAAAATCGAATCGGGCTCAGTAAAATCGCATACAAAAGTGACATTATTTTTTTGTAACATATCAGCAATACTCATTTTTATATCGGTAACAAGGTCATTAAAACGCACGAATTCTTTCTGTTCGCTCACTTCGCGTTTCACCTGTAAAATATGATTAAGATCTTTTATTACTGTGTCAAGTTTTAACACTGATATATTAAGGTCGTTTTTCATTTGAGTTTCTTCGGCCTGTTTTACTTTTTTAGTTTGCAAGGCATTTGATATTCCCATAATATTGGCAACGGGTGACCGCAGGTTGTGGGAAACGATGTAAGCAAATTGCTCAAGGTCCTTGTTCCGCTGAATGAGGTCCTCTGTCATTTTTACCCGTTCTGCTTCAGCAAATTTACTTTCGGTAATATTTGATGCCGAAAGACAGAACCCAATAATATTTGTATTGTCATCCGTTACCGTATTCATTTGAACCATGTACCATTCACTTTTACCCCCGGGTTTTGTGAGCTGAACTTCCCTGTAAATCGCTTCACCAGAAAGCATTTTTTGCATGGTTTCATCAGCATTTAACTTCCATAGTTCATTAAAAAGAAAAGCCAGATTGTTTCCCTCTTTCAATTGTGTATCAAATACAAGGTGTGCCCATACACTGGCCACATCATTGTAAGAACGTATGTTGAGGTTTTTGTCAAGGAGTATAAAAGCAATATCAGTACTGTTAAAAATAGTCTGAAGATTTGCTTCCGATTTTTTTAATGCAGCTTCTGTTTTTTTGCGTTCACCTATTTCATGAAAAAACAGAACCAGCCTTTCATTTCCTGCTATAACGGCTTTATTAATGCTTACTTCAACGCTAATACCGATGCTATTTTTATGCTTTAGCTCCCATTCAAAAGTTTCCTGACCTTTTGTTAATGTTTCTGAAATTTTGCTTACCTGTATTAACTTACCACTGGTGCTTTGAGCGGCCATAAAACCCGGATAGTTCCCTGTTAATTCTTCTTTACTGAAACCTGTGAGATCACTTGACTTTTGATTGGCATTAATAATTTTTCCTGTTCTTGTTTCCAGAATAAAAATTCCCTCGTTGGCCTTGTCAAATATTTCACGATAGTTAGCCTCCGCTTTTTTCAGTTCAAGTTCTGCTTTTCGTTGTTCGGTAATGTCGATGGCAATTTCAAGTATAGCTTTATTTTCTGCCCCTAAAGGAAAATACGGAACCTTGGTTACGTGCAACCTGTGGGATTCTTTATTGTAGTCAGTAAAAAAAGTTTCAGGCATTATTTTTATTTTACCTGACAGGGCTACTTCATAATCCTCCAATAAAAATATGCGCCCCTCATCTTTATCAGGTATGGTGTCTATCAATAATTTATTGATCAGTTTTCCTGTTGTTTTAATACCGTACATTTCTTCAAACCGGCTATTCGCCAATATAAATTTACCATGTACATCTCTTGCTGAAATAGGGTGGGGGACAAGGTTTATAATTTGTCTTAAGTTGGCTTCTGATTGCTTTATCTTTTCCTCGGCTTCATGTTGTTGTGTAATATCAAGATGCATCAGTACAATTCCCGGATTATCTGTTCCACTTTCTTTTGCTGCAATAACCTTAAACCACCTGTTTTGAGTAGAGGAATGACATGGATACACCATGGAATATTTTTCCATGACTCCTTCATTGATCTGTTTTAAAGCATTTGCCATAGCAGCACCATTATCTTCAACAGAGTAGCATTTACCTTGTGCTACATCAATATAATTTAAACCAATGCCATAATTTGTTCCTGTAAATCCATTTTCATCTGCAAATGTTTTCCATGGGTCGTTTACTTCCATAATATTTCCCTGTTTATTTATTAAAGCAATATTTGCAGGTAACGTATTTAATATGGAAGCAAAGCGTTTTGCTGCATTGTTTTTTTCAGTTATAGCTACTTTAAGTTTATTGTATTGCAATACAAGTTTACGTTGAAGCATAAATGCTATGAATGCGAATGCAAGAAGTACGATAACAAACCCAATAACTAATGTATTGATGCGGTATTTAAGATCAAGGAGCCGGGTGAAGGATTCATTGGCTGTTTGTAGGATAAGGGTATGCTCATAATCAACGAGAGCTTGCTCTTTTGCCCTGAAATTTATAAAGGACTTTTCGATCCCGGGAACGTTGAATTTTAATGATTGTTCGGCCAGAAAATTTGTTCTTGTTTGTACGTAGTTTTCCCTGGCTGTTATAAGTTCTTTCAGCAATTCTTTTTCACCAGTGTTTATTACCAGGTTTTTTAAACGGTTTATTAAAACAGAATTTTCAATTTGCAGGCTGTCAATTGCCTGTTTGTAAATGTTTTTTTGTGTTTCGCTATTATTGGCTTCATATTGCATTAAAGCAATGTATATTATGAGCGAATTTTGCGTAAGCTTATCGAGCGACTGGAGCTTGTATGAAATTTCTGTATTAAGATTATTGGATGATTCCAGCAAGGAATCGTACTGCTTTTGTACTTTTTTGTAAACTGCTGTTGCTACCGTGAGAAGTAACAGGAAAAGTACTAATAGCCTGAAGGCTGTTTTCCAATTCCATGTTTGAATTAGTTCTTTCATGAAATAAATTTGGTTTTGGAGAGTTTTTACTTTTATCAAGTAAAAGATATTAACTCTTAGTGGTCCTGTTTGAATTTAATTGGAGTGCTTTCTGTTTAGCGGTAATTTTATTTTAATGTCTTATTTGCGTTATTACTATATGTTGGTTGCTAACTAATGGATTGAATTAAGAATTTTATTTCTTTTTGCAAGCACATTTACGATGCCGGGTAATTTTTTAAAATCGTGGTATTTGTCAAAAAAATAATCAGCGCCTAAAGAGGTGCAAAGCTCTCTTGAATAGTTGTCAGGATTGTTAGAAAGCATTATTACAAACGTGCGCCCTGTTATTGTTTTTATAGCTTTCAAAAGTTCAATAGACATATTTAACGGCAAACAACTGTCAAGTAATACAACTTCCGGTTTATAAGAGTGGAACAGCATAACACCACTTCTGTAATTTTCAGCCTTGTGTATCGATTTAACATGCTTTACTCCTGAAATGATTTCCTCTAACCTTTTAGCCACCTGGACAGAGCTGTCAATAATTAAAATCTGCATTGCTTTATTTTGATGAATCAAAGAACCAACAATTAAGCAACTTAAAAACTAGGAATAATGCTCTTCTTTGGGTAGGAGTAAATTGAGAGCGTAAGTAGTAGAACTACTACAGACTATAGAAAAACATCTGCAATGAAGATATTAATGGTCAAGGTCGGAAATAATCTGGTGTGAAATGGCATAGCGGGTAAGCTGCGAATTGGTTTTCAGTTGCAATTTTTCCATGATACGGCTTCTATGCGTGCTAATTGTTGTTACTGCAAGTGAGAGCTCTTCCGAGATCTGGCCTACTGATTTTCCCATGGCTATAAATTTAAAAATCTCAAATTCCCTGTTGCTTAAAAGTTCATGTGGGTTTTTATTGACATCCATATTTTCTGCCAGCTTTTCAGCTATTTCCTCCGTAATATATTTTTTGCCAAGTAATATACGTTGTATGGCTTTTATTAATTCATATGGGGCTGCATTTTTATTCATGTAACCCGATGCACCTGCTTTTAAAACCCTGACAGCGTATAAATCTTCCGTAAAAATGCTAAGAATTAAAACCGGTAATTTTGGTTTTATAAGTTTTATCTGCTCCAAAGCATCCAACCCGTTTCTTCCAGGCATATCCAGATCAGAAATTACCAGGTCGTAATCATGATGCATTACTTCTTTAATAAGCGACTCGCCATCGCCTACCTCTTTTATTTCAACGTTTGGGTATTCGTCTTTAATTATTTGTATGAGGCCTAAACGTATAAAGCTATGGTCATCTGCTAAAATTATCCGTTTCATTCTATTGTTTTTTATAACTGTGAGAAGTATTAAGTTGTAAACTAAATTCAATCATGGTTCCGTTACCTGCCGAAGAGATCAATTCAAACTTTCCACCAAGTGTATGAACCCTTTCTTTCATACCCAATATACCAAATGATTTTGTTTTTTGCAAAATATCCATATCAAACCCTTTTCCGTCATCTTCAATGCGCATGTGTATCGTCCCATTTCCCGTTTTTAAACACATGTAAACATTTGAGGCGCATGAATAGCGTGTAATGTTGGTAAGCGCTTCCTGGCATATTCGGTAAATGCAGGTGGAAATGTCTTCGGGTAATATAAATTCAATATCAGGAGTTTTTAACTGAAAGGCAATACCTGTATTACAGCTAAACTGGTTGCCTAACCATTCAATGGCCTCTGTTATTCCTTTATCATCTAATACAACGGAACGTAACTCAGTTAATATTCTTCGGATGGATTGGTTGCTTCCGTCCAGTAGTTGAATTACGTTTTGTAATTTGTCTCTCAAAGGTTCATTTTCCTGTTCAATATGTTTTTCGATCCAGGCAATGTCCATTTTTATAGCTGTCAATTGTTGGCCCAGGTCATCATGTATTTCGCGCCCAATTCTTTTACGTTCCACTTCGCGTATTTGCTGTAGGTGCATGGTGAGCAGGTGCAATTGTTCGTTACTTTTTTTTATTTCATCTTCAGCTTCTTTGCTTTCAGTAATATCCTGCACACTGCCTATCATTTTAAGAGGCTTACCGTTTGCATCAAACTCTATTTCACACTGTGAATGTACCCACCGCGCAATGCCGTCTTTTCTAATAATACGAAAGGCAGAATCAAATATTTTCTTTTCCTGGATAGCTTTCTGCACTTTAAGGAGTATAGAATCTGCATCTTCCGGGTGAATCATCGAATAAAAAGTAGATGGCCTTATGTCAAATTCACCAGGCTTAAAACCGAAAATACGTTTGGCCTCATTTGACCAGCTTGAAATGTCATTAACTATGTCATTCATCCACCAACCCATATGGCCTACTTCCTGGGCTTTTTCTAAAAAAAAGTTGCTTTGTTTTAGTTCTTTTTCAGCCTCCCTCAATTTTTGAATGATCTGGTGACGTTCCAGCGAAAAACGAATCGACCTATCCAGTAAGCTTCCGCTTATTTCATTTTTGTTAAGATAATTTTGAGCTCCCGCCCTTAAAGTTTCTAATGCAACCTTCTCATCGTCTAATCCGGTAAGTACAATAATGGCACTGTCGGGAAAATGTTTTCGTATCTCTTCAATAGTATCTACGCCATCACTGTCGGGTAATCCTAAATCTACCAGCAGTAATAATATGTTCTCGTCTTTAAACTTTATTGCATGAGCAAGACTTTCTGCAATGTGAAGCGTAGAGTTGGAGTAAGAACTTTCCTTAAGTTCTTCTTTAACAAGAATTGCATCACCAGGATTATCTTCAACCAATAAAATATTCAAGGTTTCGTTCAAGATCAGTGGGATTTAGGCAGCTTAACAATGGTAAACCAAAAATCTTCAATACTCCTTATCACATTAAAAAATGCATCAAATTCAACCGGCTTACTTACAAAACAGTTTACATGCATCTTGTAACTCATTATAATATCCCTCTCGCTTTGCGATGTGGTTAGCACGATCACAGGAATTACCGTTAGTATATCGTTTTCTTTTATTTCAGCCAGCACTTCAAAACCACTTTTCCTTGGAAGGTTTAAATCAAGCAATATAAGATCAGGAGTTGGAGCTTCCAGGAATTTTCCTCGTTTAAATAAAAAATCCATGGCTTCTTCGCCATCGGTAACTATATGAAGGTTATTAGTAATACGGCTTTCTTTTAAAGCTTCAACAGTTAACCTGATGTCGCCAGGACTGTCCTCTACCAATAAAATGTCTGCTGGTCGTGTCATATTTTAGCGTTTAGTGTAAAATAAAATGTCGTTCCGTTACCTGTTGTTGATTCAAACCATATTTTGCCTCCATGCCTTTCTACTATTTTCTTAGCAATGGCCAGTCCGATTCCGGTACCTCCATATTTTGCCTTGGTATGTAACTGTTTAAAAACCACAAAAACTTTTTCGGAATACTGCCTCTCAATACCAATACCATTATCAGTAATTGAAAAAAGCCATTTGTCATTTTGCTGTGTTGCATTTACATTTATAACTGGTGGAATCCCTTCTCTCTTAAACTTAAGGGCATTGCTCACTAAATTCTGAAATAATTGAACCATTTGTGTTCTGTCGGCTTCAATTACCGGCATGTTATCAAAACCTACAATGCCGTTATTTTCTTTAATACTGGCTGAAAGATTTTGCATTACTTCTGCAAGTACATCATTCATGTTAACCAATGTGATAGTTCCATCCTTATTCATACGCGAATAGTTGAGAAGGTCAGCGATTAGTTGTTTCATGCGTGTGGCCCCATCAATGGCAAAATGTATAAAATCGTCCGCATCTTTATCAAGTTTTCCTTTATACCTTCTTTCAATTAGCTGCATGTAGCTGCCTACCATGCGCAGGGGTTCCTGTAAGTCATGCGATGCAATGTAGGCAAATTGCTCCAGCTCCTGGTTGGACCTTTCTAACTCCTGTATGTTTTCCGAAAGCCTTACTTCAGTTTCTTTCCTTTGCGTAATATCAGCCCTTATAGCAACATATTGGTAAGGCTTATTGCTTGCATTTAAAAAAGGCACTATAGTAGTTTCAACCCAATATGTAGTTCCATCCTTGGCTTTGTTTTTTATATCACCCCTCCATATTTTCCCATTTGCAATAGTTACCCACAATTCGCGGATAAATTCTTTATTATGGTAACCTGAGTTTACAATACGATGGTCCTGACCAATCAGCTCTTCGCGACTATACTTTGAAATTCTACAAAAATTATCATTAGCATATTGTATTACACCTTTCTGGTCAGTTATTGCAATAATGGATGATTCGTCAAGTGCATACTTATAATCAGTAGTTTCTTTTAAGCTCTTCTTTAAGTTTTCCTCTATTTTTTTTCTTTCAGTGATGTCAGCTCTAATAGCAACATATTGATAGGGTTTCCCTAAATCATTAAGAAACGGTACAATGGTAGTGTCTACCCAATAAATAGTTCCATCCTTTGCCTTATTTTTTAGTTCACCCCTCCATATTTTTCCATTGGCAATTGTGACCCATAATTCACGTATAAATTCTTTGGGATGAAACCCTGAATTAATAATACGATGATCCTGCCCAATTAATTCTTTACGGCTGTACTTTGATATTTTACAAAAATTGTCATTGGCATATTGTATAACACCTTTTTGATCGGTAATCGCTACTATAGATGATTCGTTAAGTGCATATTTGTAATCTGTAGTTTCCTTAAGACTCTTTTTTAAGTTTTCCTCTATTTTTTTTCTTTCAGTGATATCAGCCCTAATAGCAATATACTGATAAGGTTTACCCAAATCATTAAGGAATGGCACAATGGTAGTGTCTACCCAATAAATAGTTCCATCCTTTGCCTTGTTTTTTAATTCACCGCGCCAAATATGACCATGAGCAATGGTTACCCAAAGGTCTCTTATGAATTCTTTGCTGTGATAACCCGAGTTTATAATACGATGATCCTGTCCAATTAATTCTTCACGACTGTATTTTGATATTTTACAAAAATTGTCATTAGCATATTGTATAACACCTTTTTGATCGGTGATGGCAACAATGGACGATTCATCAAGAGCGTACTTATAGTCATTAGTTTCTTTTAATGATTCGGAAAGTTTTTGCTCAGCTAGTTTTGTTGTGGTAACATCTTTATAAAATATGGTTAAACCATTTGCAGCCGGGTAAACTTTCACTGAAAACCAAATGTTCATAGGCGGATAATAGTTTTCTATTTCCTGGGCCTTTTTAGTAGTCATGGCCTCATGGTAAGTGTCCCAGAAGATAGTCCCTTTCATTTCAGGATGGACATCCCAAATTACCTTGCCCAGCGTTTCTTCTTTTGTGTAAGGATGTGTAGCCATGGCAGCATCATTTAAAAAAGTATACCTCCAGTTACTATCAACAGATACCACACCATCGCTTATGCGGTTGAAAACTATCTCTAGTTCTTTTTCCTGTTTTTTTCTTATGATATGAAGCCGGTAGAGACTATAAATGGTGTATAAAAGAAGCAGCGTTATAATTACTATAAATGCAATCATGCGCACTTTCGTATTATAGAACGTAATACTAAAAAAGACGCCTCCATTTTAAATTTGTTGAACTTTTTTTTAAAAATACAAAATACATTATTGTACAAAAAGACTGCCGCTAGTACTATACAACAAATTGGTTTTTCAAAAGTGCTTATTTGCACCTGGTTAGTGAGCATTTGTATATGTCTTAAGTAAGTGTGAGAATTACAGACAGTTGGGTGTAGTGATGGCAAAGCTAATGCATTTTAAGCAATTATATAATGACATAAAAGCAGTTATCATATTAATTAGGGACTAACATGACATAAAGGTTTAATTAGTATATTTTTTTATTTCCGGTAAACCCCCATGATTGCTTCATTTCATAAGCAGTTACTGCATAAAATTAAGCAACCATCGCGATTTGCTAAATCATAACTACGCCTAATCCACTTGGGTGCTGTTTTGCAGAGGTGAATTTAAAAACATTGTTAATAATTATGCCAAGAAAAATGCAACAAATAATAATTCTTCAGGTACAAGACCCTGATTGAAAACGCACAATCATCTTTTTCATTTTTTTCTGGTTTAAAAAAACCGCCAATGGAGGCGGTTTTTTTAAATTAAACTAAATCACAAAAAAATTATAAGTAAATTTTATATGCTGGTAAAACAATTAAAAGAAAAGTTCATTGAACTTAATAGTAAAACAATTGGTGTCGTGCTTAATGATGAAAGCGCATGTATACAGTTAGGGGATTGCATTGCTGAATTCAGGCATTTGATGTTATTGTACAGCTGCAAAAACGAGCATACATTTAATGAATATAGCAGAATAATTAATAAGGCTAATGAAGCTTTGGCCAGGAAAACAAGGGGTGGGAATAAGGAAGTTAAAGCCATCATCTATGCCAATATTTCAATGCTTTTAAAGAAAGAATCATTAATTTATGCCTGATAATTTATTTTGATTTTTACTTTCAGTAAGTTTGTTTTTGTGAATAGTAAAACTATAAAGAGCTTCTTCTGGGAGACATTCCAAAAGTATCGGTTGATGTAATTGTTAATGCTGCCAACACATCTCTGTTAGGCGGGGACGGAGTTGATGGTGCAATTCACAGGGTCGGTGGCCCTGCCATTTTAAGTGAATGCCGAAAAATTATATTTCAACTACCTCACTTATTTTAATTTGTATATTTGAACGTTAGCAGGATTAAAATTTATAATTGATCCTTAAAGACTTCCAATGCGAAAACATTCAGCCATCAAAACAAATAATTTTATTTTCATTTTGTTTTTATCAGTCCTCTCTCTCCAGGGGTATCAGTTAAAAGCTCAGCTCAGCTATAAAGTACTGTTTCTTGGAAACAGTTATACCTACGTTAATAATTTGCCTCAAATTATTCATGATGTCGCCTTATCAGCTGGGGATACGTTGATTTTTGATAGCTATACTCCCGGGGGCTATTGTTTAATTGATCATAGTATTGATCCTGTCAGCCAAAGTAAAATAATGGCCGGTGGTTGGGATTATGTAGTTATACAGGGACAAAGCCAGGAACCTGTTGTGGCGAACACGCAATTTATGAGTGGTGCGGGGGCATTGTATAGTTTGATAAAACAATACAATCCATGCAGTGTAACAATGCCTTACATGACGTGGGGAAGAAAAAACGGAGATGCATCAAATTGCCCTAACTTTCCTGTAATGTGTACTTACCAGGGTATGGACGATGCATTAAGGTATTCTTATTTAAATGTCACTGATGGTATTGACGGAGAAGTATCTCCTGTATCAGTTGTGTGGAATTACCTCCGACAAAATTTCCCGGGCATTGAATTGTACCAGGCAGATGAAAGTCACCCTTCAAAGGAGGGTTCTTATGCTGCTGCCTGTTGTTTTTATGCGTCACTTTTTAAAAAAGACCCTACATTAATTACGTTTAATTCTACAATTAGTGCCACCGATGCTTCCATTATAAGAAATGCAGCCAAAACACAGGTGTTTGACAGTCTTCAAGTATGGGATTTTAAAAAACTTCCTGTAGCAAACATTATGTATCAGATTGGTCCAGGTGTTAATGAAATAAATTTTCATTCAATAGGCACAGGTGTTAATCAAACGTGTTTATGGGATTTTGGAGATGGTGATACATCCTCCTCACCCTATGCCCCACATTCCTATTTGAATAATGGAACGTATACCGTAACTCTAACAACAACAACGTGTGATCTCCAGGGGTTGCACACCAGTTTTGCAGATACGGTTGTTCAATTCTGCAACCATACACCAACCGTTTATGCATCACATCCTTGGGTTTGTGATCATGATACACTTTGGACACAACTTGCTGATTCCTATCAATGGTTTGCTTATGGCCTCCCTATACCTGAAACTAATCAATACTTAGCTAATCATTCACAGTATGGCATTACGGGATTTTCTGTTATTTCTACTTTGAATGGTTGTTCTGAATTATCAGCACAATTTACAGGTACTCCCCAATGGTCTGGTTATTATTTTGATGGAATAGGTGACCCTTGTGCCGGAGATACAGTAGCATTTGCTGTGTTAAGCATAAATGGTTTCTTATCCGGTTTAGAAAATATACTATGGTATAAAAACGATACGCTTTTACCTCTTATGACCAATGAAGACACATTACTTATATCTTCATCGGGTAAATATGAGTGTAAAGTTATTTTGCCGAACTCTAACTGTCCCATAGATACTACATATGCTGTTCTTGAATATGATTGTGGAGTAGTTGGTGTGAAAGAAATAGAACAGGAATTGTTTTGGAGTATATTTCCAAATCCTGCATTAAACACGATTACTGTTAAATTTTCACATGGCAATTTAAAAGAACAGGTGCAGGTTTATAATATGATCGGAAATTTGGTGAGGGTAATGGAAACAACAGAGGCAGAAACAAAACTTAACATTGCTGGTCTGTCTAACGGCCTTTACTATGTAAGACTTAAAGGTAGTAAACAACCTTCGTTAAAATTTATTAAGCTATAGAAAATTATGTAACCTGGCTAAACTGCATGACAATAATATCATTGGTATTGCAACTTTAACCGAATGCCAGTTTACTTATACAGGTGGAAGCTATGGATTACCTGATGAAATGTATGTCATAACCTGGGTTAAGGTCAGCGAGTGTGGATAAAATTTTAATGCAGCAAATTATTTTAATAGAAAAAAAATACTGGAAACGGATTGATGTAACTACACCTATAGAAAAACGCTTGGAAAGAACTATTCAATTTTACAGGAATTACGGTTTGTTTTTACTGGACAAAAACTGAAATGCACTCTTTAACTATCTAATTTAAAAATTTGGAAACATTTTTAAAATATATGGGGAATTAATTTTGCATTTTCATCTTCTGATTTTATTTTCCTAAACTTGCCCTCATACTAATGAGAAAAACATTTTTCATTCTGCTAATTATAATGGGCCTGTTAAGGCAGCACCATGTTTTTGCGCAATTGCAGGGACAGGCTCTTATTGATTCTTTGCTCGTTGAATTACCCAAAGCAAAAGAGGATACTAATAAAGTTAAACTACTAAGTGTCCTTACAAATACATATTCAGCAACTAATACCAATGAAGCTTTTAAAACTGGAAACGATGAGTTGGCCCTGGCAGAGAAACTTGAATGGAAAAAAGGAATAGCCTATGCTTATGCTGATATTGCAGATATTTATGGCAAGGGTAAACTGGATAATCCAAAACAACTGGACTATCTTTTAAAATCATTAAAAATAGTTGAGGAGCTGGATGATAAGGCTGGTATTGCTAAAAATTTTGGTAACATAGGTAATATTTACTGGCACCAGCATGATAATGAAAAGGCACTGGATTATATGCGCAGGTCATTGAAACTGTTTGAAGAGTTAGGTAACAAACCCGGAATAGCAGTAAATCTTGGTAACATAGGAAATGTTTATTCTAATCAGTCTGATTTTATAAAGGCAATGGAATATTTCTCCAAAGCGCTTAAAATGTATGAGGAAGCAGGGGATAAAAAAGGAATGGCGAGAAATCTCGGCAACATGGGCAGCACGTGTATGGATATTGGTAATTTAGCTAAGTCGCTTGAATATTTTGCAATGGCTTTAGCAATTAGTAAGGAGCTGGATGATAAATATGGTATAGCTCAAAACCTCGGTAATGTTGGTGATGCCTACTATTCAATTGCAACGGAAACGGATTCCGCTTCAGTGAAATTATTAAAGGATCAGTTTGCCGGAAATAAATCAACTGCTTTGCAACAGGCAAAAATTTATACGGATAGCGCAATAACTATTAATAAAGAAATAAAAAACCTGAATGGTTTATATGTGGCTTATTACCAGTTAAGCGACATACAAAGCCAGCTGGGTGACTACAAAGATGCTTTGGAAAGTTTTCAGCAATGCTTTTATACAAAGGATAATATTTACAGTATAGAAAAAGATAAGAAACTCACCCAGGCTGCCATGCAATATGAATTTGATAAAAAAGAAGCGGCCGTCAAAGCAGAGCAGGAGAAGAAAAATTTGATCACCTATATTATCAGCATTGCTTTATTGTTTGTGGTGGTAGTTGCGTTTATTACCTACAGGAGTTTAAAACGCAACCAGAAACAAAACCAGATAATCCGCGAGCAGAAAGAAAAAGTAGAACAGCAGAATAAAGAAAAAGAAACGCTCCTGAAAGAAATTCATCACCGGGTTAAAAATAATTTGCAGGTAATAAGCAGCCTGCTTGAATTGCAGAGTGGGGGTATTGATGATGAAGGTGCAAAAGCAGCATTAACGGAGGGGCAGAACCGCGTAAAATCCATTGCACTTATTCATCAGAAGCTTTACCAGCATGAAAATCTTTCAGCAATTGAAATGAGCAGTTTTGTAAGAGACCTTTACCGCCAGGTTGCATCTGTATTTATAAAAAACGGCCAGGAAGTAAAAACAGTTTTTAATGTGCCCGAAACATTGCTTGATATTGATACTGCAGTTCCGCTTGGGTTGGTGCTGAATGAAATGCTGACCAATTCATTTAAGTATGCATTTACACCAGGCACACGTGCTGAGCTTTCTGTTTCCCTGGTAAGTGAAAATAATGGTTCATACAGATTGCATTATAGTGATAGTGGGAAAGGATTACCTCCAGATCTTGATTTGAATAAAAGTAAAACTCTTGGCCTGCGATTAATAAGGCGATTGTCGAAACAGATAGGAGGTAAGGCAGAATATTACTTTGATAAGGGCAGTAATTTTATTATTACTTTTACGAATACAGAAACCAGGAATCTGCTGTAAAATAAAGGTGAAATAATATGACGAAAATAAAAATAGGAATTGTGGAAGATGAGGTCATCATTGCAGATGATCTTTGTAGTGTGTTGCAGAAACTGGGTTATGATGTAACTGACCCTGCATCTACTTTTAGGGAAGGTCTTGAAATGATAGCATCTGAAAAACCTGATCTGCTTTTGCTTGATATTAACCTGAGCGGAAAAAAGGATGGCATTGACCTTGCCTGGAAAGTAAAAGAGGAATATGATATACCTTTTATTTTTCTTACTGCTAATGCAGATGCAGCTACAGTAGAACGTGCAAAACAAACGGACCCGCCAGCATATCTTGTAAAGCCATTTAATAAAGATGATCTGTATACTTCTATTGAAATCTGTCTGCACAATTTCAGTAAAAGAAAGCAATCCAAAACAGAAGCAGCACAACCGCAGGATAACTATATTATTAAAGATGCTCTTTTTATAAAGGATGGATATTATTTCCACAAGGTTTTTTTCAGGGATATTGTTTACCTGGAGAGCGATAACAATTATGTAACGGTGCATACCGTTGACAAAAAACATCTTGTGAGAACATCTCTTCAGAATTATCTCGAACATTTTGATCAGCATAAGTTTTTCCGCATTCATCGAAGCTATGTTGTCAACCTCGATCACATTGCTACCATCAATACAGAGTATGTGCTTTTGAACATGAAGGAATTGCCTATAGGGAAAACCTACAGGGAAGAACTGCTGAGTAAATTAAAGCTGGGATAAGCTTATAAGAGCAATTAATTTTAGTGTTAAGACGAATAGGGCCTGAATTTTCAGGTCCTATATATGCTTTATCTCTTTTCCATATTCATACAAACAGTCAAAGTTTACATACAAAATCCCTGTGTTCGCACCATTTCCTGATTCCGCCTCTATTGCTGGTGTAATGTTGTGCCATAATTTAAAATTACAAACACAAAATGAAAAGCACAATTAAACTACTAAAAACAAACCTGCTAAAAGTTGCGATCAAAGCGTTTGCTTTAATGCTTACTTTATTGAGCATTGCAGTATTGAGCAGTTCCGGGCAAACAGTAACCATGTCATTCCCGGGTGGATTTGATAACTGTACAAACCCTCTCCCTAATGCCGGAAACTATTCAGTAACAGGCATAGTTAATGGAAAGAATGAATATACCAAACCGGGGGGCAACCCACGCATTCGCTGGACTGGAGCCCGGTGGGAATGGCAGGCAGATGATCCTACTATTTCGGGAATAAACTTTATTACCTGTTGGTATAATAACAACAATACAACCGCTTGCCCTGCAGATTGCTGGCAGTCAAGTTTCGGATGTTTCATACCTATATTTACAGGAGCTGTTACTCCAGCAGCTACAATCAATAGCATTAACCGTGTAGGATTTAATCTGGCCAATGCAGGCAGCGTAAATTTTGCTGTTACCTTTTCCAACCTGATTACTGGCCTTACAGCTTCGAATTTTACGACAGTAAATACAGGAACCGTGAGTTCCACTATAACTTTAGTGGCGCAGGGTGCAGGTAACACCTGGACAGTAGCTGTCAGTACAACAGGCGATGGTACAGTAGGATTAAATATGATTAACGGAACAGGAACAGGAGCTGTTTTTTGTAGCTCATTTCCTTTTACAGGGCAAACCTATACTATCAATAATACAGTAGCACCGGTTACCTTAAGTGTTGGCGATATTGCTTTTACAGGATACAACAGTTCATCAACTACTGTGGATGATTTTTCATTCGTTGTATTACGTACCGGTGGAATTCCCATAGGAACTAAAATTTATTTTACTGACGATGGATATGGCAGTATAGAAAGTGGCTTAAGGCCTGGTGAAGGATTAATGCTGTGGACAGCAACAGCTGCTGTTGCGCAATTTTCACAGGTAACCATTAATTCTAATTTAAGCCCTGTTTCATATTCGGTAACCAGTGGTACTGCTACAGCAATTCTAAGTAATATCAATTTATCAAACTCGGGCGATCAGCTGTTTGCATATCAGGGAACAATGGGCTCTCCCACGTTTATCACCGGTATTCATATGAATGCAGAAACAGGAGTAGGAAGTACCAATGCAAGCAGCTCTTTAACCGGGTGGGACAATTTCACAACAGGCAGTGCTCCGTTTACTATTGGTTCCGGAACGTCTGCAATCCCACCTTCTTTAATCAACGGCACCAATGCCGTTATGCCTGTAAATAATGCAAACTCCCCTTATCTTGAATTTGATAATGCAGTTTACAATTGCACAGGAGCAACCCTTGCCACCACAGTAACAGCAATGAGAGCTTCTATTAATGACAGGGATAACTGGACAAAACAGGATGCTGCAACTTATACCGTTCCTCCGTCTTGTACATTTTCTGTTGTGCCTTCATGTGTTAATCCTACTGTGCCCACTTTAAGTGCAAGTTCACTTACTAATTGCGGAACACAAAGTACTACACTTAGCATTGCATCAGGAACTCTTAACAATGCTACTGCCTGGAAATGGTACAGTGGTAGTTGTGGCGGTACCCTTGTCGGTAC
>JADMIO011006402.1_pt1 | contig 29474 bp, 28 predicted proteins | sample 8958161 | NCBI WGS metagenome assembly JADMIO01 (sample SAMN16585339, study PRJNA669376) | soil metagenome | isolation source: Crop rotation soil | place: USA: Cullars Rotation, Alabama | collected 2011 | reverse complement strand
GCCGCGACTTCAAGTCACGTGAATTCCAAGCTTCGGATCCCACTGTGCTGGAAAGGCCCGTCGGCAGCGGCAGGCAGATTCAGGCCGGCTACGTCATGATGGAGGTTCTGCGCCCGACGCTCCCTCCGGACGCCGCCGCGCTCATCGGCTTCACCTCCTCAGACCTCTTCCCCGACGAGACGATGAACTACGTCTTCGGCCAGGCGAACTTGAAGGAGCGCGTCGGCGTCTGGTCGCTCTACTGGCTGGGGCGGCCCGACGCGGACGAAGTCAACTTCAAGTTCACGCTCCTGCGCACGCTCAAGATCGCCGCGCACGAGACCGGCCACATGTTCTCGATTCAGCACTGCACCAAGTACGAGTGCGTGATGAACGGGACGAACAGCCTCAACGAGACCGACCGCGGCCCGCTCGACGCCTGCCCCGAGTGCATGGCGAAGCTCTGCTGGGCCGCGGGCGTAGACCCGCGCGAGCGCTACGAACGCCTCGCCGGGTTCTGCGCACAGAACGGCCTGCCGGACGAACAGGGTTTTTTCGAGAATTCCGCCCGCGCCCTCGAAAAAAACTGAAACCCCCGCCCGCCCGCTGCCACAAACAGGTACGCGGCGGTGTATTCCTTTCAAGCAGCCGCCCGCAAACCCGTCCGAAGAGGAGAGAACGAAATGGAGTGGCAGAATCTTCGCCCCACGCTCGCACGCGCGGCCCGGCTCGCGTTCTTAGTCTGCGCGCTCGCCGCGCTCGCACTCTCCGCGCCCGTCGCGCGCAGGCTCGGCGCGGTTGCCGGCGCGCAGGCCGAGCGCTTCGAGGGGCAGTGGCTCGTCGAGTACCGAACCGACGAGGGGAAGACCTCGCTCACGCTGCGCTACGAAGAGAACCGCGTGGGCGCGGACGGCCGCGAGCACCGGAGCAACTGGAACACGACCCGCAACGTCGCCCCCGAGTCCCTCCAGGGGCTTTCGCGCGAGCAGGCGTTCTCGGCCTCGGGCACCAACGTCCGCTTCGAGCTGCGGCGCGACGCGGGCACGTTCGTCTGCGAGGGCTGGTTTAAGAACGGCGACGGCTCCGGTCACTTCAACTTCGTGCCCGACCCGGGCTTCGCCGCCGAGTTGGGGCGGCGCGGCGTCGGCACGCCCGACGCGCGGCAGCTCTTCCGCCTGGCGATGGCCGAGGTCGGGCTCGCCCTGCTCGACGAGCTGAAGTCTTCGGGCTACCCGCAGCCGTCCATCGACCAGCTCGTCCGCATGGGCGAGCACGGGGTGCACGCCGACTACGTGCGCGGCCTGAGCGGGCTCGGCTACCGGCTCGGCACCGTCGAGGCGCTCGTGCGGATGCGCGACCACGGCGTGACCCTCAGCTACATCGGCGAGCTGCGCGAGGCGGGCTTCGACCAGCTCCCGGCCGAGGTGCTGGTGAAGATGCGCGACCACGGCATCACGCCCTCCTTCATCCGCGAGATACGGGCCGCGGGCTTCGAAGTGCCCTCGCTCGAAGGTCTGATCCGCGTCCGCGACCACGGCGTCACCTCCGAGTTCATCAAGGAGATGCGCACCGAAGGCTACGACTCGGTCACGCTCGAACAGCTCATCCGCACGCGCGACCACGGCGTCACGGCCGGCTTCATCCGCGAGCTGCGCGACCTCGGCTACTCGCACCTCCAGCTCGAAGAGCTCGTCCGCCTGCGCGACCACGGCGTCAACCCCGACTTCATCCGCCGCGTCAAGTCGGCCGGCACCTCGCCCACCGTCGAGGAGCTGATCCGCTTGAGGGATAGGGGCAGCTACTAAGAGCGCCTAACAAAACCTAAGTTCGCCATGTAAACTTCTCAACATGGCGAAGCCGTTGATAACTGACGAACTCTGGGAAGTTATTGAGCCCTTGCTGCCGCCAGGGCCTGAGAAGCCGAGAGGCGGCAGACCGCGCATCCCGAACCGGGACATACTGAGAGGCATCCTCTTCGTGCTCTCTACCGGCCTGCCGTGGGAGTACCTCCCGCCCGAGATGGGCTGCGGCAGTGGGATGACCTGCTGGCGCCGGCTCCGCGAGTGGCACGAGGCCGGCGTCTGGCGCCGACTCCACCAGACCTTGCTCAACCACCTGGGCGAGGCCGACGGAATCGACCGGTCACGGGCTTCGCTGGACTCCTCGGCGGTGCCCGCTGAAAAGGGGGCTCGGAAGCCGGGAAGAATCCGACGGATCGCGGCAAATCGGGCGCGAAACGCCATGTGGTGGTCGACCGGCAAGGTATCCCGCTCGCGGTAGTGCTCTCGGCCGCCAACGTTCACGACTCGCGCATGATGCTCGACACCGTGGACGCCATCTCCCCGATCGAGCGGCCCGTGGGTCGCCCGCGTAAGCGCCCCAAGAAACTGCACGCCGACAAGGCGTACGACTCGAAGCCGTTGCGGGAGGAGTTGCGTCGGCGAGGGATTACGCCGCGCATCGCGCGCCGCGGGATAGAGAGCAGCGAGCGACTCGGCAGGCATCGTTGGGTAGTCGAGCGCACGTTGGCATGGTTGAATCGTTACCGGCGCTTGCGCATCCGTTACGGGCGGCGGGCGGACATGCACCTGGCGTTCTTGCACATCGGCTGCGCGCTGATCTGTTGGAACTTCATCAACCATTAAGTTTTGTTAGGCGCTCTAAGCCAAGTCGAAATTAACGTCCGGCTTTCGCGGGGGCACTGCCCAGCGCCCCCGCGAAAGCACGAGCGAGGCGAAGGCCGCCCGGACTAACGCCCGGCCCGCCGACAGAAGAGCCACCGCAGCCCCGCAGCCCTCTTGGTGCCTCGCGCGGGAACTGCCCACGCCCCGCGCAAAAAGATGTTGCCACGCCGCCGCGCCCGACGTATCCTCTGCGTCGTCGCCCAGACCGCCGTCTGACCTTCAACCATCTCTCTTTACCCTGCCAGGAGGATCACACCATGCGGAAGCTTACATGCACAGTGCTTTGCCTCGCCCTGTCCCTTTTATTCACCTCGCGAGCCCTCGCCTGGGGTAACGACGGCCACAAGACTGTCGGCGAGGTCGCCGCCCTCTACCTAGCCGCCGACAATAAGACGGGTGTGCTTGCGCACATCAAGGAGGTGCTCAAGGGCGAGACGCTCGGCGAGGTGGCGACCTGGGCCGACCAGATCAAGCGCAAAAAGTTCAACCCGCAGCACCCTTCTGGCGACCCCGACCTCGACGACTTTCTTAAGAAGACACCGAACAGCCGCGTCTGGCACTTCGTAGACCTGCCGCTCGGCTGTTCCGATTACGACAATTGCAAAATGGGCTCCAGCAACAAGTCGTTCGGCGAAGATACCGACATCGTGCAGATGATAAGAACCTGCGTCCGCAGGCTCCAGGGGCAGACCGACCCGCAGCACCCGATGAATGAGCGTAACGCGCTCCGCATGCTGGTGCACCTGATGGGCGACCTGCACCAGCCGCTCCACGTCGGCGTGCGGTTCATGAGGGCCGACGAGGAGAACGGGACGTTCCGCGTCCTCACCAACCCGGCCGACATCGGGGACGTGGCCAAAAGCTGCTCGTCACCCACCGTCATCTGCTCCGACGTGGGCGGCAACCTCCTGCTGCTCTACGGCTCGGACAGCACGAACCTCCACGCCTACTGGGACGAGTCGCTGGTCGAGTCCGCGATGGAGAAGGCGCAGCAGGACACACCGCCCGACTTCGCCAGCTTCCTCTTCCAGAACGTCCCGCCCGCGTCCGCCTGGGACGGCACCGGCGGCGACCCGCGGGCCTGGCCGGTGCAGTGGGCGAACGACACCCTGCGACTCTCCAGGGAACGGGCCTACAAGGAAGTGGACGTGACCGGCATGCGCCGCGCCGACCCGTTCGGCCAGGGCTCGAACGACACGCTCGCCTTCGACATCACGAAGCCGAGGAAGTACAGGGCCGACAACGTCCCCGTCGTCGAGCGGCAACTGACGAAGGGCGGGTACAGGCTGGCGAAACTGCTCGAAGCGGTCTACAAGAATTTCTGAGGCCCGGGGTCGCGCGGGGTCGATCAACCGCCGCGGCCTACGCGATGATCATCGTCCCCGTGCCCTCGTCGGTGAAGACTTCGGAGAGGAGGGCGTTGCGGAGGCTGCCTTTGATGATGTGGGCGGAGCGGACGCCGCGGCGGAGGAGTTCGGTGATGTTCTGGAGCTTGGGGATCATGCCGCCGGTGGCGACGCCGTCGCGGATGAGCGCCTCGACCTCGTCGGCCGTGAGGCGCGAGATTTTCGTCGCCTGCTCGCCGGGGCGCAGGTAGATGCCGTCCACGTCCGAGAGCATGACCAGCTTCTCCGCCTCCAGACGCACGGCGATCTCGGCGGCGATGGTGTCGGCGTTGATGTTGAAGACCCGCCCCTCGTCGTCCGCGCCCAAAGAGGAGACGACCGGCAGGTAGTCGTGGTCGAGGAGCACGCGCAGCAGGCGGTCGTCTATCTCCAGCACGTCGCCGACGTGGCCGAAGTCTACGCGCTCGCTCTCGCCCGTCTCCTGGTTGACGATGTCCTTGGGCGGCCGCCGCTCGGCGTGGACGATGTTGCCGTCCACGCCCGAGAGGCCCACCGCCGGGACGCCGCGCTGGCGCAGGGCGGCGAGGATGTCCGTGTTGATCTTGCCGGCGAAGATCATCTTCGCCATGTCGAGCGTGGCGTCGTCGGTGACGCGGCGGCCGTTGATGATGGTCTGCTCGACGCCCATCTGCTCGGCCAGCTCGGTCAACTGCTTCCCGCCGCCGTGGACGACGCAGACGCGGATGCCGACCTGATGCAGCAGCGCCAGCTCCTCCGCCAGTGACGCGAGGTTCCCCTCGTCCTCGGTCACCTTCCCCGACAGCTTGACGACGAACGTCTTGCCCTTGAACCGCTGGATGTAGGGCAGCGCCTCGCGCAGAAGGTCAAGCCGTTGCTGGTGCATTCGCTCACTCCGTTCGCCGTGAATCGTGAACCGTAAACCGTGACAAGAGGAAGCCCGCTCTTACTTGTCACGGTTTACGGTTCACGGTTCACGGCCTTTAAAACTGCCTTCTGGACGTGCAAACGGTTCTCGGCCTCGTCGATGATGACGGAGGCGTCGGAGTCGATGACTTCGTCGGTGACGATGCAGTTGCGGCGGACGGGGAGGCAGTGCATGAAGAGGCCGCCCTCGGTGCGCGCCATCTTCGCGGCGTCCACGATCCACTCGGCGCGGTACGGCGCGCGCTCCTCCACGTCGTCCTGCGGGCGGCCGTAGAATTCGCTGCTCCCCCAGCTCTTCGCGTAGACGACCTGCTGGCCTTCGAACGCCTCCTCCACGTCGCGCGTGACGGTGACGGTCGCGCCCGCGTCGAAGGCGTGCGAGTTGACCTCGCGGATCAGCTCTTCGTCCAGCTCGTAGCCGGGCGGGTGCGCGATGGTCAGGTCGTGCCCCATCTGCGCCGCCGCCAGCGCGAAGCTGTTCGGCACCGCCATCGGCAGCGGCTTCGGGTGCCACGCCCACGTCAGGAGCACGCGCTTGCGTCCCTCGCCCAGCCTCTCGCGCACGGTCAACATGTCCGCCATAGCCTGACACGGGTGGTGCATCGCCGACTCAAGGTTGATGACGGGCACGTCCGAGTACTTCGCGAAGGCCGCGAGCACAGGGTCTTGCCGCTCCTCCTTCCAGTCCTTGAGCGCGGCGAAGGTGCGCACGCCGATGGCCGACGTGTAGCGCGCGAGCACGCGCACGAACTCCTTGACGTGCTCGGTCTTGTCGCCGTCCATCACGACGCCCTCGCGGTGCTCCAGCGTCCAGCTCGTCCCGCCCGGCTCAAGCACGACCGCGTTGCCGCCCAGCTCGTACACGCCGACCTGCATCGACGCGCGCGTGCGCAAAGAGGGGTTGAAGAAGACGAGCCCCACCGAGCGGCCCGCGAGCGGCCTCGAAGCGTCTTCCCCGCTCTTGAAGCGCGCCGCCGCTTCGAGCAGCCCCTCAAGCTCCTTGCGCGTCCACTCGGCGGTTGTCAGAAAATTCCTCGGCATTGTACTTTCAGTCGTAGCAGTTCAACGTGCAGGGGGAGGGTTTTCGGTTGCGCACCATCTTGACGACCGTCGTGCTGCTCGGCCTCTCGAACGTCTTCATGACGTTCGCGTGGTACGGGCACCTGAAGGAGCTGAACTCGCGGAACTGGCTCGTGGCCGCGCTCTTGAGCTGGGGGCTCGCGCTCTTCGAGTACCTGCTGCAAGTGCCTGCGAACCGCATCGGCTTCACGCGCCTGACGCTCCCGCAGTTGAAGATCGTGCAGGAGGTCATCACGCTCGCCGTCTTCGCGCCCTTCGCCGTCTACTTCATGCGCCAGCCGCTCAAGCTCGACTACCTCTGGGCCGCCATGTGCATGCTCGGCGCGGTCTACTTCATCTTCCGCTCCTGAACGTTCACAGCAGCGCCCTGAGCGCCTCGACGAAGAGCCCCGCCTCCTCCTTCGTCACGCAGAGCGGCGGGAGCAGGCGCAAGACCCTCGGGTCGCTCGAAGTGCCGGTGATGATGCGCCGTTCGAGCAGTCCCCTGTTGACCTTCGCGGCGACGGGCTCGTCGAACTCGATGCCGAGCAGGAACCCGACGCCGCGCACGCCTGCGACGCCCTCCACGCCCTTCAGGCTCTCGCGCCAGAAGCTCTCGATTGCGCGGACGTTCTCCAACATCCCGTCCGCCTCAATCGCTTCGAGCGTCGCCGAGACGGCCGCCATCGCCAGCATCCCGCCGCCGAAGGTCGTGCCCAGGTCGTTCTCTTTGATAGAGGACGCGACTGCCTCCGTCGTCAGGCACGCGCCGACGGGGACGCCGCTGCCCAAAGCCTTCGCCAGCGTAATCACGTCCGGCACCACGCCGCCCGCCGCCTCGCTCCCCGCGAAGAACCACGAGCCGGTACGGCCGATTCCGGTCTGCACCTCGTCGAAGATGAGCAGCATCCCGCGCTCGTCGCACAGGCGACGCAGTTCTTGAAAGAACTCGGGCGGCGCCGTCGCCACGCCCGCCATCGACTGCACCGGCTCAAGCAACACGGCCGCGACCGTCTCGTCCGCGAGGGCCGCGACCGACTCAATCGACCCGAACTCCGCGCAGAGGTGCCCCGGCACGTTCGGCTTCCCTATCTCGCGGTACTTACCCAAAAACGTCGCGCTGATGGAGTCGGCCGTGCGGCCGTGGAAGCCGCCCGTGAACGTGATGACGTTCTGGCGCCCCGTCTTCATGCGCGCCATCCGCATCGCGTTCTCGTTCGCCTCCGTCCCCGAGTTGCAGAAGAAGGCTTTCGTTATCAACTCGGGCGCGACCCCGACCAACTTCTCCGCCGCCTCCGCCCGCACGTCCGAGTAGACGACGTTCGAGTAGAACAGCAGACGCCCCACCTGCGCGCGCAGGGCCTCCACGACGTGCGGGTGGCAGTGGCCCGTCGCGCACACGGCGTGCCCGCCGTACAGGTCGAGGAAGCGCTCGCCCTCGCTCGTCTCAACCCACGAGCCCTCGCCCTTCACCGGCGCGAACGGGAACTTCTTGTACGTCGCGAGCTGAAACTCCTCCTCGCGCGCCGCGATGTCTGCAAACTTGGTCGTCGTCTCTGTCGTCATCTCGGTTCCTGTCCCTGACACTTTCATCCGGCGCGCGTGCCGTCGGGCACGGGCTTTTCGGGCGTGGCGAGCACGGGCGTGATTCCGTCGGCGTAGCCGATGTCGAAGAGCATCCCTTCGGAGACCTCGCCGGCCATCCGCCGCGGCGCGAGGTTGACGACGAAGAGCGCCTGGCGACCGACGACCTCCTGCGGGTCGGGCCGCTCCTGCTTCATCCCCGCGAGGATCGTCCGCCGGTGGTCGCCGAAATTCACGGTGAGCTTCAGGAGTTTGTTCGACCCCTTCACCTCCTCGACCGCCTCGATCGTCCCGACGCGCACGTCCAGACTCTCGACCACGTCGAATGTCACCTCCGGCTTGACCGGCGCGGGCGCGAACCCCTCCGCCCCGCTCAAGGGTTGCCCCCGACGAGCATCAGCCCCGTCTTCTCTTCGAGCCCAAACATCAGGTTCATGTTCTGCACGGCCTGCCCGGCCGCGCCCTTCACCAGGTTGTCGAGGGCCGAGAAGACCGCGACCTGACGGCCGCGCGCGGCGAATCCGATGTCGCAGAAGTTCGTCATCTTCACCCAGTTGATGTCGGGCGAGCCAGAGACTAAGCGGACGAAGAAGGAGCCGCGGTAGAAGTCCGCGTACATCTCCTGCAAACGCTCGGCCGTCAACTCCTCACCCAACTCCGCGTAGATGGAGGCGAAGATGCCGCGCGAGACCGGCAGCGAGTGCGTCATGAAGACCAGCTCACTCGACCAGCGCCCTTCGCTTCCAACCACACACAGCGCCTGCTCGATCTCGGGCACGTGCTGGTGCGTGAAGGGCTTGTAGGCGTAGAAGGAGTTGGAGCGCTGCGGGTGATGCGTGTTCGCGGCGGACTTCGCGCCGGAACCCGACGAGCCCGTCTTCGCGTCCACCACCACCCGCCCCTTCAGCGCCCCCGAGGCGGCCAGCGGCCCGAGTCCCAACAGCGTCGCCGTAGCGAAGCACCCGGGATTGCTCACCAGCCGTGCCCCCTTTATCCGCTCCCGGTTGAACTCCGTCAGTCCGTAAACGAACTCTCGCTGAAGCTCGGCGGCCGTGTGCTCGCGCCCGTAGTGCTCAAGGAACTCGCCCGCGTCGTCCAGACGGAAGTCGCCCGACAGGTCAACGACCTTCACGCCCGTCGGCAGACGCGGCGCGATCTCCAGGGCCTGCCCGTGCGGCAGCGCGAGGAAGACGCAGTCGAGGACGGAAAGGCTCTCGAAGTCGTCGGGAGCCTTCACGAAACTCAGGTCGGTCAGCCCGAAGAGGTTCTTGTGAACCTCGCCGACGGCCTTCCCCGCGTGCTCGTTGGCCGTGACCATCAAGACCTCTGCGTGCGGGTGGAAGAGCAGTATGCGCAGCAGCTCCGCCCCGCCGTACCCCGACCCGCCGAAGATGCCCACCCTGATTTTCATTCTCTCCACTCGAACCTCTCCGCGGCGCGAACGGCGCGTAAACAATTTCCCCGGTGCCTTCGTAAACAACTCGGCCGCCGAAAATCGCGCGGCCGACCAGACACAGGGCCAGGAGTTTAACAGGACATGCGCAAATCAGGCTTCCCCTTCATAGCACTCGGGCTCGCCTTCATCGCCCTCGGCCTCACAACTAACAGAACCTTTCTGTTCGTCGGCATGGCCTTCATCGTCGTCGCCGTCGCGGTCATGCTGCGGGGCGGCCGGCGCTAGCAGAGTCTCACACGGCCGCGACGGGGACGCGCGGCGCGACGAGTTTCGACTTAACTAACTCGAACAGCCGCGTGCCGTCGCGCTTGGCGTTGCCGGCCGGCGCGCCCAGCTCGCTCGTGATGTAGTCCTCGCCCATCTGCGAGTCAGTGACCGAGCCCGCCACCACGTCCACGTCGATGCCGCGGCGGCGGAACAGCTCGATGCCGCCCCAAGCGCCCACGTAGTCCGACGCGCAGAAGACGACGGCCGCCGTCGCCGCGCGCAGCTCCTCGTCGTCAAAGACCGACTCGACCGAGTAGCCGCCCAGGATGCCGTCGCCCAGCTCGATGATGACGAGGTCGGGAGCGGACTCGTTGAGCCTGGAGATGATCGCCTTCGCCACGGGCGCGAGGTCGCCGACGCCGACCGTGGAGGGCAGCCCGCAGTCGAGGAAGCTCGCGGTCGCGACCGCCCCGTGATCCGCCATGTTGAGCGTGTCGCGCAGAGCCGCCACGCCCGACAGCTTCGCCGCCGCCACGCGCATCCCCTGCCGGGTCGCCTGCCGCACGATCTCGGTCGCCGCGAAGGTCTTCCCAGAGTTCATGCACGCGCCCGCCACGATGACGAGCGGCGCGCAACCTTCGGGCAGCGTGTCGCGCAGCGCGAGCGCGCCGTCGCCGATGTTCCGAACCCGCTGCTCTTCATCGACGACGAAGCCGAGCACCTCGACCTCAATCGCGTCGCTCAGGGACGAGTGGTGCCCCTTACAACAGCCGATGACGCCGCCCATGTTCAAGAGGTGCAACGGGTCGCCCGCGCCCGCCTCGGCCGGCACGTCGCCGACGAACCCTTTGAGCGCGCGGCGGCTTCCCAAAGCGCCGACGAGCACGTCGCCGGGGTTGATCTTCGCCAGGCGGCCCGTAGGGAGTTCGAGCTGGTTGTAGGTGGCGCTGTCGCTCAGCGCGCGCACCGCGACCACGTCGCCCACGCACACGGCCCTGCGCTCGCCCGTCACCGCGAGCGTCCGCCCGAGCCCCAGCCCCGACACGACCGACCCGATCTTGTCGGCCTCCACGACCGTCACCTTTGCCGCCTCGTCCGTGTGCTTCATCACTCCCCCCTTCGTGAATCGTGAATCGTAAATCGTGAATCGTGGTTGACTTTCTATTCACGATTTACGATTCACGATTCACGCCTAGTCAGCGTTGACCTTCGCGAGCGTGCGCAAGCGTAGGGCGTTGAGCTTGATGAAGCCCTCTGCGTCGCGCTGGTTGTAGACCGTATCGGCCTCGAAGGTTGCGAGCTTCTCCTGGTAGAGCGAGTTCGGCGAGCGCCTCCCGGCGACGATGACGTTGCCGCGGTAGAGCTTCACGCGGACTTCGCCCGTCACGCGCTCCTGCGTCGCGTCGATGGTCGCGCGCATCAGCTCCGACTCCGGCGCGAACCAGAAGCCGTAATAGGCGCTCTCGGCGAACTTCAGGCTCAAAGCGTCGCGCATCCGCAAGACCTCGCGGTCGAGCGTCAGCGATTCGAGCGCGCGGTGCCCGGCCTGAAGGATCGTCACGCCCGGCGTCTCGTACACGCCGCGCGACTTCATCCCGACGAAGCGGTTCTCGACGAGGTCAACGCGCCCGACGCCGTGCTCGCCGCCGAGGCGGTTGAGCGTGGAGAGTATGTCAACGGCGCCCAACTTCTCGCCGTCGATGCTCACCGGCACGCCCTTCTCAAACCCGACGACGACGTACTGAGCTTCAGAGCGCGCGTTCTCCGGCGAGGCCGTCATCTGGAAGATGTCCGCGGGCGGCTCGGCCCAGGGGTCTTCGAGGATGCCGCCCTCGTAGGAGACGTGCATCAGGTTGCGGTCGGTCGAGTATGGCTTCTCGGCCGTCGCCGTGACGGGGATGTCGTGCTCCTTCGCGTACGCGATGAGGTCGCTCCGGCCCTTGAACTCCCACTCGCGCCACGGCGCGACGACCTTGATGTCCGGCTCCAGCGCGTAGTAGGTCAGCTCGAAGCGCACCTGGTCGTTGCCCTTCCCCGTCGCCCCGTGGGCCACGGCGTCCGCGCCCTCGCGCCGCGCGATCTCGATTTGCCGCTTCGCGATGACCGGGCGGGCGAGCGAGGTGCCGAGCAGGTAGACGCCCTCGTACAGCGCGTTCGCCTTCACCGCCGGCCACACGTACTCCTCGACGAACTCCTCGCGCAGGTCTTCCACGTAGAGCTTCGACGCGCCGCTCTTCAGAGCCTTCTCTTCGAGCCCCGCCAACTCCTCGCCCTGCCCCACGTCCGCGCAGTAGCAGACGACCTCGCACCCGTACTTCGCCCGCAGCCAGTGCAACATCACCGACGTGTCGAGCCCGCCCGAGTAAGCCAGTACGACCTTCTTAATCTTCTCCGTCACGCCCTCTCCTTTACTTAACCAACCGAACTAATCGAACAGCTCCCAAATCTTCTTGATGGTCGCGCGCTGCGCCTTGCGCTCGTGCACGGCGATAAAGATGGTGTCCTCGCCCGCGACCGTCCCGACGATCTCCTCGATGTTGGCGCGGTCGATGGAGACCGCGACCGCCGAGGCCAGCCCCGGCTCGCACTTCGCCACGACTAGGCAATCGCCCGCCGGGTCCAGGCCCAGCAGCCCGTGCGCCGCCGCCCCCTCCGCCGCGCGCGGCAGCGTGTAGTGGCCGTTGTGCTTGACGACGCCCAGTTCCTCCAGGTCGCGCGACACGCTCGGCTGCGTCGCCACGAACCCTGCGCGCTCCAGTAGGGTCGTCAACTCCTGCTGCGTGCCGATGCGGCGCGCGCGGATGAGGCTCATGATCTTCTGCTGGCGCTTCGTCTTCTGCATACCTTCAAACCTTGTCGTTATGCAGCAAGTGTGCATAACGGGTGAATAGATGCATAAAGTAGCAGCAAAGATGCATGAGCGCAAGCCGACGGCCCTTGTTTTTGTGTAGAATCGCGGGCGGGAGGAATGCGGATGAGCGAGGCTAAAAAATTGTGGGGCGGGCGCTTCACGGGGCAGACCGACCCGGGGTTCGCGCGGTACAACCGCTCCTTCGGCTTCGACCGAAGGCTGTTCGAGGCGGACGTGCGCGGGTCGCTCGCGCACAGCGAGGGGCTGCGCGAGGCCGGCGTGCTCGGCGAGGAGGAGGCGACGGCCGTCAACAGCGGCCTGCGCCGGCTGCTGGCGCGTGCCGCGGCGGAGGGCGAAGCCTTCTTCGACGACGAGGCGGCCGAGGACGTGCACTCGTTCATCGAGGCGCGGCTGACCGAACTGGTCGGCGACGCGGGACGGAGGCTCCACACCGGCCGCAGCCGCAACGACCAAGTGGCGACGGCGCTGCGGCTGTGGCTGCGCGACGAGATCGACCGCTCGGCCGGGGCCCTGCGCGGCGTGCAGGCGGCCCTGCTCGACCTCGCCGAGTCGCACTCGGACGCGGTGCTGCCCGGCTACACGCACTTGCAGCGCGCGCAGCCGGTCATGTTCACACACTGGTGCCTCGCCTACTTCGAGATGTTCGCGCGCGACCGCGAGCGGCTCGGGGACGCGCGGCGGCGGGTGAACGTGATGCCGCTCGGTTCGGCCGCGCTGGCGGGGACAAGTCACCCGATAGACCGCGAGCTGGTCGCGAAGGAGTTAGGCTTCGACTCGGTCTCGCGCAACAGCCTCGACGCCGTGAGCGACCGCGACTTCTGCGTCGAGTTCGCGGCCGCCGGCTCACTCGTGATGGCGCACCTCTCTAGGCTGGCGGAAGACCTCATCATCTACGCGACGACCGAGTTCGGGTTCGTCGAGCTTTCGGACGCGGTGGCGACGGGGTCGAGCCTGATGCCGCAGAAGAAGAACCCGGACGCGCTTGAGCTGGTGCGCGGAAAGACCGGCCGCGTCTACGGCCACACGCTCGCGCTCCTGACCATCATCAAGGGGCTGCCGCTCACCTACAACAAGGACATGCAGGAGGACAAGGAAGCCGTCTTCGACACGGCCGACACGGTGCGCGAGTCTTTGGAGGTGACGGCGACCGTGCTCCGCAACGTGCGGCTGCGGGAGGCGCGCGCGCGCGACGCCGCGTCGGTCGGCTACATGAACGCGACCGAGATGGCCGACTACCTCGTCCGCCGTGGCCAGCCCTTCCGCGAGGCGCACGAGGCGGCGGGGCGCATGGTCTTGCACGCGCTCTCGAAAGGGCTTGAACTGCACGAGCTTGAGCTGGAGGAGTTGCAAGAGTTCTCGCCGCTCGTCGCGGAGGACGTGTACGGGGCGCTCTCGCTCGAACAGACGCTAGCGACGAAGTCGCAGACGGGCGGCACATCGCCCGGGCGCGTCCGCGAGGCCCTAGCGGCGGCGCGCGCGTCGCTCGGCGCGCGCGGGGAATGAAGCGATGAGAGTGATGCGGTACGTAATCCTTCGGGCGGCGCTCTCAGCCGCCGTTACGTTCGCGGCGCTCGCGGGCGGCGCGCACGGGCGTCCGCAGGAGCCCGCCCCCCCGCAAGAGCCTCAGCCGCCGGGAGAGACCTTCTACAAGCCGACGGGCGAGGAGGGCATGATCCAGGGCGTCGTCAGCGTCGAGGGCGTAGTGCCGCCGCGGCCCGTCGTCTCGATGATGGAGTCCGACCCCTTCTGCGGCTCACAGAACAGGGGCGGGATGCGGGCCGAAGACATCGTCGTCGAGCGCGGACGGCTCGCCAACGTGCTGGTCTACGTCGAATCCCCCGCGCTCGACGCGCAGAAGTTTGAGCCGCTCCAGTGGGTGCCGGTGCTCCGGGGGCGCCGGTGCCGCCTGGTGCCCCATGTGCTCGCGATGGCGGCCGGCCAGACGCTCTACGTGGAGAACGGCGACCGCACGATCCATAACCCCTCTTTTCAAACGAAGGTGAACCCGCTCTTCAACAAGGGGCTCGCCCCCGGACAGACCTTCGAGGTGTCTTTGAGGCAGCCCGAGCCGCCCTTCATCGTCAAGTGCAACCAGCACCCGTGGGAGCGCGGCTACGTCGCAGTCCTCCCGCACCCTTTCTTCGCGGTGACGGGGCGCGGCGGCGCCTTCGCCATCGGGGGGCTCCCGCCCGGCGACTACGAGGTCGTCATCTGGCACGAGAAGTTTAAGGAGACGAGGGCGCAGGTGACGGTCGGCCCGAAGGAGACGAAGGCCGCGAACTTCACGCTCAAGTATCCCGCGGACTTGCGCTGAAGAAAGGCCGTGAACCGTAAATCGTAAATCGTGACAAGAAAAAGCCGTGAACGGTGGGTGAACCGTAAACCGTGACGAGATAAAACCGTGTTCTTACTTGTCACGATTTACGGTTCACGGTTCACGGCTTTTTCTTGTCCGTCCGCGCCTGGGCCTGGGCGTCGGGCTCGGGGTGGGCGTCGGGCTGGGTGCCACCTCTTCGGGCGAGACGTGCGCCTCGACCGTCTGGCGGCCGTTGTCGCCGATGCGGACGACGACGACGGGCTTGACGGCGTTGCGCTCGGCGTTGAAGGTGACGGGGCCGGTGACGCCGGGGAAGTCACGGGTCGCGGCGAGCGAGTCGCGAAGCGCCGTGCGTTCGAGCGTGGGCGCGCGCTCGATGGCGCCGAGCATGATGCGCGCGGCGTCGTAGGCCGTGGCCGCGAAGGAGTCGGGCGGCGTCCCGTAGAGGCGGCGGTAGTCCGCGACGAAGCGCTGCACCTGCGGGTCTGGGTCTTCGGCCGAGAAGTGCGTGCTGAAGTAACCGCCCGAGAGCGCGGGCCCGCCGATCTGCGCGAGGCGCGGCGAGTCCCAGCCGTCGCCGCCGACGAGCGGCGCGCCGATCCCCAGCGCGCGCGCCTGCCGCGCGATCAGACCCACCTCCGTGTAATAGCCCGGGATGAAGAGCACGTCGGGCTGCGCGGCGCCGACCTCCGCGAGCTGGACGGAGAAGTCCGACTCGCCGTCGGGATACTCCTGCTGGCTGACGACCTGCCCCCCGCGCCGCTCGAAGTCCTCGCGGATGAGCCGCGCCAGCTCGACCGAGTAGCGCTGGTCTCGGTCAACGAGGATGGCGGCGCGCAACGCGCCCAGCCTCTCGACGGCGAAGCGCGCGAGCGCCACGCCCTGGAAGGTGTCGGTGTAGCAACTGCGGAAGATGTAGTCGCCGACGGCCGTGATCTCGGGGCTGGTGGCCGAGGGCGTGAGCATCGGCACGCCCTCGCGCTGCGCGACGCGCGCGGCGGCGAGCGAGCGCGAGCTGACGACCTCGCCCAGGAGCGCGTGGACGCGCTCCTCGCGCGTGAGCTTATCGACGACGACCGAGGTCTCGAAGCCGTCGGAGCGCGTGTCGCGCACGATGAGATCGACGCGCATCCCCTTGATCCCGCCCGCGGCGTTTGCCTCCTCGACGGCCATGCGGATGCCGTTCAAGGCCGAGATGCCGTACTGCGCCGTGTCGCCAGAGAGCGACATGAAAGCCCCGACGCGCACGCGCTCGGGCGGCGGCTTCTCCACCACGCGCGCGTCCTGCCGCCCGCAGCCGAAGAAGGCAAAAGGCAAGAGGCAAAAGGCAAGAGGCAAAAGTGAAAGACGAAGGCCGCGCCGTCCGACCCGCTGCCTTTCATCTTTGTCTTTTGCCTTTTGCACTTTGCCTCTTGCCTTTCCCTTCACAGCTCCGTGCGCCGCGCGGCGTCCTCGCCCAACTCGGCGACCGCTTCGTCCTGTCCCGGCTCGGGCGTGGGCGTCGTGCGCTGGAGCCCCCATTTGAGCGCGGGCGGCGTCACGAGCGTCGTGACGATGACCATGATGACGACCGCGCCGAAGACGGCGGGGCCGATGACGGGCTCGGCCACGCCCTGAGCATTCGGCAGAGTGAGCGACGCGCCTATCCCGGCGAAGATGAGCCCGACCTCGCCGCGGGGGATCATCCCGAGCCCCACCGCGAGGCGGTTGACGCCGCGCTCGACGACGGCGAGCGAGCAGACCTGCTTACCAATAATAGCCGCGACGGTGAGCGCCGCCGCCAGCCCCAGCAGCTCCCAGCGCGCGAAAGCGCTCAGGTCAACCCGCAACCCCATCTGCACGAAGAAGACGGGCACGAGCACGGCCCCCACGGGCGCGATCAGGTCTTCGAGGTCGCGCTCGCCGCGCCGGTTAAAGTTCTCGAAGTGCGCCTCGTCCAGCACGAGCCCAGCGGCGAAGGCGCCGACGATGGGCGCGAGGCCGACTTCGGCGGCCACCCACGCGAGGAAGAAGCAGAAGGCCAGCGAGACCGTCAGCAGCACGCCGCGGCTCCTGAAGCGCCCCACCCCTCGGAAGAGGTGCGGCACAACGAAGTGTCCGACGAGCACCGCGCCGACGAGGAAGGCGACCGACTTGAGCGCGATCAGCCCCACGTCCGAGAGGGCGAGCGCGCCCCCCGCGGCCGACGCGCGGATGGCGCCCGCGACGACCGCGAGGATGAGCAGCCCCAACACGTCGTCGATGACGGCCGCGCCGAGGATGATGCGCGACTCACGCGTCTGCAAACGCCCCAGGTCGCGCAGCACGCGCGCCGTGATGCCGACCGAGGTCGCACACAGGGTCGCCCCGATAAAGACGTGGCCGAGCGTCCCCTCTTCCGGCAGGAAGTAGGCGGAGATGCCCCAGCCGAGGAAGAAGGGCGCGACGACTCCCGCCGTCGCCACGAGCAGCGCAGACCAGCCGACCTCCAACATCTCCGCGAGGTTCGATTCGAGCCCGACCTCGAACAGGAGGATGATGACGCCGATCTCGGCGAGCGCGCCGATGACGGCGTGCGTGCGCAAAGTCTCGACGCCCTCGACGCCCACGAGCGCGAGCGCGCCCACGCACATCCCCGCGATCAGCTCGCCGAGGACGGCCGGCTGGTTCATCCTCTCGAACAGCTCGCCGCCGACCTTCGCCACGACGAAGATGAGCGCGAGCCCTGCGAGCACGAAGGGGTCGAGCCCGTGCCCGGCGGCTTCCCCGCCCTGCGCCGCCTCGCCGCCGCCCGCCGCGAGCACGGGAGCGAGAGGTAGCGCGCAGGCTCCTGCGAGCCCCGCTGCCAGCGTCGGCAGCAATGCCTTTGTCATTCCCCTGTTCATAAGGATTAGTATAACGAGTCCCGGCGGGCGCCGCAGCGCGGGCTTTACTCGCCGAGGTAGGCTTCCTTGATGCGGGGGTCGGCGGCCAGTTCTTTGGAGGGGCCTTCCATCACGATGCGGCCGGTCTCAAGGACGTAGGCTCGGTCGGAGTGTTTGAGCGCGGCGTGCGCGTTCTGCTCGACGAGGAGGATGGTCGTCCCCTCGCCGCGTATCTCGTCGATGGCCTCGAAGATGGTGTGGACGACGAGCGGCGCGAGCCCCAGGCTGGGCTCGTCCAAGAGCAGGAGTCGCGGCCGCGACATCAGCGCGCGCGCCATCGCGAGCATCTGCTGCTCGCCGCCCGAGAGCGTCCCGGCCTTCTGCGACTCGCGCTCTTTGAGGCGCGGGAACATGCGGAAGCCGCGCTCCAGGTCTTGGCTGATCTCGGCCTTGTTCTTCTTGAGGTAGGCGCCCATCTGCAGGTTCTCGCGGACGGTGAGGTTGGCGAAGACGCCGCGCCCCTCCGGCGACATCGAGATGCCGCGCGCGACGAGCTGGTGTGTGGGCTTGCCGGAAATCTCCTGCCCCTCGAAGAGGATGCGCCCCTCCGTGGGCGACAGCAGCCCCGTGATGGTGCGCAGCGTCGTCGTCTTCCCCGCGCCGTTCGCGCCGATGAGCGTCACGACCTCGCCGCGCTCGACGTGCATCGAGATGCCCTTGATCGCCTTGATTGCGCCGTAGCTGACGGAAATGTTCTCTAACGTTAGCATGGTGCCGAAAGTGCGCGTTCAGTCTCCCAGGTAGGCTTCGATGACCTTCGGGTTGTTCCTGATCTCTTCGGGGAGGCCGAGGGCGATGGACTTGCCGTAGTCCACGACCTGGATGCGCTCGCAGACGCCCATCACGACCTTCATGTTGTGCTCGACCAGCAGGATGGTCAGGCCGAAGCGGTCGCGTATCTGGTGAATCAGGTTCAGGAGGTCGTCCTGCTCCGAGGGGTTCATGCCCGCGGCCGGCTCGTCCAGAAGTAAAAGTTTCGGCCGCGTCGCGAGCGCCCGCACGATCTCAAGCCGCCGCTGGTTGCCGTAGGCGAGCGAAGTCCCGCCCTCGTCTTTGAAGCGCGCGAGGTCGAAAATTTCCAGCAGCTCCATGCAGAAGTCGCGGTGCTCGCGCTCGTCGCGCGCGTAGCGCGGCGTGCGCAGCACGGCGTCGAGCAGGTTCTGCCGCGCGTGGCGGTGGCAGGCCGTCATCACGTTCTCCAAGACGGTCATGCCCGGGAAGAGCCTTATGTTCTGGAAGGTGCGCGAGACGCCGCGGCGCGAAATCTGGTAGGGGCGCAGCCCGTCAACCCGCTGCCCCTGGAAATATATCTCGCCCGACGTGGGCTTGTAGACGCCGGTCAGGAGGTTGAAGACCGTGGTCTTGCCCGCGCCGTTCGGGCCGATGAGGCCGTAGATTTCGCCGGGGCGGACGGCCATGTCGAGCGTGTTCACCGCGACGAGGCCGCCGAAGCGGATCGTGGCCTTGTCGGTGCGCAGGACTGCCTCGCCGCCGGAGGCGGTCTCCTTCGACCGCGCCGTGCGCGCGGCCTCGGCGAGGACGCCGTCCTCCTTCGTCGCCCTCACGTCGCTCGGTTCGGGTGCGCCGCTCATCTCTTCTCCACCTCTTCAGTCTTCCCCTGCGCGATGGGCACGCCCTTGTCGTCGCCGACCTGCCGGTCGCCCTCCGGAGCCTTCTGCGCGCGGCGCAGCCAGTTGAAGCCGATCTCGCGCTCGCCGAGCACGCCCTGCGGGCGCGTCAACATGATGATGATGAGCAGGGCGGCGTAGATGACCAGGCGCAGGTCGGCGAAGTTGAACCCGCCGATCGTCGGCAGTTGCCTCAGCAGCTCCGGCAGGATGGTGATGACAATCGCGCCCAGCACCGCGCCCGTGATCGAGCCCATCCCGCCGAGCACGATCATGATGATGACTTCGAAGCTCTTGATGAAGGTGAAGTCGGGCGTCGCCAGGAACCGCTTGAAGTGGCCGAAGAGCACGCCCGCCACGCCCGCAAACGCCGAGCCGATGGCGAACGAGAGCACCTTGTAGCGCGTCGTGTTGACGCCCATCGCCTCGGCCGCCAGCTCGTCCTCGCGGATGGAGATGAGCGCGCGCCCCGTGTCGGACTTGACGATGTTGTGGACGACGACGATCGTGAGGGCGGCGAAGAGCCCGACCCAGAGGAAGGTGACCGGGTGCGTGACGTTGATGCTGAAGCCGGTGGCGCCGCCGACCACGTCGAGGTTGAGGATGACGATGCGGATGATCTCCGCGAAGCCGAGCGTGACGATGGCGAGGTAGTCGCCGCGCAGCCTCAGAGAGGGGATGCCGACGAGCAGCCCCATCACGCCCGAGACCACGGCGCCGATGAGGATGGCGATGGTGAAGACGAGCGCGTGCGCGAAGGTGCCGCCGCCGAGCGACTGTTCGAGGCCCTGCCCGTGGTAGACGGTGAAGTAGGCGGACGAATACGCCCCGATGGCCATGAAGCCCGCGTGGCCGATGGAGAACTGCCCCGTGAAGCCGTTGATGAGGTTCAGCGAGACGGCGAGGATGACGTTGATGCCCACGAGCATCAACACCTCCGCCTCGTAGGCCCCGAGCCCGAACCCGAACAGCCCCTCGCGGCTCATCGCCGCGCTCAGGGCGTAGAGCACGACGAGCAGCGCGGCCGCGCCGACCAACTTTTTAACGAAACCAGGCATAGGTTTAATGGTGAATGGTGAATAGTGAATGGTGAATGGATTAAGGCAGTTTTCCATTCACCATTCACTATTCACCATCCACTACACTTTCTCCTGCACCGTCGTCCCCAACAGGCCGGCGGGGCGGAAGAGGAGGACGAGAATCAGGATGGCGAAGGCGACGGCGTCGCGGTACGTCGAGGGGATGCCGATGATGTCGCCGTAGCCGACGACGAAGGTCTCGGCCGCGCCGATGAGCAGGCCGCCCAAGACCGCCCCGGGGATGTTGCCGATGCCGCCGAGCACGGCCGCGACGAACGCCTTCAGGCCCGTGATGATGCCCATCAGGGGGTAGATGGTCGGGTTGTACTGCGCGGTCAGAACGCCCCCGGCGGCCGCGAGCGCCGAGCCGAGCGCGAAGGTGAAGACGATGATGGCGTCGGTGTTGATGCCCATCAGCTTCGCCGAGTTGAGGTTGAACGAGACGGCCCGCATCGCCGTGCCCACCTTCGTCCGGTAGACGATCCACTGCAACATGATCATCAGCACCACCGAGACGCCGAAGATCAGGAGCTGCGTCTTCGAGATGGCCGCGTTGCCGAAGAGCTGGTAGGTCTGGTTACGCAGGAGTTCGGGGAAGGCGCGCGGCGTGCCGCCGAAGATGACGACCCCGAGGTTCTCCAAAAGGAGCGAGACGCCGATGGCCGTGATCAGCGTCGTCATGCGCGCGTACTTGCGCACGGGGCGGTAGGCGAAGCGCTCAATCGCCATCCCGAGCAGCGCCGCCGCCGCCATCGAGCCGACGAGCGTCACGGCGAGCCCGGCCACCGAAGGCTCGCCCGCGAACCCGAGCCAGTGCGCGATGAAGTAGCCGGCGTAGGCCCCGAGCATGTAGATGTCGCCGTGCGCGAAGTTGATGAGGCGCAGGATGCCGTAGACCATCGTGTATCCGAGCGCGATGAGCGCGTAGATCGAGCCGATGGTCAGGCCGTTGATGAGCTGCTGAACGAAGGTGTCCATGCCTTGCCGCCGTGAGCGTCCTAGTGGTTCGCGTTGGTGTTCGCCCCCGCGGCGTTCGTGTTAGTCCCGGCCGCGTTCGCGTTCGTGTTGGCCGGCGCGTTGGCGTTCGTGCCCGGCGAAGAGGCCCCGGCCGTGGAGGCGGCCGCCGCGGGCGAGGCTGCAGGGGCCGCGCCGCCCGCGGGCTGGATGGTCTCCTTGTAGACCAGCTTCTTGTCCTTGAGCTCGAAGACGACCGCGGGCTTGACCGCGTCGCGGCTGGCGTTGAGGCTGATCGAGCCGGTGACGCCCGCGAAGCCCTTCGTCGCCGCGATGGCGTCGCGGAGCTTGGCGCTGTCGGTCGTGCCCGCGCGCTTGATCGAGTCGGCCAGGACGTTCATCGCGTCGTAGCCGAGCGCGGCGATGGCGTCGGGGACGGTGCTGTACTTCGCCTTGTAGGCGGCGACGAACTTCTGGACGGCCGGGGAGGGGTCGTCGGTCGAGTAGTGGTTGACCATGTAGTTGCCGTCGAGCGCCGCGCCGCCCAGCTCGAAGAGCTTCGGCGAGTCCCAGCCGTCGCCGCCTAAGAGCGGGGCCTTGATGCCCAGCTCCTTGGCCTGCTTGGCGATGACGCCGACCTGCCCGTAGTAGCCGGGCACGAAGATCACGTCCGGGTTGGCCGAGCGGATGTTGGTCAACTGGCCCTTGAAGTCGGCGTCGGTCTGCGTGTAGGACTGCTGCACGACGATCTTGCCGCCCGAGCTCTCGAACTCCTGCACGAAGTACTGCGTCATGCCCTTCGAGTAGTCGGAGTTGAAGTCGCCGAGGACGGCGGCCGTCTTCGCCTTGAGGGTGTTGGCGGCGAACTTGGCGGCGACCGCGCCCTGGAAGTCGTCGGTGAAGCAGACGCGGAAGATGTAGTCGCCGACCTGCGTCACCTTCGGGTTGGTCGAGGAGGGCGAGATCATCGGCACCTTCGCCTCCTGCGCCTTGGGGGCGGCGGCGAGGCTGTTGGAGGAGGCCACCTCGCCGATGATGGCGACGACCTTGTCCTGGTTGATGAGCTTGGTGACGACGGTGCTGGCCTGCTGCGGCTGGCCCTGGTCGTCCTCCATCACCCACTCGACCTTGCGGCCGTTGATGCCGCCGGCGGCGTTGATCTCGTCAATCGCCATCAGGGCGCCGTTCTTGGTGGACTGGCCGAAGCTGGAGGTCTGGCCCGAGAGGTCGCCGTAGATGCCGACCTTGATGGGGCCGCCGCTGTCGGCCGTGCCCGTGCCGTCGCCGCGCCGCTCGCAGGCGAAGGCCGCAAGCAGCAGTGTCGCCAACCCGAGTGTCATTAAGGTGCGCTTCATATTCACCTCGCTCAGTTTCTGTGTTGAATCGGTGTGGCGGGACTGGCGCACGGGGGTGTGCCCGGAGAGTTCGCGCGGCCGTGCGACGGGTCGGTTTTGCAAACCCTCGCCGGCGCTAACTGGCGGTCGGATTTTGGTATCATTTACCGCGAGCCGAGTGCGCAGCCTAGCTCCCGCAGAAAAGTTATTGTCTGGCTTACGTCGCGCATTATACAGTTTTACCGCCCGGTGTCGAGTGCAATCGGCAACCTTTTCGCCGCTAAAATTATGGCGCGCCCGGCGCTCGAAAGGGCGGGGCGGCCGTGACGCGGCGCCCCGCCCTCTGTAAAATCCTCAAGGCGGCACGACGGCGCCGCCGCCCCGTTCACCCGGCCGGGAAACTTCAAGAACTCCTTTTCGCAGTTTAAGCAGCAGATGACTCGCCTCTTCCCCCTTCGACGCCGCGCCACCCTGTGGGCCGCGCTGCTCATCGCCCTCGCGGCGGTGCCCGCGGCCGCCAAGCCTAGCTTCACGGTGCAGCCGCCGCCCGCGTGGGTGCAGCCCGTCTCGCCGCCCGCCGACGCCGACCAGAAAGAGCCCGAGGACGGCCTGCGCTGCATGCTCGACGACCGGCAGGTGCGCGTCACCGCCGCCGGCTCGGAGAGCTTCTACCACTACGTCTCGCAGGTGACGACCTCCGCGGCCGTCGAGGAAGCCTCGCAGTTGCAGCTCGATTTCGAGCCCTCCTACCAGAAGCTCGTCATCCACCACGTCAACCTCATCCGCGCCGGGCAGACCATCAACGCCCTGCGCCCTTCCGAGATCAGGGTCATCCAGCGCGAGGACGAGCTGAACAAACAGCTCTTTAACGGCACGCTCTCGGCGGTCGTCGTCATCAACGACGTGCGACCCGGCGACGTGATCGACTACGCCTTCTCGGTCAACGGCGACAACCCGGTGCTCGCGGGCAGCTTCGCCGACTCGCTCACGCTCGCGCACACCGACACGTGCGCGCTGCTGCGCGTGCGCCTCCTCTGGCCCGCCGCGCGGAAGCTTTTCATGCGCGCGCGCGGGACAGACCTCCAGCCCGCCGTCACCGAAGGGCCGGAGGAGGTCGAATACCTCTGGGAGCGGCGCGACGCGCCCGGCGTGGACTACGACGACTCGACCCCTTCGTGGTACGACCCGACGCCCTACGTGCAACTCAGCGAGTTCGGGACGTGGGCCGACGTGGCGCGCTGGGCCGCGCCGCTCTACGAGCCCGGCGAGCTGTCGCCCGCGCTCAGGAAGCAGATCGAAGAGTGGCGACGGCTTCCGAGCCCGGAGGGGCGCCTGCTCGCCGCGCGCCGCTTCGTGCAGGACGAGGTGCGCTACCTCGGCATCGAGCTGGGGACTTACTCGCACACGCCGACCGGGCCCTCGAAGGTCTTCGAGCGCCGCTTCGGCGACTGCAAGGACAAGACGCTACTGCTCATGACGATGCTGAACCAGCTCGGCATCGACGCGCGCCCCGCGCTCGTCAACACAGAGGTGCGCCACGCGCTCGACGAGTGGCAGCCCTCGCCCTACGCCTTCGACCACGTCATCGTCCGCGCGGAGCTGAACGGCGAGACCTACTGGATCGACCCGACCATCTCCTACCAGCGCGGCACGCTCGCCAACGCCGCGACGCCCGAGTACGAGCGCGCGCTCGTCATTAACACAGACACGCAGGCCCTCACCGAAATCCCCCTCACGCCCCCCGCCTTGCCGACCACGACCGTCCACGAGTTCTACGAGGTCAAGGGCTTCGGCGCGCCCGTCCGCCTGACGGTCACCAGCACCTACCGCGGGTCGGACGCCGACGCGATTCGCTACCGCCTGTCGGGGCAGTCGCGCACGGAGATGGGCAAGCAGTTCATCAACTTCTACACCGACCGCGACCCGTCCATCGAGCAAGACGCGCTGCCCGACGTTTCTGACGACGAACCCGGCAACGTCCTCACGGTGACCGAGCACTACCGTCTCAAGGACTTCTGGAAGGACTCGAAGCGCGAGTTCCCCGCGCTCTACTTCGGCAGAGAGCTGAGCAAGCCGGGCGACAAGCGCCGCACGTCGCCGCTCGCGGTCACCTTCCCCTACAACGCCGAGCAGGTGACGGAGATTCTTCTGCCGCACCGGCAGTGGGTTCGGACTGGGGAGCAGACGGCCGAGGACGACGCGCTGCGCTTCACGGCGCGCACGGAGGCGGACGGCGACCTCGTGCGCGTGCGCTACTCGCTGGTCACGAAGCGCGACGCGGTGCCGGTCGCGCAGGTCGAGAGGCACCTGGCGACGCTCGACACGGCGCTCGACATCTCGAACTACGAGCTGAGGCAGGGGCAGCCCGTCGGTCTGGCCGCCCCGGGCAACCCCATCAGCTCTGCGCTCGGGCTCTTCTATCTGCTCCTCCTCGCGGGCGGCGGCGGAGCGTTCGCCCTCTACGTCTGGCTCAGGCGGCGCCGCTACGCGCGGCTCGCCGAAGTCTACGCCGTCTCGCGGAGGCTCCCCGGCGCGGTGCCCGAGACGGCCATCAGGCTCGGCGCGGACTCCGACATCGGGACGTATGTCTCGGGCTTCGAGTGCCCGGGCTGCGGCCGCCGCACCTGCGGCGTCGCCTCGCGCCAGGGGCTCGTCTACGACGACCGCCGCCTCGTCGTCGTCCACGTCAAGTGCGACGGCTGCCGCGCGACACAGGACTTCTACTTCAACCTCGCGGCCGAGACGACCTCGACGACCACGGGTTAGGCGCAGGCTGTGCGCCGCGGCGACGTGGTTGTAAGATGGCGCGCATGACGAAAGCCGAACCTACGACGCCGCGGCCCCCGACGGCCGGCGACATGAGCCCGGAGGAGTTCCGGCGCTTCGGGCACGAGGTCGTCGATTGGATCGCAGGTTACCTCGCGCGCCCCGAAGATTACCCCGTTCTCGCGCAGGTCGAGCCAGGGCAGTTGCGCTCTCAACTCCCCCCCTCACCGCCCGAGCGCGGCGAGCCGATGAAGGAGATACTCGAAGACTTCGAGCGCTTCATCGTCCCGGCCGTCACGCACTGGAACCACCCTTCGTTCTTCGCCTACTTCGCCACCTCCGCCTCCGCGCCCGGCATCCTCGGCGAGATGCTCTCGGCGGCCTTCGACGCGAAGGCGATGCTGTGGCGCACGTCCCCCGCCTCGACCGAGTTGGAAGAGGTCGCGCTCGACTGGCTGCGGCAGTTGATGGGGCTGCCCGCGGAGTTCGGCGGCGTCATCTACGACACTGCCTCGGTGGGGACGATGCACGCCGTCGCGGCCGCGCGCGAGGCTCTGGGGTTGCGTGTGCGCGAAGAGGGGATGAGCGGGCGTGCAGACCTGCCACTGCTCAGGCTCTACGCCTCGGAGCAGGCGCACTCTTCGGTCGAGAAGGCGCTCATCGCGCTCGGGCTCGGCCAGCGCTCGCTCGTCAAGGTACCGGCCGACGCGTCATTCCGCATGGACGCGGCCGCGCTCGCCGAGCTGATTGAAGAAGACCGGCGGGCCGGTCTTCTTCCCTTCTGCGTCGTCGCCACTGTGGGCACGACCTCGACGACGAGCATCGACCCCGTGCCTGCCATCGCCGACGTGTGCGAGCGCGAGGGGCTCTGGCTCCACGTTGACGCGGCCTACGCGGGCTCGGCGGCCGTCGTGCCTGAGCTGCGCCACGTACTACAGGGGTGCGAGCGCGCGGACTCTCTGGTGACGAACCCGCACAAGTGGCTCTTCACCCCGTTCGACCTCTCGGCGCTCTACAGCCGACGCCTCGACGTGCTGCGCCGCGCCTTCGCGCTGACGCCCGAGTACCTGCGCACGCCGGAGCAGGACGCCGTGCGCAACGGGTCGGACTACGGCGTGCAGCTCGGCCGACGCTTCCGCGCCCTCAAGCTCTGGATGATCCTCCGCTACTTCGGCCACGAGGGTCTGGCCGCGCTGCTGCGCGAACACTGCCGCCTCGCGCGCCTCTTCGCCGACCGGGTCGAGGCGTCAAACGACTGGGAGCTGCTCGCGCCCGTGCCCCTGAGCGTCGTCTGCTTCCGCGCGCGTCCGACAGTCGAGGGCGAGACGGATGAGGCGCGCGGCGCGCGACTCGACGCGCTCAACGAGCGGCTGATGAACGCCGTCAACGCTACGGGCGAGACCTTCATCTCACACACGAAATTGAACGGCCTCTTCACACTCCGCCTCGCCGTCGGCAACATCCGCACGACCGAGGCCCACGTCCGCCGCGCGTGGGAGCTGCTCAACGAAAAGCTTTCCGAGATTTCGAACGAAGGAAGAGGTTGAAAAGAATGCTGACGCACATCGTCATCTGGAAGTACAGGCCCGAGGTGAGCGAGGAGCAGCGGGGCGAGCACGTCGAGCGCCTGCGACGCCTCGAAGGACTCATCCCCGAGATACGGAGCTTCAACGTCGGACGTGACGTGCTCAAGCTCCCGCGCTCCTACCACACGGGGCTCGTCGCGACCTTCGACGACCGCGCCGGCCTCGAAGCCTACGACGCACATCCCGAACACCAACAGGTCGCCCAACTCGGCCGCACCGTCAGCGAGCACGTCGCCTCCGTCGATTTTGAAGACGATTGATGAAGCGTTGGAAGAAGATCGCGCTCGCGCTGCTCGCGCTGCTGGCTCTCTCGCAGGCGCCGTTCGCGTACAGGAGTTATCGGCTGCGGCAGCTCGGCGCGGCGATTGACGAACTCAACGCCCGGCGCGCGGCCGCGCCGCCCGACGGTAGGACTCCGGGTGAGTACGTGGGCGTCTTCCACGTCCATTCCTCCCTCGGCGGGCACAGCACGGGCACGCTCGAAGAGATCGTCCGCGCGGCGAAGGCCGAGCGGCTCGACTTCGTCTTGATGACCGAGCACCCTCAGCCGAACCTCGACACCGCCGCCGCGACGCTCAACGGCGTGCACGACGGCGTCCTCTTCGTCGGCGGCAGCGAGCTGGTCGCTTCCGACGGCGGCCGCCTCTTCGTCGCGCCCGGCGTCGCCGCCCCCGCGCCGCAACCCCCGCTGCAAGAACTCGTCACGCGTGCCAAGTCAGAGTTAAGGCTCGCCGTGGTCGGTTACCCCGAAGAGGCGCGCGACCGCGGGCTGACGGGCTTCGACGGCTTGGAGGTCTACAACCTATACACCAACGCGAAGCGCATCAACTACGCGTTGATGTTCTTCGACGGGCTTTGGTCTTACTGGGGGCGACCTGAGCTGCTCTTCGCGCGCTTCTACGAGCGGCCGGCGGAGAACCTGCGCCGCTGGGACGAGTACAACGCCTCGGGCGCGGGGCGCGCCTACGCCTTCGCGGGCAACGACGCGCACGCCAACGTCGGATTCGCCTTCCGGGATCAGAACGGCAAGAAGATTTTCGACTTCAAGCTCGACCCGTACGAGCGCAGCTTCAGCCTCGTACGCACGCACGTCATCAACGGGGGGGGCGAGCACGGAGACGAGCCGTTCGACGAGCAACACCTGCTCGAGGCGCTGCGAGGTGGAAAGTTTTACTTGGCCTTCGATGTGTTCGGAGACCCGAGGGGCTTCAGCTTCACGGCCACGGCCGCCCGCGGCTCCGAATCCTGGCGGACAGAGATCGGCGGCGAGATAAAGCTTCCGCCCGGCGGCGAGGTGCGTCTGAGCGTGGATTTGCCCGTAGAGGCGCGGACGGTCTTCTACCGCGACGGGCAGGTCGTCCACGAAGTCCCGGACGCTTCGCGCGCGTACCTGGCCGTCGAACAGACGGGCGTCTACCGCGTCGAGGTCTATCTCGACCGACTGGGGAGTCTTCTGGAAGGAAAACCCTGGATCATCTCGAACCCGATCTTTGTGCGTTGAAGGCGGAAGGCTCGGAGGCGGGTTTAAACAACTGTAGACACAAAATCGCCCCGCGCAGGTCGCTAAGGCTTGTGCGGGGCGCTTCGCTGGGTCAGAAGCCCGACCCAATTTTGCGGAGGAGGTGCGTACGCTACCTCATACTGTAGAGAATCTCGTGTTTGATCCTTCTCACGCTCTTACCCAGTGTGTGCGGGATTGTGCGTGTACAGCCTCCTGAAAGGGTTGTCCAAGTACCTTGCAGTCTAGCCCCGAACCGCCGGACTGTCAATATTCAGTTTGACCGTCCAAGTTAGGTACGCTCAAATCCCCTGCGCCGGCCTCCCTCAACGATGCCACAGCGGGTCAGCCCCGCCCGCATGGCTACACGCTTTCGGCTGTCGGCAACTTATTTGGTCGGACGCGGCGGCCAAAAACTCTTTAAACCTCAAAATTTAGAGTTATTTGTAGGCCGCGGCCGTGGCATCTGGCTTGCTCCCTGTGGTTTGACCTTTCCGTAGCGCGGGTGCGAAAACCCGCGGAAGGGTTCAAAGGCAGGGACGCCCCCGGCGGGGCGCTTCCCCCACCCTGGAGCTTACAGATGACAGAAGCAGTGATCCCACTCTGGCAGGTCGGGGCGCCGAGCGAAGCCGGCTCGGCCGCGAGTCAGGCCACGGATTTCGAGCTGACGCAGGCGGCGTCGGCGGGAGACATGGCGGCGTTCGAGGAGTTGTACTCGCGCCACTCGCGCCGCGTCTACAGCTTGTGCCTGCGGATGACGGCCAACACGGCCGAGGCCGAAGACCTCGCCCAGGAGGTCTTCATCCAGCTCTACCGCAAGGCCGGGAGTTTCCGCGGCGAATCCGCGTTCACGACCTGGCTGCACCGGCTCACCGTCAACCAGGTCTTGATGCACTTCCGCCGGCGGGGGGTGCGGGTCGAGCAGGTGACGGAGGACGGGGAGTCGCCGCAGCAGGTGGTTCAGGGGACGGAGAACCCGGCGCAGATGCCGGTGGTGGACAGGATCGCGCTGGACAAGGCGGTGAATCAGCTGCCGCCGGGCTACCGGGCGGTCTTCGTCTTACACGACGTGGAGGGGCACGAGCACGAGGAGGTGGCCAGGCTCTTGGGCTGCTCGGTCGGGACGAGTAAGTCCCAGCTCCACAAGGCCAGGATGAAGCTGCGGAACCTTTTGACGACCGGCAAGAAGTCCAGGCGGCGCAGGGCTGCGACCCGGGCGTCCATAGTCTGAGTCGGACGAGAGCGATAGGGTTTGAAACTGAAGCGGGGGCACTGAC
>JADMIO011306047.1_pt1 | contig 29483 bp, 22 predicted proteins | sample 8958161 | NCBI WGS metagenome assembly JADMIO01 (sample SAMN16585339, study PRJNA669376) | soil metagenome | isolation source: Crop rotation soil | place: USA: Cullars Rotation, Alabama | collected 2011 | reverse complement strand
CCCGCCACATCCGACAACACCGCGCCCGCGGCAGTGCACGCCGTGACGCTGCCAGACATCTCGCGGATCGACGCGGCGGTACAGTCGCAGCTTCGCGAGCAGCACGCGAAGATGACGGCGGTGGTGGCGCAGTCCACGGCTGCGGCCGCTGCGCCGCCCACGGAGCGCGCGGCCGCGTACGGCGAGATGGGGAAGCTCCTCATGGCGGCGGAGTTGTACGAGACCGCCGGGCGCTGCTTCCAGAACGCCCGCGCCCTGGCACCCGCCGACATGCGCTGGACCTACTACCTGGCCCACGTGGCGCGCCTCTCGAACGACCCCGCCACGGCGGCGCCACTGTTCGAGGAGACGCTCGCCGCGCAGCCCGATCATGTGCCGTCGCTTGTCTGGCTCGCGGACCTGTATCTGGCCCAGAGCGACGTGACCCGGGCGAAACCGCTGCTCGCCAAGGCGCGATCGCTGGCGCCGCGAGAGGCCGCGGTGCTCTACGGCCTCGGCCGCGTCGCTCTCGAGGAGCGCGATTACGCAAGCGCCGTGCAGCAGTTCGAGGCCGCGCTCGCGCTCGCGCCGTCTGCCACGCGGGTCCAGTATCCGCTCGCGATGGCGTATCGGGGGCTCGGGAACGCGGCGCAGGCCGAGGTCCATCTGCGGCTGCGCGGCGAGACCGCGCTCCCCCCGGCCGACCCGCTGCTGAGCGACGTGCAGCGCCTCCTCACCAACGCGGCAGCGCTGGAGACTCGCGGCGTGCAGGCGATGGATGCCCGCGACTGGCCCACGGCCGTGGCCGCGCTGCGGCAGGCGGTGGCCGCGGCGCCCGACAACGCGTTCACCCGCTTGAACCTGGGCACGTCGCTCTATCTCTCGGGCGACCGCGACGGCGCGCTCGAACAGTACCGCGCGGCCGTCCGGCTGTCGCCGTCGCTCGCGCGCGCCCACTTCGGTATCGGCGTGGTGCTCGAGTCGCGGCGGCAGGACCGTGAAGCAATCGAGGCGTTCACCGCCGCGGTCCGCAGCGATGCCGCCTACGACGAAGCGCGGTTCAGCCTGGCCAACGCGCTGCGCCGCACCGGCCGGGTGCGCGACTCGCTCGAGCACTACGAGGCGGTGCTCGCGCACAACCCGTCCACGTCACAGGCCAGCTTCGGCTACGCCATGGCGCTCGTGCGGCTGGGGCGCTTCCGCGAGGCGCGCGACCGGTTCGAGCGCGACGCGCGGGTCTTTGCCGATCAGCCCGGATTCACGCACGCGCTGGCACGGCTGCTCGCGGCGGCGCCCGACGATCGCGTCCGCGACGGGGCGCGAGCGCTCGCTCTCATGAAACCACTGGTCGAGGGGCAGCCTCCCTCGCCGGCCACCGCCGAGACGATGGCGATGGCGTTCGCCGAGACCGGGCGCTTCGACGAGGCCGTGAAGTGGCAGTCGCAGGCGCTCGACCTGGCACGCCGCGGCGGACGTCCGGACCTCATGCGTCATCTCTCTGCCAACCTGGCGCTGTACCAGTCCGGCCGCCCGTGCCGCATCCCGTGGACCGACGATGACCCCGTGCATCACCCACAGCCGTCTCCGGACTGAGACGGCCGCCTGGCGGCTGCGGTGGACTGTGATCGCGCTGCTGCTGTCGGCCGCCGCCGGCGCGGCGCAGCGGCCGGCGGATCCGTTCGTGGATCGCACGGCGGAACTCGGCATCGAGGTGACGCACGTGAACGGCGCGGCGGGTGAGCTGCTGCTGCCGGAAGTCATCGGCGCCGGGGGCGCGCTGTTCGACTTCGATAACGACGGCGACCTCGACCTCTTCGTCGTCCAGGGCGGGGCGGTGCCCGGCGCCGCGTCCGCCGCCGCGAACGGCGCGCCGACCAACCGCCTGTTCCGCAACGACGTGGTGGCCGGCGGCGCGCGCCGGTTCACCGACGTGAGCGCCCGCAGCGGCCTCGCCGTCGCCGGCTACGGTATGGGTGCGGCGGCGGGCGACTACGACAACGACGGGTGGGTCGACCTCTACGTAACCTATCTCGGGTCCAACCGCATGTTCCGCAACAACGGCGACGGGACCTTCAGCGATCGCACCGCGGCGACACGGACCGACGACCCGCGCTGGAGCACCGGCGCCACGTTCTTCGACTACGACCGCGACGGCTGGCTCGACCTCGCCGTTGTCAACTACGTCACCTTCAGCCGCGAGATGAAGCGCGCGTGCTTCGCGGCGACGTCGGCGCGCGACTACTGCAACCCTTCGGTGTATCCGCCGGCCTCGGCCAGCCTGTTCCGCAACAACCGCGACGGCACGTTCGCGGAGGTGTCGGCCCGCGCCGGGCTGGCGCGCGCCCCAGCCCGTGGCCTCGGCGTCATCGCCCTCGACGTGAACGGCGACGGCTGGACCGACCTGTACGTCACCAACGACGGCGACCCCAATCAGCTGTGGCTGAACCAGCGCGGCACCGGGGCATTCAAGGACGACGCGCTGCTGGCGGGCGTCGCGCTCAATCGTACGGGGCAGCCGCAGGGCAGCATGGGCGTGGACGCCGGCGACGTGGACGGCGACGGCGACGAGGACCTGTTCGTCACCAATCTCGACAACGAGGGGCATACCTTCTACCGCAATCAAGGCGGGGGGCTGTTCGAGGACCGCACCGTCGAAGCGGGGCTCTTCAAGCTGGGATACACGGGGTTCGGCACGCGCCTGCTGGACTACGACAACGACGGCTGGCTCGATGCGGTGGTGGCGAACGGCGCCGTGCGCCAGCTGACGGCGCAGCGGCAGGCCGGCGATCCCTATCCGCTCAAGCAGCAGAACCAGCTGTTTCACAACGAGGGCGGCCGGCGCTTCGCGGACGTGACCGGTGGTGCCGGCGCCGCCTTCGCGACGCCGCGCGTCGGCCGCGGCCTCGCCGCGGGCGATCTGGACAACGACGGCGGCATCGACCTCGTGGTCTTCAACAACAGCGGACCGGTCCGGGTGCTGATGAACGCCGCGGCGCGTGGACGCCGCTGGCTCGGCCTGCGCGTCGTGGACGACAAGGGGGGCGACGCCGTCGGCGCGGTGGTGGAGCTCCAGCATGGAAAGAGCCGGCTGGTGCGGCGGGTGCGCGTGGACGGCAGCTACTGCGTGGCCAGCGATCCGCGGGTCGTGCTCGGGCTCGCCGGCGACGCGGCGGACCAGACGGTGCAGGTGCGCTGGCCGGGCGGGCGGACCGAATCGTTCGCCGGGCTGGCCGTCGATCGCTACTGGGTGCTGCAGTCCGGGAAGCCGCCCCGCCGCATGTAGAGACGTGGTACTCGTAGCGGCGGACCTTTAGGTCGGCCTGTCCGCCTGCCAGTACACTGACGCGCGTGCGCGCGCTCTACGCGGCGGCTGTCGTCGCGGCTCTCTTCGTCGCTCCGCTCGCTGCGGGGGACGAGACCATCGGGCCGGCGCGTGCCGGGCTGGAAGCCGTCCCGTTCCCGCCGCTCGACGGCTTCGAGGACGTGGTGGCCGCGCAGATCACCGGCGCGCGCGCCGCGTTCGCGCGGGTCGCGTCCGCCCCCGGAACGTCGCGGGGCGATCTCGGGGCCGCGTACGGCGAGCTCGGCCGGCTGTTTCACGCCTACGAGCTGTTCTCGTCCGCCGAGCCGGCGTATCGCAACGCGGCGCGCCTGCAGCCCTCGCAGCCGCTGTGGCCGCACCTGCTCGGCTATCTCTATCAGCAGACCGGCCGGTACGCGGAGGCGGCCGAGCGCTTTGCCGCGGTGCTGCGGCTGCGCCCCGACGACCGCCCCGCGGCGCTGCGGCTGGCCGACGTCCAGCTGGAGCTCAACGATCTGGTGGACGCGCGGGAGCGCTACACCGCCCTGGCGGCGGTGTATCCGGCTGCCGCGCGCCGTGGCCTGGGAGAGGTGTCGCTGCGCGAGCGCCGCTACCGCGAGGCCGTGGAGCACTTCACGTTCGCGCTCGAGCGCGCGCCGCAGGCGAGTGCGATGCGTTACTCGCTGGCCATGGCGTATCGCGGTCTGGGACGTCTCGACCAGGCGCGCGCCGAGCTCGAACAGCGAGGATCGGGCGCCGTGGTGCCGGCCGATCCGGCTGTCGATGCGCTGAGCGCGCTCGTCCGTGGCGAGCGGCTGCTCGTCATCCAAGGCACGCGCAGCTTCGCGGCGGGCCGATTTGCGGACGCTGCGGGGTCGTTCGAGCGGGCGCTGGCCGCAGCACCGGACAGCGTGCCAGCCCGCGTCAACCTCGCGTCGGCGCTGGTGCAGCTTGGCGACATGCCTCGCGCCATCGATCAGATGCAGGGCGCGTACGCGCGAGCTCCCGGCGAGGTCGAGGAGCAGGTCGTCGCGCTCGCGCTCCTGCTGTCCGAGCGCGAACGATACGGGGACGCGATCGAGCTGCTGAGCGGCGCCGAACGGCGAGCGCCTGGCCGCGCCGCCACCGCGACGACGCTGGCCCGTCTGCTGGCATCGTCACCCGAGCTGGCGCGACGGGACGGCGCGCGGGCGCTCGAACTTGCGATGGCTGTTCAGGCGCGCGAAAACCGCGCCGCGTACGCCGAGACTGTGGCGCTGGCGTTGGCCGAACTGGGACGGTGCCGCGAGGCCGCCGAGTGGATGCAGCGCGCGGTGGAGGTCGCCGGAGGTCAACGAGACGCCGCCGAAGTGGCTCGCCTGCGCGCCCAGTTGCCGAGGTATCAAGCCGCGTCGTGCCGGGCGCCTGGACGATGAGGCGGGTCTGAAGACCCGCGGCCACGTACGAGAAAAAGGCGGAGCGCCGGTGACGCTCCGCCCTGTCTTGAAGGTCCTTGGTCTTTGGTTCTTGGTCCGGCTTAAGCCCTAAGCCTCAAGCCCTAAGCCCCCTAGACCATATGGAAAGACCGACCTCGCTTTGCATCTCGCGCGGGTTACGTTGGACCTGTGAGAGCTCAACGCAGAGCCGCATACAAAGGAGGTCGGTCATGGCGGAGTCTACTACCATCGTGGCGTTCGATCAGCACGCGGCGACGACGGTGGCGGCGGTCCTGCTGCCCGGACAGCGGACACCGGCCCTGCATCCGATGACGTCGGAGCTGGGCGAGCTGCGCCGCTTCGTACGGCGACTGCAGGCGCACGGGATCGTGCACTGTTGCTACGAGGCGGGCCCGTGTGGCTTCGAGCTGCAGCGCGCCCTCACCGCTGACGGCGTGTCGTGTGAGGTCATCGCCCCCGCGTTGATTCCACGGCGCCCGGGCGATCGGGTCAAGACGGACCGGCGGGATGCGAGTCACTTGGCGGTGCTCTATCGCGCCGGCGCGCTCACCGCGATTCACATTCCCACGGACCAGGAAGAGGCGGCGCGCGACCTGCTGCGCTGTCGCGAGGACATCCGGGCGGACCTCTTGCGCGCGCGGCATCGGCTCTCGAAGTTCCTGCTGCGGCACGGGCGCCGCTTTACCGGGACCAAGAAGGGGTGGACACGGCGGCACGACGTGTGGCTTCGCGCCCAGACGTGGTCACTGGCCGCGCTCACCCAGACACATCAGGCCTATGTGCGGACGGTCGATGAAGCCGTGGCCCGGCTCCGCGCGGTCGAGGCGGACCTCCAGGCGCTGCTGACGCTGGCGCCGCTCCAAGCCCGCGTCGTGCGCCTGCGGTGTTTTCGCGGCATCGATGATCTGACGGCGCTCACCATCGCGGCCGAACTCGGCGACCCGCGGCGGTTTGGCACCGCGCCGGCCACGATGGCCTTCGTGGGCCTCGTGCCGTCGGAACACTCGAGCGGCGGGAAGCGCGCACAGGGCGCGATCACGAAGACAGGCAACGCGCATCTGCGCCGCGTGCTCGTCGAAGCCGCGTGGCACTATCGTCACCATCCCTTCGTCGGCCAGGCCGTGCGACGCCGGCAGATCGATGCGCCGCCCGACGTCGTGGCCCGGGCGTGGACCGCCCAGCAGCGGCTCCACCGGAAGTACGCTCGGCTGGCCGCCCGCGGCAAGCCCAAGCAGCACATCGTGACGGCGGTCGCTCGGGAACTGACGGGCTTTGTCTGGGCCGCGCTGACCCAGTGATCGGATCGGCCGACTGACGAAAGGAGAACCCTCGAGATTTCTATGCGATAGACGACTTCGGTCTCGAACTCGCGCTCCTAGAGCGAGGCAGCTCCCGACGAACCACGGTCATGCGGTATCCAACCCGCGAATATCAGAGTGATTCATCGTCGTTGCCGCTCGGCCGATCCGATGACGGGGCCAGATACACGAAGAGCCTGTGGAAATGACGGCCGCTGACGCGGCCTTGGACGCCGCACAGAACGCGGCGCCCACATTCCCACAGGCCCTTTCAACTACTCGTTGACGAACGGTCTTTCCATATCAGAAATCGAACTGCGCGCCGATCTTGAACATGCGCGGTATCAGGATCGTCTGTGGCGTCCTCCACCCGACGGCCTGCGGCCCGTACGCGAAGTTCTCGGTGAGGACCGAGTTGGAGTTGGTGACATTGTAGAAGTCGAAGTTGACGGCCGTCTTCGTCGTGCCGAAGCGGAAGAGCTTCGATAGCCGCAAATCGATCTGGTTCAACCGCTCGACGAACAGCGCGCCCGGCTCCTGGACCTGGAACGCCTTGAATGGGATGTAGGGCCCCACTCCGGCACCCAGCCCGATCGCGCTGTAGTTCACGTTGGCCTGCACGACGGCACCCGGCAGGTTTTGCCAGGTCCCGCTGACCTGCACGTCGACCTTGGGAACCGTGTAGGCCGCCAGCCCCTGCAGCGAGGTGCGCCAGCCGTTGTTCTGTTCGCAGAATTCCTTCGGTCGCTCCGCAAAGGCGAAGAAGCGGTTGGGGTCGCCGAAGAAGGTGTGCAGCATCTCGGGCAGCTTCTCCACGACCTCGCAGTCGTTGAGCTTCTGCCGCCCCGACCCGGTGCCGCCCTGCAGCAGCAGGCCGTTCATGAGTCGCGCGTTCACCGAGATGTTGACGCCGTCGAAGTGCTCGGTCTGCTTGCCGTAGTTGTTCGACAGCGTCACGAAGTAGCTGTTGGCGGGTGCGTCGGGCCGCAGGCTCATGCCGGTGAACGTGCCACCGCCATTCGTCAGGTTGGGATCGTTCGGTATCGTCAACGGCACTGCCGCGTAGTCGGCGGCGGTGACAGCGGTGTCGTCCATGACGCGGATGTTGCCGTACCAACGCCGGGCGTACTGCACATCCACAGAGACGCGCGGTGCCAGCTCCTGCTGCACGCTGGTCGTGAACTCCCAGTTGAATCCGCGCTTCCCCCAACCCGTCATGAGGTCCGGGTCGTAGCTCGTTCCCGGGACGAGCGTGCCGAAGATCGCGGCGTTGTCGAGCGTGCCGCACTCGCCGTTGGCGTTGAAGTTGTTCAGATCGCAGTCGGGGACGAAGTTCGTGTTGCCGTCGAGCCAGGTGCGCTGCGACGATCGCAAGAGCCGGTTGATCGAATTCGGCGCGTCGGTCACCTGCGCCGGACCGAACCCGGTGGTGCCGAGCCCTTCGAGGTACTTGTTCAGCGTGACCTTCCACGCGGTCTTGCCGGTGCCGAACACGTCCCATGTCGCGGCGAGCCGCGGCGTGATGTCGTTCCAGCTCAGGTTATCCGTCTTCGGGAACGTGACGTTGAGATTGCGCCCGAAGTAGGTGCCGGAGATCCCCTGCTCGGGGAAGCTGTTCGCAAACGAATCCCACCGGAAGGCACCCGCCAGCGTCCACCGGTTCACGGTCCACTTGTCCTGGACGAAGACCCCGAGGTCGTGGTCCACGTTCACTTTCACCGTGTAGGGCAGGATCCGGTAACCGACGGCGGACGGCACCATCGAGTTGAACGTGTAGGTGAACGGCGACGCCGGCGCGGAGTAGTTGTTGTTCTCGTGGTGCCCGTAGGCATTGTTGAATCCCACTTTGAACGCGTGTGACCCGGTGATGTACGACGCCGCGAAGCGGTAGTGGAGGTTCCAGTTCCACGAGTTGTTATAGGGAGCCGCCCCGTTGGCTGCCCGATACGTGAGCGATCCGTGCGTGACCGGATTGTTGGTGTCGTTGATCGCGATCATGCCGGGGGTCAGGTGATCGATGTTGCCCAGCTTGCCCTCTTGCGGCTCCATGCCTCCCCAGCGCTCCACGCGGTGGATGCCGCTGGCTTCGAGCAGCAGCTTGTTGCTGACCGGCGAACTCCAGTCGAGCGTCACGAAGCGCTGCAGCGGGAAGCGCCGGTCCACGCCTGCTTCGGGCGAGACGATAGTGCCGCCCGGCTGCGGGCCGAGGCCCGTCGAACAGGCGCAGAAGTTCTCCTGGTCGTAGGTGCTGCCGAACTTGTTCCGCGGCGACGCCTGCCAGGTGACGCGCGCCTGGTAGATGGACTGCTCCTGGTGGAGGATGGCCTGATTCGCCGAGGGCACGTAGTCGTAGCGGTTGATGTCGTTCGCGTTCTGGTTGAAGAACGTGCTCGCCACGTAGTTGTCGGCGAAGAGCTTGCGGCCCGAGAGGAAGAACCACAGCTTGTCGCGCTTGAGCGGCCCGCCGAACCCGGGGTTGAAGTCGCCGTTCGCCTTGATGTTGCCCGGCACCGAGAGACCCCGCTCCTGCACGTCCGTGCCGGTGTAGTTGTCGCTCGTCATGCTGTTGTTGGCGTAGCTGAATGGGATCGTCCCGCTGAAGCGGTTGCCGCCATCGCGCGGGATGAAGTTGATGCGCACGCCGCCGGTGGCGGCCTGTGCGTCCACGCCCGAGACGTCGATGGCGAACTCCGCGGTGCCGGTCGCGTTCGGGACGGCGCCGCCGCCCCATCCGCCGGCGATCATCGAGCTGAGCGCCACGCCGTTGACCATCATGCGCTGGTCGGACGTGCGCCCGCCGTTGGCTTCGAGCGACGCGACTTCCTGGACGACGGAGCCGCCGACGTCCTGACCGGTGAACGCGCCCTTGCGAACGCCAGGAATCAGCACGCCCACCGTGAACGGCGTGCGCGAGCTCGGGATGGCGCTGACGATCTCCTGGTTCATCACCGCCTGCCGCGTGGTGGATTGCAGATCGACGGCGGGGGTTTCGCCCGACACCGTGATCGTTTCCTCCACGCCGCCGACCGCCAGATCGGCGTTGACCGTGATGACGGACGTGCCCGCGAGCTCCACGCTCTCACGCACGACCGACTTGAACCCTTGCAGGGTGAATGTCACTCGGTACGCGCCTGGGCGCAGGTCCGCGATGATGTAGCGGCCACTCGCGTCGCTCGTGGCCGAACGCGTCTTTTCGATCAGAACCGGGCTCGAGGCTTCTACCGTGACGCCGGGCAGTACTGCGCCCGACGTGTCCCTGGCCACGCCTGCAAGGCTGGCTTGGGCGTACGCTCCCAAAGGCAGGGCTATCACGAACCCGATAGCCAAGAGAACCGACTTCACACGCATGCACCGCCTCCTTGGATCCGCCAACGTGCGCTCTGACAAGGCCAAAGTTGGCTCTTGTGACTGATTTCTGTCCAATACATCTTTGAGTTGGCATCATGCCGATCTGGTATAGAATCTCGCCCTCTCATGGACTTCAGGCACATTCGCGCGTTCATCGCGGTCGCCGACGCCCTGAGCGTGACGAAGGCGGCCGAGCGCCTTCACATCTCCCAGCCTCCGCTCAGCCGGCACATACAACAGCTCGAGAATGAGCTGGGCCTTACGCTCTTTGTGCGGCACCGGCAGGGTGTCACGCTCACCGACCCGGGGCGTCAGCTCCTGGAGAAGGCGCGCGCCTGGGAAGTGGCGGCTCAGACCTTTCACGAGGCGGCGAAGCAGGCGCGCTCCACCGAGGGAGCGCGCGTACGCGTCGGCATCGGCTGGGGGCTCTGGGACGTCGTCAACCGTGTGCGCGTCGAATTCGCCAAGGATCACCCCGACGTTACGGTGGAGGCGACCGACGCGTACTGCTGGTTCGATTCGGATGAGCAGCTCCGGTCTCACGCGCTCGACCTGGCGTTCGCACGCCCGCCCTACGATCCCGGCTTCAACGTGTCGGAGCCGCTCTACCACGAGAGCATTCAGGTCATCATGTGCGCCGACAGTCCGCTGGCGAGCCGCCCGTCGCTGAGCGTGCGCGACCTCGGCGACGAAACGCTGCTGCTGTGGGACCGGCACGCCGCGCCGGTGCTCTACGACCGCATCCTGGACCTCTACGCGAAGAACGGGCTCACACCGAAGACGCTGGCGACGCCCAACGCCGGCCCGTTCAACCACTCCGGCATGATGCTCGTGGCGTCGGGCAAGGGGCTGTACATGGGGTACGGCGTCCCGCAGACCGGCCCCACGCCGGCAAGCGGCGTGGCCGTGGTGCCGTTGAGCGATCGGGACGCGACGATCGAGGTGAGCATCGTGTCGCGCCGCAACGACGCCTCGGCGGTGGCCGCGGATTTCATCGCCTGCGCTGAGCGGCTCTATCGTCCCGACAGCCCCGACCGGCCGGTGCTCGTCCCGCTGCCGCGCGTGGCCTCCGGTCGCCGGGCGTCGTAGGTTCCGTTCGTGCGGCTGCGCTCCTGTCTAGCGGCCGCCGGCATCGCGGCAGCCTTCGCGGCTGCCGGACCGCTCCTCGCACAGTCGCCAGCCAGGTCGTACGCCGCTCCGCGGACGCCGTGGGGACATCCCGACCTGCAGGGCACCTACTCGAACGACGACGAGACCGGCACCCCGATGGAGCGACCGGCGCAGTTCGAGGGCAAGCGTCAGGAAGATCTCACGCCCGAAGAGTTCGCGAAGCTGGTGAAGGATCGGAACGACGCTTTCGTGAAAGGCGTCGAGGGCACCGAGTTCGCGGGCGGCCTGCGTCCGCCGGCGCATCTCATCTTCGACACGTTCGACCGGAAGAACCGCCGCGCGTGGCTGGTCGTCGATCCCGCCGACGGCCGGATTCCGCCGATGACCGACGAAGCGCGGAAGCGCCCGCGCGCGCCGGGCGGCATCAGCACCAACGCCAACCCGAACGGTCCATTCAACAGCTGGCTCGACATGGGGCTGTACGACCGCTGCATCACGCGCGGCATCCCCGCGTCGATGATGCCGGCCGGCTACGGCAGCTACTACCGGATCGTGCAGTCGCCCGACAGCGTGGCCATCAGCTACGAGATGATCCACGAGACGCGCGTCGTGCCGCTCGACACCAGGCCGCGCGTGTCACCCGCCATCAAGCAGTATCTCGGCGACGCGCGCGCGCGGTGGGACGGCGACACGCTCGTCGTCGAGACGCGGAATTTTCCGCAGGAGACCGCGCCGCAGCGTGGCAGCATCAAGGTCGCGATGACCGAGCGCTTCACGGCCATTGCGCCTGACGTCGTGGAGTGGCGGGTGACCTTCGACGACCCCACCACCTGGGTGCGCCCCTGGACCTACATGATGCCGCTCACCAAGGTGGCCGACACCCAGGAAGTGCACGAATATGCCTGCCACGAGGGCAACAACGCGATGCGCAACATCCTGAGCGCGCAGCGCGCCATCGATCGGGAGCAGGGCAGGTAGCGGGGCTTCAGCCCGCCGACCACGCGGTACAATCAACCCCTTCGGTCTTTTCTGGAAGGGACATCCGTGCAACCGACACTTCGTTCGTTCGACCTGGCCCACCTGGCGCACGTCGAACTGCTGACCCCGAAACCCGAGCAGAGCCTCGACTTCTTCGTCAACGTCATGGGCCTCACGGAGAGCGGCCGCAAGGGCGACTCCGTGTATCTCCGCGGCTGGGACGACTACGAGCACCACACGCTCAAGCTGACGGCGGCCAAGACCGCGGGCATGGGCCACTTCGCGTTCCGCACGACCAGCCCGGAAGCGCTCGAGCGGCGCGCCGCGATCCTCGAGAAGGCGGGCTTCGGCGTCGGGTGGACCGACGGCGACCTGGGCCACGGCAAGACCTACGCGTTCAAGACCAGCGATGGTCATGCGATGGAGATCTATTACGAGACCGAGTGGTACAAGGCGCCCGACCACTTGAAGCCGTCGCTGAAGAACCAGGCGATGCGCTTTCCGGCGCGCGGCGTCAACGCCCGGCGGCTCGACCATCTCAACCTGCTCGCCGACGACGTGCCGGGATTGAAGGCGTTCTTCGAGGATGCGCTGGGCATGCGCACCACCGAGATGATCGTGATGGACAACGGCGATCTGGCCGGCGTGTGGGTGACGGCGACGAACAAGACCTACGACGTCGCGTTCACGCACGACCACTACAGTGCCGTGGGCCGCTTCCATCACGCGACGTTCGCGCTCGACTCGCGCGAGGAGATCCTGCGCGCGGCCGACATCTTCCTCGAGAACGGCATCCACATCGAGACCGGCCCGCACAAGCACGCGGTGCAGCAGACGTTCTTCCTCTACGTATACGAGCCGGGCGGCAACCGCGTGGAAGTGGCCAACGCCGGCGCGCGCCTGATGCTCGCGCCCGACTGGCAGCCGGTCGTCTGGACCGAGACCGAGCGCAAGAAGGGTCAGGCGTGGGGGCTCAAGACGATCGAGACCTTCCACACCCACGGCACGCCGACGATGGAGCACTACACCGGACCCGTCCACTCCAAGAAGTAGACAGTCGTCAGGGCCGCCTTCAGGCGGCCCTTCTGCTGTACGTGGCCGCGGGTCTTCAGACCCGCCCCATCGATCCTCTGGGCCCGGGTCTTCAGACCCGGGCGACAGGTGCGGGGGCGCCACGGTCTGCCCCCGAGAAGCGACCGGCGTCCCCCGTCTCGAGTAGCGCCTGCTAAATGGGATCGAGCAATCGGCCATCGCTTCGCCCGGCCGACGACTTCCGGTGGGGACGCCAATTTCCATTGCCCCCAACTTGTGCGGTTTGGCTCGTAGGAACGTTTCCGTGGGCAACCATCGTGTTGAAGGAGACGGTTCAAATGGCCATTGCTGAAGCAGTCACGGGGAACGATAGTGTAGCCATCACTGGAACCGCGTCAGCTGGAGAAAGAACGGTTGGCGTCAAAGGCGTGGGTGATTCTGTTGGTGTCCATGGAAGAGGCAAAGCGTGGCATGGTGTTGAAGGACTGAGCGACAGCACCATTGGTGGATTCGGCGTTTACGGCGCAAATACCGCAGGGGGCACTGGTGTGGTCGGAGAAAGTAGCGGCTGGATGGGTGTTTATGGAAAGAGCAAAAGCACCACCGGCGGCGCTGGCGTCATGGGTGAAGGAGATCCAGCTCCTGGCGTCATTGGCAAAAGCACGAAGTGGATCGGCGTCTATGGTGAAACTGCCGGTGTCGAGAACGGGCCTGCTGGCGTGTGGGGTGAACACAAGGGGGCCGGCATTGGCGTGAAGGCGATAAGCAGCTCCGGAGTCGGGCTGTTTGCATTCAGCAACGGAATGGCAGCCGTGTTCCACGGCAACGTGGACGTGAGTGGCGTCTTGACGGTGCAGGGACTAAGCGTGCAGGCGCTGAACCAACGGCTATCGCAACTGGAGCAGCAAGGCGCCAGCGCGGCCCAAGTCGCCCAGCGCGTTACTGCACTCGACACCCGAGTCAATACGTTACAGCAGCAGGTGAATTCACTGCAGCAGCAATTGACAGCCCTGCAGCAGAAGCACGCGGAGGATGTGCAGGGGATAGCAAACAGCCTAGTTACGTTGGCCGCCAGAGTGACTGCTCTCGAGAGTTAGCGTCTCATGAGCCAGGGTCTGAATCCGAGCTCAAAGACATTGTGCGTCGCTCTACCGGATCGCGTTGAACGTGATCCGGTCGCATCGCGCGCGCCGCCGCCTGCGTCCGCGTCTCGAACCGCTCAGGAGGCGAGCGGAAACGTCAGCGTGACGCGCAGGCCTGGATAGGCGTTCTCCGCAGTCAGCCTGCCCTGGTGCAGTTGTACGGCGCGTTCGGCGATCGACAGGCCGAGGCCGACGCCTCCGCCCTCGACGTAGTCGCGGGCGCTCTCGACGCGGAAAAAGGGTTTGGTGAGATGCGGCAGCGTGCTCTCGGGCACGCCGCTTCCCGAATCGCGAACACTGACGACGAGCTCGCCTGCCTGATCTTCGGTGCGTACTTCGACGTCGCTGTTCGGCGGCGCGTGACGAATGGCGTTCCGCACCACGTTTTCAAGCGCTCGGCGCAGCATTTCCCGGTCGCCGAACAGTGAGCGTGTTGCCTCGTCGTGGACGACGAGCCGGCAGGGGCGGGCGTCCGCTTCGAGCTGGGACGCCTGCACGATGTCGCCCAGTACGTCGCCGAGGCTGGTTTCCTGCGACCGGCGTTGCAGGGGGTCGCCCTCGGCGCGCGTGACCTCGAGCAGCGAGTGAACCAGCTCCGTCAGGCGGTCGGCTTCCTTCTGCAGCGTGGCCGTGGCCGCGTCGCGATCATCGGCCGTGCGCGCCAGCTCGATCGCGATGTTGAGCCGCGCCAGTGGCGAGCGGAGCTCGTGGGAGATGTCCTGGAGGAGGCGCCTCTCGGCCGTGAGCAGCGTCTCGATGCGCGCCGCCATCTCGTTGAAAGCGTGCGCGAGGAGGCCGATCTCGTCGCGGCGTGTCGTGGCCACTCGCGTGTGCAGCTCGCCGCGGCCGAAGCGGGTCACGGCGCCGGCGACCGTGCGCAGCGGCGTGACGATGTCCATGGCCAGCAACCAGCAGAGCAGCGAAATCGCCGCAAGGATCAGGAGGTAGTACGGCACGTACGCCCACACGTCGAGCGGCGGCGTGGCCAGGATGATCAGGCGGTACCGCCCGTCGTCGGACGGTTCGACGACGACGATCTTGTCGCCCGACCGCGGCGGGCCGAAGCGCCCGCGCGGCGCGTGCAGCAGCGCCGACCGATCCTCGCCCGACACGAGATCGATGCCGCGGGGATCGGTCAGATAGTGCGCCGCCGAGAGCGAACGGTCCAGTCGAGCGAGGAACGCCGCGGCTTCGGCCGATCCGCCGCGTTCGAGCGCGCCCACGGCGTCCTCGATCTGCCGCGCCTGGAAGTGGCGAATCAGACGCTCGGTCGAGGGGCCGATCATCGACAGGAACACGGCCACGAACGCCACGAAGGACGCCAGCAGCGTCCCGAGCGACGCCAGCAGGATGCGCCAGAGCAGGGACCGGGTCCTCATTTCTGCGGCTCAGTGGTGTAAAGATAGCCGACGCCGCGCACCGTTCGAATCAACGGACGCGAGTCGTCCGGGAGCGCACCCGTCTGCGCCGCCACTTCGAGTTTGCGCCGCAGGTGGCTCACGTGGACGTCCACGGCGCGCTCGTACGGCGTGGCCTCGCGTTGATGGAGCGCCGCCGTCAGTTCGTCGCGCGACACGATGCGGCCTCCGGCGCGCGCGAGCACGTCGAGAATGGCGAATTCGGTCGGCGTCACGCCGACGCCAACTCCCTTCCAGAAGGCCTCGCCCGCGTGGACGTCGAGCGTCAGGCCGCCGATGTCGCTGACGCGCGGCGTCGCGAGCGGCAGGCCCGCGGCACGGCGCAGGATGGCACGGATGCGTCCGAGCAACTCGGGCGCCGCGAACGGTTTGACGAGGTAGTCATCGACGCCCTCGCCGAAGCCGCGTACGCGATCACCCTCCTCCGCCCGCGCGGTCAACATGATCACCGGCACATTGGAGCGCTGGCGAAGTTGTCGGAGCACTTCGAATCCGTCGAGCAGCGGCAGCATCACGTCGAGAATCAGCAGGTCGAAGCCGCCGTCGATCGCGCGGCGCAGGCCTGCCGGTCCATCGTGCTCGCAGGTCACTGTCAAGCAGTGGCCGCCCAGGTATTTCGCGACGAGGCCGCACAGCTCGGCGTCGTCGTCGACCATGAGCACGGCCTGCGCGGCCGGTTCCTGGCCCCGAGGCGCCTCCTCGCGCACACCCATGCGTCTACGGTAGCCCAGCGCGCCGTGGCCAAGGGGCGCCGCGAGGGGGATTTACAAACCTTAACGTTGGCTGCGGGCGATTTCCTTCCTAATGGAAGAACGGTGCCGCCACGCCCGGCGTCACAAGGGTCGAGGAGTCATGAGTCAGTCAGCGGATACACAGGAAATGCGTTCACGGCTGGGACTGTCCGCAGGCAGGCGCGCCTGGCGGCTCGGTCGTTGGATTCTCGCCCTTCTCGTGCTGGCGCTCGTGGGCGCGGGCGTGATGCAGTCGCGGGCCTCGCGAGGTCCCGAGCCGGCACGCTATCGCACCGAGCAGGTGGAAGCCGGCACATTGACCGTGACGGTGACGGCCACCGGAGAGCTGAAGGCGCTCACGCAAGTGAGCATCGGCACGGAGATCTCAGGCGTCGTCGAATCGGTTGCGGTGGACTACAACTCGCCGGTTCGCGTCGGTCAGGTGCTGGCCCGGGTGAACACCGACAAGCTCGAGGCGCAGGCGGCGCAGGCGCGCGCGGGGCTCCAGTCCGCGGAGGCCAAGCGCCTGCAGGCTCAGGCCACGCTGGCGGAGGCGAAGGCAGACCTCGCGCGGCTGCAGCAGGTTCGCGACCTGAGCGGAGGTCGAGTGCCCTCCCGCCAGGAACTCGACGCGCAGGACGCGTCGGTGAAGCGGGCGCAGGCCGACGAGGCGAGCACCGGCGCGCAGGTGGCGCAGTCGCAGGCGAGCCTCGCGGCGATCGAGACCGACATGCGGAAGGCGGTGATTCGCTCCCCGATCAACGGCATCGTCCTCGATCGGCAGATCGACTCCGGGCAGACGGTGGCGGCGTCGTTCCAGACGCCGACACTCTTCACGCTCGCCGAGGACCTCACGAAGATGCGCCTCATCGTCGACGTGGACGAAGCGGACATCGGCAACGTGCGCAAAGGCCAGGCGGCGCGGTTTCGCGTGGATGCGTACCCGGACCGCGTGTTCGAGTCACGCGTGCGGGAAGTGCGCAGTACGCCCAAGACCTCCAACGGCGTCGTCACCTATCAGACCGTGCTCGACGTGAACAACTCGGAGCGCCTGCTGCAGCCTGGCATGACGGCGACGGCGGAAATCACGGTGACACAGGTGAGTGACGCGGTGCTGGTGCCGAACGCCGCCCTCCGCTTCACGCCGCCGGCGAGCGCCAGGGCGGCCGCGGGAGGCGGGTTCAGATTGCTGCCGCGGCCGCCGGGACAGCAGCGGCGCGATCGCTCCGCCGAGGACGCCCCACCGCACGTGTGGGCGGAAGCCGGCGAGGAGCTCAGATCGATCGACGTGGAGCTCGGCGCGACCGACGGACGGGTGACCGTCGTGCGCGGCGGAGAACTGAAGGCCGGGACGTCCGTCATCGTCGATCTGGCGCTCGGCGTGCAGTGATTGGCATGCCGGAACCGCTGATCGAGTTCGACCGCGTCGTCAGGACCTACGGAAAAGGGCACGCCGAGGTGCGGGCGCTCGCAGGGGTCAACCTGCAGGTGCACGAAGGTGAGTTCGTCGCCGTGATGGGGCCGAGCGGCTCCGGCAAGTCCACGGCGATGAACATCCTCGGATGCCTGGACGTGCCGACCTCGGGCGCGTACCGGTTTCGAGGCGTCGACGTGGGCGCGCTCACGCGCCAGCAGCGCGCGCTCCTGCGACGGTACTACCTCGGGTTCGTGTTTCAGGGGTTCAACCTGCTCAATCGCACGTCGGCTCTCGAGAACGTCGAGCTCCCGCTGATCTACCGCGGCATGGCGGCGGGCGAGCGCCGGCGCCGCGCGCGCGAAGCGCTGGCGACGGTCGGGCTGACCGGATGGGAATCGCACACCCCTGCCGAGCTCTCCGGCGGCCAGATGCAGCGCGTCGCGATCGCACGGGCGATCGTCGCCGAACCGTCGGTGCTGTTCGCGGACGAGCCGACCGGCAATCTGGACAGCGCACGGAGCGTCGAGATCATGGAGCTCCTGGTCGGGTTCAACCGGAACCGGGGCATCACGATTCTCATGGTGACGCACGAGCCAGACATGGCGGCGTATGCCACGCGGGCCGTCCGCTTCCGCGACGGTCACGTCGAGAGCGACGAGAAGCAGCCGGGGATGCTCTGATGCTGGTGAACGCCATCGTGCTCGCGCTGCGCGAGATTCGACGCAACGTGCTGCGCTCCACGTTGACCACGCTCGGGATCATCATCGGCGTGGCCTCGGTCATCATCATGATCACCCTCGGCAACGGCGCCACCGCCCAGGTCACGGCCGATATTGCCAACATGGGCAGCAACATGTTGAGCGTGATGCCGGGGCAGCGGGTCGGCCCCGGCGGGGCGTCCGGGAGCGCCAAGCCGTTCCGGCGCCAGGACGTGGACGCGCTCACGCGCGACGTGCCGTCGGTCACCGCGGTGGCGCCGGTGTCGAGCGTCGGCCTGAGCGTGATCAGCGGCGCCAGGAATCGATCGACGACGATTACCGGCACCACGAACGAGTACTTCACGTCGGGGAACTGGAAGCTGGCATCCGGCCGCTGGTTCTCGGACAGCGAGCTGCGCTCGGGCGCGGCCGTCTGCATCATCGGGCAGACGACCCGTCAGGAACTGCTCGGCGGCACCGAGCCGCTGGGGGCGAGGCTGCGCCTCCGCGCCGTGTCGTGCTCGGTGATCGGCGTGCTGCAGTCGAAGGGCAAGAGCAACTTCGGCCAGGACCGCGACGACACGGTCGTGATTCCGATCCGGACGATGCAGCGCCGCCTCACCGGCAACGACGACATCAACCAGGTGCAGCTGTCGGTCCGCACGACGTCGTCGAGCGAGAAGGCGCAGCAGGACATCTTCCGGGTGATGCGCGAGCGCCGCCGGATTGCCAAGGACGCCGACGACGACTTCAGCATCATGGACCAGCAGGAGATCGCCAACACGATCTCGGGCACGACGCGCACGCTGACCGGACTCCTCGCGGCGGTGGCGGCCATCAGCCTGCTCGTGGGCGGCATCGGCATCATGAACATCATGCTCGTCTCGGTGACGGAGCGGACGCGGGAGATCGGCATCCGGCTCGCCATCGGCGCGTTCGAACGGGACGTGCTGACGCAGTTCCTGATCGAGGCCGTCGTGTTGTCGGCGTTCGGCGGCGCGATCGGCATCGGCCTGGCGCTCGGGGCGTCCTACGCCGCGGCGCGTGGGCTGGGGCTGCCGTTTTCCATCGACTACAGCATCGTGGCGCTGGCCTTCGTGTTCTCGGCGGCGGTCGGCGTCGTCTTCGGCTTCTTTCCTGCCCGCCGTGCGGCCAGCCTCAATCCCATCGATGCACTCCGCCATGAATAGTGTGACTACTCGCTTTGTGTCGTTCGCCGTGCTCCTCGGGATCGCCGCCTCGGGCTGCAGCTCTCACCTGCGCGTGTACGAGGCTCCGCAACCGACGGCGCCGCCCGCGTGGGCGCAGCCGGCCCCCGCCGCGGGTGACGGCGATCAGCTCGCCGGCTGGTGGAGCACGTTCGCCGACACCCAGCTCTCGAGCCTGATCGAGCGGGCAGTCGATTCAGGCCTGGACGTGCGCACCGCGGTATCACGCGTGCGCGAGGCGCGCGCGAGCATGCGTTCCGTGCGCAGTGGAGCGCGGCCGGCGGTCGACGCGTCGGGGTCGGCCCGCGTCAGTCAGATCGGCGATAGCCCCGCGTCGGGTGTGAACCAGTCGTACGGGCTCGGCCTCGACGCCAGCTGGGAACTGGACGTGTTCGGAGGCATCCGCAGCGCGACGAACGCGGCCTCTGCCACGGTGGACGCTCGAACCGAGGATCTGCGCGACGTGCTGGTGAGCCTCGCTGCGGAGGTCGCGCTCGACTACATCGATGTGCGCTCGTTCCAGCAGCGGCTCGTGCTGGCGCGGTCGAACGTCGCGCTGCAGGAGGAGACGCTCGAGCTCACGCAACTGCGGCAGCAGGCCGGTCTTGGGACCGACCTCGAAGTACAGCAGGCGCTCGCCAACGTCGAGACCACCTGGGCGCAGATCGCGTCGCTCGAGCAGGCGCTCGCGCAGGCGATTCACGCGCTCTCGGTCCTGCTGGCACAGCCGCCCGCGGCGCTCGAAGGCGAGCTCGCGGCCTCGGCGCCGATTCCGGTCGCGCCTCTCACTGTGGCCGTGGGCGTCCCGGCCGAGGCGCTGCGGCGCCGGCCCGACGTGCGCAGCGCGGAGCGCCAGCTCGCCGCGCAGTTCCAGCAGGTGAACGCGGCGCGAGCCGATCTCTACCCGACGTTCCGTCTCGCCGGCTCGATCGGGCTGGAGGCGCTGTCGATCGGCCGGCTGCTGCTCCCGGGTTCGTTCGGATGGTCCGTGGGCCCGTCGGCGAGCTACCGCCTGTTCAACCGCGAGTCGCTGCGGCAGAACGTCGTGATCCAGTCGGAGCGTCATCTGCAGGCGTCACTGACCTACGAATCGCGCGTGCTCGGCGCGCTGCAGGAGGTCGAGGATTCGCTGACCGCGCTGGCTCAGGAGCAGGTGCGGCGCGATCGCCTGACGGCCGCCGCCGCGGCCGCGCAGCAGGCGGCCGATCTGTCGCTGCAGCTCTACACCGCGGGCCTTCGCGATTTTCGTGAGGTGCTCGACGGCCAGCGATCGCTGCTGACGCTCCAGGACTCGATGACCTCGAGCACCGCACAGGTGTCGACGGACATGGTGCGCCTGTACAAGGCGCTGGGCGGCGGCTGGAGCGCGGAGGCCCTGCTTCCCGCCGCCGAGCGCGCCGCGCTGACGCCGTAGCGCCGTCACGAACCCGGCCACTCCTCAACGTTCGTACAATGCAGGGATGCAGACGGCGATTCCCTGCTTCATGATGCGCGGCGGGACCTCGAAGGGGGCCTACTTCCTCGCCTCCGACCTTCCTGGTGACGTGGCCGCGCGCGACCGCATCCTGCTCGCGGTGATGGGCTCACCCGACAAGCGGCAGATCGACGGCATCGGCGGCGCCGATCCCCTTACCAGCAAGGTCGCGATCGTGTCGCGGTCCAGCCGGCCCGGCATCGACGTGGACTACCTGTTCTGTCAGGTGTGGGTGGACAAGGCGGAAGTGTCCACGCAGCAGAACTGCGGCAACATCCTCGCCGGCGTCGCGCCGTTCGCGATCGAGCGCGGCCTCGTGGCGGGTTGCGACGGCGAAACCCGCGTGCGCATTTTCATGGTCAATACCAGCCAGACGGTCACCGCGGCGGTGAAGACGCCCGGTGGACGCCCCGAATACGACGGCGACGCAGCGATCGACGGCGTGCCGGGCACGGCGGCGCCCATCCCTCTCAGCTTCGCCGACACGGCCGGCTCCACATGCGGCGCGCTGTTGCCGACCGGCCGCGCCGTCGACGTCGTGAACGGCGTCCGGGTGACGTGCATCGACAACGGGATGCCGATCGTCGTGATCCGCGCGGACCAGATGGGGCGCACGGGCTACGAGACGCGCGAGGCGCTGGACGCCGACGACGAGCTGAAGGCGCGCGTCGAGGCGATCCGGCTGGCGGCTGGCCCGATGATGAACCTCGGCGACGTCACCGACAAAACGGTGCCGAAGATGTTCCTGGTCGCACCGCCGCGCGACGGGGGCGCCATTTCCACCCGCTCCTATATTCCGCACCGCGCTCACGCGACGATCGGCGTGTTCGCGGCGTTGAGCGTCGCCACCGCGTGCCTGCTGCCTGAAGGGCCCGCCTCTGAAGTAGCCGTGGTGCCGCCGGGCTCGCCGAAGCGGATGCTGGTCGAGCATCCGACCGGCGCCAGCCCGGTGTCGCTGGTCGTGGACGCGAGGGGCACCGTGACCGAGGGCGCACTCATCAACACCGCGCGCCTCCTCTTCGCTGGGGAGGTGTATGTGTCCGGCAGTCGTGGAGGCCGGCTTCAGCCGGCCTGACCAGGGCCGCCTGAAAGGCGGCCCCCACGATGGATGCTATGCGTCAGCAGGAAGAGCCGGTTTCGCGCAGCGACTTGGCCGTGAACTTCGGCAGCACGTCGCTGCGAGTCGTGCTCTTCGAGCTGTCCGACGAGACCGCCGGCTTGCTCACGGTGCCGCTCGCTTCCACCTGACGGCCGACCAGCTTCGACAGGTCGAGCGTTCCGTCCGACAGCAGCTCGTAACGCGTGCCGCGGTCCCGCGTCGCCGGCGTGGTCGAGCCGGGAGGCGCGAGGGCGCTCGGCGACTCCGCCAGCACGTAGGTCTTTGCCCCGGCGCCGGGCTGCACGCAGCCGGTGACCGTCGCCGTGCTGGTTTCCTTCGAATCGGTATTCGAGCCGACGACGCTCGGCCGCGGTGCCGGCGCTGCGCCGGCGCCAGGCCGTGCGACCTGCGCCGCGGAGCTCAACGAGGCGGCGCACGCGCATGCCAGGACGATGAGTGTCGTGTGCTTGAGTCGCATCGAGCCTCCTCAACCGTGCCGGCGCCTTCGACGAACACCCCGTTCTTACAGACGAGGGCCGGCCCGTTCTCGACACTGCAAGTCACGAGCCGGCTCTGGCAGTGAGACTGCTTTCTTTACAGGCGTGTCCGGAAGAGGAAGGAGGGGCTTACTCGACGACGATCGGCTCGCTCTTGGAGTCGAGGCTGGCCATCTCGGCTTCGAGCAGCTGCTCGCCGGCCATCGCGCCCACCGGCTTGAAGTCCACTTTCGGCAGGAAGAACGTGGCCGCGAGCGCCATGGCCGAGACGACCGCCCCGGCGACGAACACGTGATGGAGCGACAGGGCGATCTGCGCCTGCAGCTCGGGGGTGAGCGCCATGCTCGTCACCTGCGCGAGGCTCTCCCGTCTCGTGTCCGGGAGTGAGGCGCCCGACGAGATGCCGCGCGACATGATCGCGCCCATGGCGGCCACGCCGATCGCCGCACCGATGCTGCGCGCGAACTGGTTGAGCGACGTGGCGATGCCCAGGCGCGAACGCTCGACGCCGTGCTGCACCGCGAGCAGGAGTGACAGCATCTGGCAGCCCATTCCCGCGCCGAGCACCAGACACGAGCCGAAGAGCAGCGCCTGGCCCGAATGCTCGTCGAGCCAGGTGAGGCCGATGAATCCCGCGGTCATCAGGATGCTGCCGGCGATGGCGACTGTGCGGTAGCCGGTGCGCACGGTGATCTTCGCGCCCACGACCGACATGGTGACCCAGCCGAGAAAGAGCGGCGTCAGCACCTGGCCGGCTTCGGTCGCCGAGCCGCCTCTCACGCCCTGGACGTAGAGCGGCACGAACGCAATGGCGCCGAAGAGCGCGACGCCAACCAGGAACACCACTCCCAGCGTCCGGGAAATGACCGGATGGGAGAGCAGGTCGACCGGCAGGATCGGTTCCGGGTGAGCACGCTCCACGAGGACGAAGGCGACGAAGAAGACGATCGCCGCCGTTGCCCACCACACGACGCCGCGCTCGGCTCCGAGTGCGATCAGAAGCGCGCTGACGCAGGCGAACAGCAGCCCGGCGCCGAACCAGTCCACCCTGACCGGCGACGTACCGCGCGAAGCCGGGTACGCCGCCCCGATCACCGCCACGCACAGGAGGCCGAACGGGATGTTGATGTAGAACACCCAGCGCCACGAGAGCGCGTCGGTGATGTAGCCGCCGACGAGCGGCCCGAGCACCGAGGCGGTGCCCCAGACGCCACTGAACAGTGCCTGCGTGCGCGGCCGCTCCGACAGCGAGTAGAGCTCGCCGATGATCGTCATCGTGAGCGGGATGATGCCGCCGGCGCCGAGCCCCTGCACCGCGCGCGCGACGATGAGCTCGACCATCGTGCGGGAGGCGCCGCACGCCACCGAGCCCACCAGGAACGCGGCGACGGCGATGAGATACATCCGGCGGCGGCCGTATAGATCGGAGAGCCGGCCCCAGATCGGGACCGATGCCGTCGAGGTCAGCAGATACGCCGAGAACACCCAGCTGTAGTGGGCCAGGCCGCCGAGCGTGGACACGATCGTCGGCATGGCGGTGCCGACCACCGTCGCTTCGAGTGCCCCCAGACTCATACCCAGCAGCAACCCGGCGGTAATCGCCTGCCGGCGCTTGCCGAGAATCGGAAGGGCGTGCTCGTCCGCCATCGTCAGAGGGTACCACGCAGCCCGAAGGCGCTAGTGTCCTGGAACCGAAGTTCGCTGACATATTCCGGCCGGGGCATCCCGCCTCGCGGCGTTGCTCATCGCTCTCTTATGCCCAATAAGCTCGCTCTTCGCGCCTTGCGATCCGGGCGCCGCGGCCGGAATATTTGTCACCGAACTTCGGTTCCAGGACACTAGAATCCGCGCCATGACCTTACGCTGCCTTCGGCCGCTGATCACGGTTGCGGCGTCGCTGTGTCTCGCCGCGAACGCCGGCGCCGCAAACACCGCTCAGGCGTGTGACACTGCTGCCTCGCTCACGGCCTCACCCGGCGGGGCGCCGTTTCAGGTGACGGTTGCGCAACAGGTGTCGGCGGGAGGGTTTACCGTTCCGTCCGGCACCGCTGACGGGCCGCCCGGAGCCGCCAGCCCGTATGCCGCGCTCCCCGCGTTCTGCCGCGTCGCCCTCACGCTGCATCCCGGCCCGAAGTCCGACATCAAGGCGGAAGTGTGGATGCCCGCGGCTGGCTGGAACGGCAAGCTGCAGGTCGTCGGCAACGGCGGCTTCGCCGGCACCGTCGGCTACCGCGCGCTCGCGACGGCGCTGGCCGCCGGGTATGCGGCGGCGAGCACTGATACGGGTCACACCGGCCCGGCCGCCAACACTTTCGCCACCGAGGACGCGGTGCTCGACTTCGCCTATCGCGCGATCCACGAGACCGCCGTGGCCGCCAAGCGCGTGGTCGATCACGTGTATGGCGCGCCGCCCCGCCTGTCGTATTTCAACGGATGCTCGACGGGAGGACGGCAGGCGCTCACCGCCGCTCAGCGCTATCCCGACGACTTCAACGGCATCGTCGGCGGTGCTCCTGCGATCTACACCACCAAACAGGCGTTCGGGCAGATGTGGTTCTACCAGGCGATTGCGCTCGGAGAGGGCGCCATCCCGAAGGAGAAACTGCCGCTCATCCACGACGCGGTGCTGAACGCGTGCGACGGACTGGACGGGGCCAGGGACGGCGTGCTCGAGAACCCGCTGGCGTGCACCTTCGATCCTGGAGTGCTGGCGTGCACGGCGGCTGCGCCCCCTGGCGCCTGCCTCACGGCCGCGCAGGTCGACGCGGTGCGCAGGGTCTATGCCGGCCCGGCACGCGCCGGCACGGGCGAAAAGATCTTTCCCGGTCTCGAACGGGGGAGTGAGCTGGGCTGGTCGCCGGTACCGGTCAGCTACTCGGTGGACTACTTCAAGCACGTCGTCTTCAAGAACGCCGCCTGGGATCCGGCGACGCTCGACTTCGGCCGCAGCGTCGCCGAGGCATACCCGGCCGCGCACCAGATCTTCGACGCCAACGACCCGCGCCTCGGCGCGTTTACCGGGCGCGGCGGCAGGCTGCTCATGTATCAGGGCTGGGCCGAGCCGGGCATTCCTCCGGGTCACATCGTGAAGTACTACGGGCAGGTGCAGGCGCAGACGCTGAACGCGGCCAGCAGCGTGCGGCTGTTCATGGTGCCGGGCATGGGCCACTGCGGCGGCGGGGACGGCGCCAGCAGCTTCGACATGGTGGCGGCGCTCGACGCCTGGGTGGAAAGCGGCACGCCGCCGGAACGGATTCCGGCATCCCGCGTGCGCAACGGCAAGGTCGATCGGACGCGGCCGCTGTGCGCGTATCCGCGCTACGCGCGCTACACCGGCACTGGCAGCATGGACGACGCCGCCAATTTCACGTGCACGGAACCCTGAGTGAGGCTCAGCCTCGATAGTTGCCGAACTGCAGCGCCACGCCGAAGTCGGCGTCCCGGAGCACCCTCATCACTTCCTGGAGGTCGTCGCGCGACGGCGATGTGACGCGGAGCTGATCGCTCTGGATGGTGGCCTGCACCTTCTTGAGCTTGTGGTCCTTCAGGAACTTGACGATGTCGCGGGCCTTCTCGGAGGGGATGCCCTGCTGGAGCGTGATCTCCTGGCGAACGGTGCTGTTGCCGGCCGGCGTGATCGTTCCCCGGGTGAGGTTGCGGACCGGCACATTGCGGCGAACCAGGCGGGTCTGGACGATATCCCAGAGCGCGTTGAGCTTGAACTCGTCGTCGGCGACGAGCGTCAGCAGCGACTGCTGGGAGTCGAACTCGATGGCGGCTTTCGATCCCTTGAAGTCGTACCGCTGAGCCACTTCCTTGCGTGCCTGGTTCAATGCGTTGTCCACCTCCTGGAGATCGACGTTGGAGGTGATGTCGAACGAACACTGCGTCGCCATCCGGACCATATGCTGCCACAGTCCCCATCTCGTACCTAACCTGTTTAGGGTAGAGACTTTGCCGGTCGCCGCTGAAACGATTCCGCGCGTTCGCTCGTATGATGGGGGAACACTGAGGATCGAAGGATCAACTCATGGGTGATGCCGGGGAAGGGCTCGTCGACGCGGAATCCCGCCTCGCCGAGCGGATGGAAGAGCGTGAGCAGGAGAAGCGGCAGGCGCGCATGGGGCCGGTGACCACCGACCCCGAGAAGGTGCGGGAGCGCGAATCGCTGCGGCTGGCCAAGACGGAAATGGAGCGGCAGCTCGGTCTCACCACGTCGGACGTGCGCCGGCAGATGGTGTCGCAGGCGCTCAGCGAGATCGAGAAGCGACTGAAGGCTCTGTCCGTAAAATAGCGCGCGGCGCGGCGCTGCCGCCCGGCGGTCTGCTGGTGCCGATCTCCGCGCTCGACTATCACGAGACCACCAAGCATTCCTTCGGGAGGTTTGCGCGGTCGGCCGGTCATCTCGACTGGCGGACGCAACCGAACCCGTTCCGCCGCTATGCCGGCGCTCCCGTGGTGGAGTTGCCGCGCGAAGCGATCGCGGCGGCGCGTCCATACGTCGGCCTGTACGAAACCGCTGCGGGTCCGTCGCCGCTGTCGCCGTCGACGGTGGGCGAGCTGCTGCGCTGCGCCTTCGGCCTGTCGGCCTGGAAGTCGATCCGCGGCTCGCGCTGGGCGCTGCGCGTCAACCCGTCGAGCGGGAACCTTCACCCCACCGAGGCCTATCTGGTGTGGCGGGGCCAGATCTTCCATTACGCCGCCGACGCACACGCGCTCGAGCGCCGCGGCGCCGTCGCGCCCCCGGCGTGGGCCGGCTGGGCAGGCGATGCCGTGCTCGTCGGCCTCACCTCTATCCACTGGCGCGAGGCGTGGAAGTACGGCGAGCGCGCCTATCGGTACTGCCAGCACGACGTCGGCCATGCGATCGGGACGCTGCGATTTGCCGCGGCGCTGCTCGGGTGGCACGCGGCGCTCCTCCCGCGCTGGTCCGACGCTGACGTGGCGGCGCTGCTCGGGATCGACCGGGACGTTGACGCCGGGGCCGCAGAGCGCGAGACGCCCGCGTGCCTGGCCGTCGTCACCGCGGGCGACCTGTCCGCGCTGACGACGAAGGCGCCGGCGACGCTCCTCGCGGCACTGCAGCCGGACGAATGGCGGGGCCACGCCAACACGCTCAGCAGCGGTCACGTGGACTGGCCCGTGATCGATGCCGTCGCCCGCGCCGCGGCGTATCCCGGCCGCGAGGACGACGGTCCGCGGCCGTCCCTCGTCGCATCGCCTCGACCGGCGGTCCTCGGTGCGAGCACGAGCGCGCTGAACGCGCGCGACATCATCCTGCAGCGCCGCAGCGCCGTGAGCTTCGATCCGCGCGCGACGCTTCCGCTCGAACCGTTCCTGTCGATGCTGCGCCGCGTCCGTCCCGCAGCACCGCCGTGGGACGCGATCGGTTGGACGCCGGCGGTGCACCTGGTGCTGTTCGTCCACCGGGTCGAAGGGCTCGCGCCCGGGATCTACGCCTTCCTGCGCGACCCGGCCGCCCGCGAGGAGCTGCGCGCGGCCATGCGTGCCGAATTCCTCTGGGAGCAGGTGGACGAGGGCATGCCCGGCCTGTTCCTGCTGCTACCGACCGACGTCACGTGGGTGGCCAATCGTCTGTCGTGCGACCAGGACATCGCCGGCGAGGGCTTCTTCAGCCTGGGCATGCTGGCGCGGTTCGAGCCGCTGCTGGCCGCGCACGGCGACTGGATGTACCGGCGCCTGTTCTGGGAGTGCGGCCTGGTGGGGCAGGTGCTCTATCTCGAGGCCGAAGCGGCTGGCGTTCGTGGCACCGGCGTCGGCTGCTTCTACGACGACCCGGTGCACGACACGCTCGGCCTCTCGGGCCACGCGTGGCAAAGCCTCTATCACTTCTGTGTCGGCGAGCCGGTCGAAGATACCCGCCTCGAGACCTCGCCGGGCTATGAGTGGGAACGATAAAACAGGTCGGACGGATGGGCCCTAAGCCTTAAGCCCTAAGCCAAACTGATCAAGTATCGACGCCGCCAATCCGCTCGCGTCGTCGTCGAGATGCGCGGGCCAGCCGGCGGGGCGTGGGGGCGGCTGCAGCCCCGCCGCTTCGTTCAGCACGCCGCGCCACGCGTCCACCGCGCGCGCCACGGTGGCGTGCTCCTGCCACCAGGCGCGGGCGGCGCGGCCGAGCGATGCGCGCAGCGCCGGGTCGTTGGCGAGCCGCACGAGGGCGAGCATCAGCGAGTGTTCCTCGTCGCGCGGATCGATCGACACGGCGATCGACGGTTCGGTGACGGCGGGCGTGGCGGCCACTCCCCGCGGCTGCCACGTCTGCGGATCGAGCGCCGGCCAGCGCGCGGTGCTCGCGGTTTCGGCGACGATCACCGCCTTCCCGGCGGCTGCGCCCCCGAGCGCGGCCAGCAGCGGACGGCCGAGCGTCGGCCACTGTGTCGCGACGATCACATCGGCGGCGAGCAGTTCGCTGACGTCGCCGCAACCGCCGCGAACCAGTTCCAGTCCCGCGCCGGCTTCGCGCGCCCTGGCCGCGGCGCGCTCCACCACTCGCGCTGAGGCGCCGTCGCAAACGAGCACGCGCATCAACGCGCCGCTTCGCGACGACGCGGCAGGCGCGGTCTCGAGCGGGTCTGGCACGCCGGCCGGCGTGACCACGACGCGGGCGCCGGGACACGCCTCGGCGACGGCCGCGGCGAGCGCGTCGTCGGCGACCGCGGTGACGCGAGAGGCGAGCACCGGAATCCGCCAGGTGGACCATGCGCCGCGCACCAGCGGCCACGGTGCATCGTTGCGGGCTTGCCCGTCGGCGAACGCCATCTCGGCCTCGCGATCGGCGTCACGGTGCTGATGCGCCAGCGAGAGTGCCCGGCTCCCGTGCAGCCGCGACGTTCGCAGCGCGAGCACGCCAGGGTAGTGCAGGAGATAAGGCCAGATGTACTGATGCGACAGTGTGTCGTCGAGCTCGTAGACGCACAGGTCGAACATCTCCTGCGCCGCCTGCCACACGAAATCGTGCGCCGCCGATCGCGGCACGAGCGCGATGTCGTGCGCGTCGCGCAGCCCGTCTACGACCGCGGAGAGATCGTCCGAGCCGGTCGTGTCGGGCCGGAACCACGCTATACGCATCTTGTTGGCTTAAGTCTTACGGCTTAGGGCTCAAGCCTGCAAGAGTTCTTGCCTAAGCCTTAAGCCTTAAGCCGTGAGCCGTGGTTGACACCGTTCGCACCAGTAGGTCGAGCGCGAGTCCGGCCCCTGCTTCGCGCGCTGGATCGGCGTGCCGCAGCGCCGGCACGGTTCTTTCCAGCACAGTGGGATCCGAAGCTTGGAATTCACGTGACTTGAAGTCGCGGC
>JADMIO011227242.1_pt1 | contig 29483 bp, 20 predicted proteins | sample 8958161 | NCBI WGS metagenome assembly JADMIO01 (sample SAMN16585339, study PRJNA669376) | soil metagenome | isolation source: Crop rotation soil | place: USA: Cullars Rotation, Alabama | collected 2011 | reverse complement strand
GAGCAGCAGGCCTCAATGGTACTAACGGTACCAATGGCGCCACAGGCCCGGCAGGTACTAACGGTACTAACGGTACCAATGGTACTACAGGTGCCACAGGTCCTACAGGCCCTACGGGCACAGCAGGTACAGCAGGTGCTACAGGCCCTACAGGCACAGGTGGCGGCGCTACAGGTGTCACAGGCCCTACAGGCCCTACAGGCCCGTCAGCATCACTGTCAGGCACAGCCGGTTTCATACCTAAATTCACTTCTGCCACTACCCTGGGCAACTCTCAGGCTTTTGACAATGGTTCATTCCTGGGTATAGGTACAGTGACTCCTGCTACGAAGCTGCATGTAGTCACTAATAACCCTATCCCTGCAGCATTTGACGGGGGCACAGGGATGTACCTCGCGTTTTATGAAAACAATAACTACCTCGGCTATATCGGCTCATACTCGGGCGCGACCAATGATATAGACATGGGTACAGGCCTGTCATCTACAGCCTCTACACATATCGTCACCAAGGCTACTCCACGCCTCACCATAGACCAGGCAGGTAATGTAGGTATCGGTACTACCAGCCCTGCACGCGAGCTGCATATCAAACCACGCCTGACTACTACCTCATCGCTGGTGCTGATAGACGACTCGGCTAATCTCATGTCTTATGACTTCAATGACGATGAGGCACTCCTCAAGATCGTGCACAATGGCGAGGCATATGGCCTCCTCGTAGAGAAAGGACCCGGCAGCAGCGATCAGCTCGCAGTCTTCAGGAAAAACTCTATCTCCTCCGGTACAGCGACAGTGAGCATATCAGGCAATATGTCCGCAGGCACACCTAGCCTCGAGGTATATGCAGATACCAATCAGGTGGCTGCGTATTTCGCAGGCTCTGTCAGTATAGCTGACGGTACTCAGGGTGCAGGCCGCGTACTCACCTCTGATGCCTTTGGCAATGCATACTGGGATACAGCAGGTGCCAATCCTCAGGTAGGATTCTCGGCATCGGGCTCAGCCAGCGGATCACTGGCAGTATCCACTGCTACACCGCGTATCTACACTGTGGTCGATCATAATGACGGCAATGCCTACGACGCTGTCACAGGTGTATTCACAGCTCCGTCTAATGGTGTGTACCACTTCGAGGCCCAGGAGGAAATGTCACAGGCGGCTAGTTATAACATCGGCTATGTGGTATTATACTTCTATATCAATGGCTCTGATTTCGCAGGTGCCTATGGTGAAGATGTACCTACTACCCAGAGCAGCTCATACCGCGTAGTAAGGCACTCTGTGGATGTGAAACTCAATGCCGGAGATGAAGTCACAGTCAACTTTGCTAACTACTGCAACATACCTGTACCGCTGACCGGCAGCAGCTACTATACCAGGTTTGCCGGCTATAAGGTATATTGATATACATACACCTCAGGCGCAGCCGCAGAGGCTGCACCTGAGGTGTTTTTCCTAAAACTCAAAAACGATAGAAATGAATAAAATATTTCTGGTATTGCTCATAGTATGGTGTACAGCCGCCACAGCCCAGAGCACAGCCCGCAAGGATGCACCTGCAGGCCAGGCACCGCTGGCCTCGCATCCATCGGTAGACACGAGGCATACTGCGCCAGTCTCAGACCGCAGCCTGCCCGGCCGGCACTCCGTGGACCACTCTCACGATGCAGTGCCTAAGGGAACTGCACCCGCAGCTCTGCCGTCACAGCCTGCACCTGTCCGCACATCTGCCCACCCTGTAGTGGCACCTGCAGGAGCAGAAGCCGCACATGCCAAAGCCGCACCTGTGCATGCAAAGCATAGCGGCCCTACCCCGGTAGTGGCACCTACAGGAGCAGAGGCAGCACGCGCTAAACCACACCCTGTACGTCAGCGCCACTCAGGGCCCACCCCCGTGAAAAGCACAAAGAACGCCGACATGAAAAGCACTAAATAGTAACTACCGCAAAAACACAAAAGCCCTTCCTGATAAAACAGGAGGGGCTTTTTATATTCCCCCATCTGGCGCGGAACTTAGTTACGCCGTTGTTGGTGTTTAAGCTGGCTGTCGGCAGACAGGCAGGTGTCACCAACAACTTCCGTCGGGCTTGGTTGTTGGTGGCGAAGTTCCGCAAACTTACCTGGGCGTCCGGGCGGGCTATCCGCTACTAGTCCTCACTCGGCTGTTAAAGTCTCCCCTTTAGGGGAGATTTAGAGGGGCCTCGCTCCGGGCTATCCGCTACTATCCCTGACGCAAACAGCCTTCATCATGCAGAGCGAGGGCGGGTCATATTCTTGTCAGTTTTCATACGTTGGTTATTAACTAATAGCCGTTGGTGATATTCATCTACCCTTTTTAGGGGATAAGGCAAAATATCCTCGTTCCCTTTGCTTTATCTTTAAGAAGAATAACGACCCTCTTGTATGAAAACGTACCCGCTTCCTTCCCCTGTTCTATTCCCCCCCTCAACCCCTAAATCATAACGCTATGAAAAAAATCCTTATGTCCCTAGCTCTCTGCCTGTGCTGTATGGCTGCCCTGCATGCCCAGAAGCCCTTCATTATCCGTGATGCTACAGACACCCCCTCTGTCCATGTCTGGGAAAACTCCGCAGGCTATGTCGGTATAGGTATCACAGATCCATCTATAGCGGCGTTTATGGTGTGCAATCGGATCTACTCCACTCCGCCCACGGCGCTGATGGCAGCAGTCAACCGCATGCCGGGTACTATACTGGAGGCAGGTGCATCACAGTTCAGCATGCTGGCACTGAGGACTGACAGTGGCATGCAGGGCAGAGCTGTCGACTTTGTAGTAGACCAGAATGGCTATGTAGGCATGGGCAACTTCCCCGGGACTACGGCACATCTCTACCTGACCGATCCTGACGAGAGCGGCACAGTACCGCTGATGAGTGCCGTAAGCAATCAAGGCAGCCAGTCACTCTTCGTAGCGGCAGATGGCAATGTAGGCATAGGCACCACCACTCCATCGGCCCTCTTCACAGCAACTAATGTCAATACGACCAGCGCACCCACTATACTAGCGGAGATAGACAATACAAAATTTACCCTACTCGATTCCAGTCTGGGTGTGATGTCTGTGAACAGCGTAAGCCCCTATGCAGAGAGCAGCCTGATAGTAAAGCGTATCGCCACGCAGAGTGTCATACATGGGTCTACCAATACAGTTGGCCTTACAGACTTGATAGTAAACAACGTAGGGAATGTGGGTATAGGAATAGCAAGCCCTAAAGCGAAACTTGATGTACAAGGATTCGTAAGGATCGGTAATGTAACCACTCCTGATTCTCTAACTGCCGGTGGATACTCTCTGTATGTACAATATGGAGTAATGGCAGAGAAATTTAAATGTGCACTAAAAACAACATCTGATTGGTCAGACTATGTTTTTGATAAGGAATACACACTTGCCCCTCTATCGGATGTCGAGCAATATATTAAAGTAAACAAGCATTTACCGGGTGTACCTAGTGCAGAGGAGGTTCATTGTGAGGGAATAGACATGGCTCAGATGGATGCCACTTTACTTAAAAAAATAGAAGAACTAACTTTATATATATTGGATCTCAAAAAAGAGAACGAACAGATGAAGAGAGAAATCAAAAACATAAAAAAAGAAACAAAATGAAAAAATACTTTGCAGTTATCGCATCTCTGCTATTAGCAATTGCATCATGTCATACGGAAACCCCAACACCTGTTAATCCTTTAGCAAATACCAAATGGCATCAAATAATGGGTTCCTCATGTTGTGATACCATTATCTTTTCTGATAGCAAAAATTTTACATCTACCCGTCTCTTAGAGGATCATTATACATTAATTTCCCAAGATTCAGTAAGGTTTACTATTGATGGGAGCGGTACTTCCTTTGATTGTAAATTCTTAATTACTAACCATGACACATTAAAACTATTCTGTTATCAGCGTATAATAACAGGAGGTTGCAATGATGTCGTATTTGAAAAGGAGTAATATGAAACCGAAAACCTATCTAATAATAATATTTTCTTTTTTTATTAGTAATCTCTTCTCGCAAAACACATATTACTATTATAAAAAGGATAAGAGGCCATTAGTAGTAAATACTAATTACATATATATAGCCCTTAAACAAAATGACAGCAAACCAGTATTTGACCCGATAGGATATCTATCGAGAAATGGGATATCAGCTGAGATCAAGAAAATCGGACATCAAAAATTTGTTCGGGATTATACATGGTACATAATTCACTTGAAAGATTCTCCGGATTTTAATGTTTACAACAGTATTAAATCGGTTTTGGAAAAGGCTAGTGCTATAGAAGCTATAGAACCTGTAATTGGTAGTGAAAAGCCTACTGCGGTTTCGGATATCTTTTACATAAAACTTAAACAACTAAATGATTTTGAAATTCTAAAAAAGGTAGCCGCTGAGTTTAAGTTTGAACTTATAAAGCAGTTTCCTTATTTACCTCAATGGTATTATGTTAAGAACACATTGCGTTCATCTGGCAATACGTTGGAAATAGCTAACAAACTATCAGAAATCGGTTTGTTTGAAAGTATTGACCCTGGTTTCATGTTAGAGTTTAAATCTGATAGCTGTACATCTACCGAACCTAGGTTTTCTGAGCAGTGGGGATTATCAAACGATTTAGGTGGCCCTGATATTAAGGCCTGTGATGCATGGGATATTACAAAAGGAAATATAAATGTAAGGGTAGCTGTGATTGATGAGACTATTGACACATCACATTTAGAGTTTTCAGCGACGCTGGTAAGTTCACATGATCTGATTAGTGGTCTTACAATTAATCCCGCCAACTTTCACGGCACACATGTTATGGGCATAATAGGCGCAAATCTGAATGATACTATGATTACAGGCGTAGCTCCTAAAACAGGGTTGATGGCTATAAATCATGATATGTACCCAAGCTCTACTATTGCGGCCGAATTTGCGACAGGTATAGGATGGGCTGTGGATAATGGAGCGGATATTATAAACAACTCTTGGGGTGCCCACGGAGAAGATTATTATGCTTATTTGCATAGTGCACTATTAGAGGATGCTATATCTGATGCGATGACAAATGGAAGAGGGGGCTTAGGGACAATCGTGGTTTTCTCAGCTGGAAATATAAATGATTACGGATTAGATTATCCTGCACGGAGCAACCCGGATATTTTAACTGTTGGGGCCATACAAAATGATGGACAAAAATCTAGCTTTTCATCTCATGGCCAAGAACTTGATGTCGTCGCGCCTGGTAGTTCTATTTTGTCCCTCAAGCCACGCAATGGCACTTATTACGATTCAGGAACATCTATGGCTGCACCATTTGTGTCTGGAGTCGCTGCGCTATTACTTTCGGTCAACCCTTGCCTGACAAGACAGCAGGTGCATGATGTATTATGCAGTACTGCTCAAAAAATCACTACTGGTTCCTATGCTTCCGATACCTCTCATCTTTTAGGTACTTGGGGAGAATATTTAGGATACGGCCTTGTAGATGCAAAGGCTGCACTCGATGTTGTATTTCATAATCAATATCTCCAAAATCGAGTGGACCTAACTACGACTAGTCATATGAACTATGGAAGCATTTACGCGGGTTATGAAGTGGATTTAGCAAATACTTTTGGGAACTATCTTATATCTGATTCTGCCCATGTTGATATACAATCGGCTCATTCAGTTATTTTTGAGCCGGGTTATACAGCAAATTATGGGAGTGTGATGACAGCGCATATTGTCCCCCCCTTTACGGGATGCACACAATGGCCTGTAAGCTATAAAACTGGAAATGAACTAAGTTTCATGGAAGATCCTGAAGAAAGCATCAGGAGTGACAAAAAAAGTTCCATAAATGTATATCCTAATCCATTTAAGAATGAAGTACACCTGGATTTTTTGGTGACTGATAATAATGCATCAGTAAGTATATTTATAACAGATATTGAAGGAAGACTTGTATATGACCATAATTCAGAATATATTGTAGGTAATCATGTACTGGATATACCTATAAATTCTGTGGCTTCGATGTACTTTATTAAAGTTTGTGTAGGCACTCATTGTGAGGTCAAGAAAATCATTAAGTACGATGCAAATTAAATTGACAAACATTCTTTTAGTAAATACAATCATAATTGGTTTCCTGATAACCTCATGTACTAAAGATAAAGCCGAAGTTAAAACGGATGATACAGGAGCAACTATTAATCATGTTGTGGAGCATGGCTTTCGTAATAGAGTATCACAAGACCCTCTATATCGTAATGGTAAATGGGTATCAGCACGAAATCCTGCTACCAGTCCATATGGCACTCTGCAAGACACTCTATGGTTTGTAGATGACACCCTGTCAGGTTACTCAAATCACGGGTTGCCCTATGAATATAGAAAGTTCAGATTTGAAACTTATTACATCACTTTCTATATATCGGGTCACGATTCGATCAGATTACAGTGTTATACTTTTAATGATACTTTTCAAATAATTTGGGGAAGTACTCAATTTCCTAATCCATTTAACTATATAAAATTGCAATAGGAGAAAATTCTTCCCGTGGTGGGTCTTGTGACCATACCACTTTTCAGATTGAAACTTCCCTTGTATTTCTATGCTTCTGTTGCGCTTTACGCCGTTGTTGGTGTTTAAGCTGGCTGTCGGCAGACAGGCAGGTGTCACCAACAACTTCCGCCGGGCTTGGTTGTTGGTGGCGTTATGATTACCTTACCGGTAATCAAACTAAACACCAACAACGGCGCGATTGCAAATCTCAAAAAATGATAAGATATGAAGGTAATTAATATTATGCTAGTCAGTCTATTATTAGCAGGAGCCATAGGCTGTCATAAACCTAAAAAGTATCAGAATCGAGTAGCAGAGGATTTGAATTACCGATTAGGAAAATGGTATTCAGTGACTGATAGTGGTACTGTTGGGACTAATCACAATACGAGTCTCGATACTATATGGTTTTTGTCAGATTCTATGGCGGGCTGGACAGGTTTTGTATTACATCAGCCTACAGTTTATAAATATATGCCGACTTATTTTTCTGATCCACTTCATATCATCTACGTTATTCGAAATTATTCTGATACAACAAAATTTGATACTGTTACACATCAATGCGCAATGACACTTACGGGCGATACTATGGTAATACTTTGGGATGCATCTGTTCGGCCTTCTTGGATTCAACAATATGTAAAAAAGATTGATTGAGATTTAGACAGGGAATACTTGTAAATCTCAAAAAATGGTAAAAAATGAAAGTAACTGGTAGTATAATAATTGGATTGATTGCTTTGGTAATGGCAAGCTGCCATAAGCCTATTAAGTACCAAAATCGTGTTGCAGAGGATTTGAATTTCTCCCGAGGTTGGTCTTGTGACCATACCACTTTTCAGATTGAAACTTCCCGTGTATATCTATGCTTCTGTTGCGCTTTACTCAGGCGCAATATCTTGCGCCTCTACGATGCAGGATACGGTCAATACAGCGTCTTATACAAGTCTGCGGCGAGGTGCATGTAGTTACCTCTTTTAGAGATAGGCGGCACGGAGAAGTAGCGTGCGGGACGCTTGGCGGCGTCAGCGCGCAGATGCGCTTCAGTCGCAGTGTCTGTGGCCCGCGGGCGAAAGTCTTTGGCAAAGGGAGGATGGTCTGACAGGCACTCCTCTGTAGTCGGCAGAGGCAGGCCGAGCCAGTCTATATCTTCATCCTTTTTTTGCACCGGTGCCTGTGGTGCTATCGCTTCTTGTGCTGTTGCTTCTTCTTCTGGTATCAAGCCATCTTCCTCCTCCTCTTTTTGTTTGTCGTTGTAGCCATATTTGCTGCGCATGATCAGCATCACGATACCGGCATGGTACTGCCTGCGCAGCCCGCCCACGATCAGCTTACCCTCAAACTCACCTTCGATGCGGATCATGGTATCCATGATGTCATCATTGTCTTTCCATTTCCGCTTCAGGTATGACCAGACGTGCGGTTGCAGGCCTGCCTGGGCGAGGGCGCGTTTGAAGAGTGGGATGTCAAAGGTCTGTAGGTGGTGCTCGACGATGCCGATCACCTTGATAGTAGTAGCGAGGTCATACTTTTCGGCGGTTTTGTTGCCGGTTTTTGCTGCCATAAAGTTCAAAGTTTATGATTGATGAATGAATACATTTTTGGGATCACACTCTGGCGCGGAACTTAGTTCCCTGCCATCTGCTGCATAGCACACATAGATAGATTATGTGAGTCTTGCTATTGGTACGTTGAGGCTGTTACCAATATATCATCCCCGATGGGATGCTGATTGCAACGCTGAATTGCGATACAAAGATAAGTCATCCTATGCTTTCAAAAAGGCAGAATTATCCTCAAAAAGGTGAGTAAGTCGTAGTTCCGGCAAAATGTATCGGAGTACAAAAGTAGCTGGATCATCAGTCCGGCGGCTCAGGATTCTTTCGCCTTATCACGCCCATTTCTTAAGTTGAAAAGCGCTCAGAATGACGATCCCTCAGTTTTTGATTTATAATAAATATACAGATATAATCAATTGAATATAAATTAATTACTCGTTTTCATTTTTCACTCTACGGTGTAAAAACATGGGCATCCTGACACTCATAAACTCAGCATCAGTTATCAACTATCCATTATCAACTATCAATTACTTTCCCAGGTTCTTCAGCGTCATCTTGTGGTGGTGGCCCACATGGTAGATGGTGAAGTGCAGCATCTCGCGCAGGGTCACTTTGCCCAGCAGCGGATGGGGGAGGACCACACGGTCTATCTTCTCCTCATCCATCTTCTCTATGCTTTTGGCGAGCTTCTCTACTGTGTCGGTCATCTTGAGGAGCAGTGTATTGCGGTGGCCGATCTCCACCGGCTTAGGTACGAAGGCACCTATGGCCTTGCCGCCATTGGCTAGTTTCTCGTGGTATCTGGCCACGACCTCCTCATAGCTGCGGGACGGGTGCTGAGCCTTGCCAAATAGCACACGGGGTACAAAGGCAGGCAGCTTCACCGCTGTACGCAGCGGCTTTACGCTCCTGTATATATGGTCGAGCTGGTGTCCGGGAGTCCATTTGCCATCTGCCGAGCGGAGGAAGTCTTCATCTGTCTGAGACGAGATCATCACTGCAAACCGCTTATGGTCATCCCTGAGACGGGTCACTATTTCTGATCGGGTCATTTGGTCCGCTACGTTTGGTTATGAGGTCAATATACAATAAATGCTTCCAAAACCAAATCGCTTAACAAATACCTCCTTGTACTTTTCTACCAACCGATATATTAATCCGTTTTACCGTGCAATGAATAACATTGTTGTCAAAAACAACCTCATGCGTAGAACAATAATCCTCCGCTCACGTATCAGTAGTAACCCCCGCGCCCTGAAAGCAATATTAACTCCGCATCGACATCATATTAAAACACCTTACCCGCACCCGCTGCAAAGCTAGTGTGGGTAAGGCGTTTATACCGGTCATGCGGCCACAGAGGCAACTATATAAATGCAATATATGATGACAGAGGACATAAATGAAATGGACATCATCACCACCACCGAAAGGCTGACTGATGAGATACCGGAGGGCACCAGGGGCATAGTCCATCAGGTGTACGTCACACAGCCTAAGGTCTATCTCGTAGAGATGATAGACGAGGAAGATGTGACCATAGCTATAGTAGAGGTCCGCGAAGACTACATAGCACTGGAGAGCAGGTCAGAGCGCGCCTGCCTGCATGTAGGTCGCCATCCCTGAGCGGCTACAGGTTCTGATTGATAGAGGCTGTGAATGGGCCGCTGTCACCGGATGATAAGGTGGAGAAAGTCGCCAATGGCACACTTACGCTTACCTTGCCTCCTGATACGGTCACAGTAGCTGAGCTGCTTCCGCTTGCATCTATAGTATAGGCTTTGGTGCCGATATTCATGATGATGTATACCTGAGTGGCCGTCAGTGAGCTGGCACTGGCACTACCTACTATAGTATATGTACCTGCCGCAGGAGGGTATGATGCAAAGTGGAAAACCACATCATCGACCTCACTGGTAGAGCCGGTAGATGCCGTCAGTGTCTTGGCCGTAGTAGAGCCAATACCTGTTATGGCATTGTAGGTTATCCCCTTAAAGGACCATGAGCCCGCGCCCAATCCACCGCCGCTGCCGCATGATGTCAATGCCAATAACCCTATCACCGAGATCGCCACAAATAGCTTTTTCATGTATTTAATTTTATACGAAAGTAGCTAATACTTCCGCTTTAGGAAATAGGAAAGACCTCATTATCCACAAACAAGGCAGCTACTATATCTGAGCAGATAGCGGAGGGCTCATTAGCCCGCTATCAAACATAAATTTCCTTTATACGTTCCATCACCTTATATTTGGGCTACACCAAAACCAACCCCTAATATGAAGATCCTTAAAATAGCAGGTGCAGTATTGCTGGCCGCAGTAGTGATATACTTCATTGCATGCCTTTTTGGCCCTAAGGAGTTCAAGACTTCCCGCTCAACTACTATTCACGCACCAGCTAATGTGGTCTTTACAAACCTGTCTGACTACCGCAATTGGGAGAAGTGGTCACCATGGCGGAAATATGATACCCTATGCAAGTATGAGTATTCACAAAATCAGGGACAGGCTGATGCCTTTGTGAAATGGGATGGCAATAAGAATGCAGGACAGGGCGAAATGCGTACTATCGAGATAGCCCAGGATAAGAGCCTGGCCTATATCATCCATTTCATCAAGCCTATGGAATCACAGGCAAAAGGGGCCTTCACACTCGATGATGCCGGTAATGGTGAGACAAAGGTCACCTGGGCTTTTGAGTCTCAGTTTGGCTTTCTTAGCAGGGCATTAATGTTGTTTTACGATATGGAGAAGATGATCGGAAATGACTATGAAAATGGGCTGGCAAATCTCAAAGCCGTCTGTGAAAGCCCATCATCTGCAGGTGCAGCAGTACCGGTAGTGGCCAAGGCCAACTGGACCACGAAGACTTACGTGGCCTATCGCACCCAGACTACCTTTGATGGCATATCTGATGTCTTTATGAAGTGGATGCCTAAGGTATATGAGTATGTGCAGGAGAACAAGATGGAAATCGACGGGCCTGTAGTAGGCATCTACTACACATGGGACACTGAGAAGAAGACCACCGACATGGCTGTAGGCATCCCGGTCAGGAAGGCTGATAAGGTAAGCGGCGACTTCAAGCTGCTGACTGTAGATGCATCTGAGGGAGTAGTATCAGACTACTACGGCGCGTATGACAAGATGGGCCCAGCACATGAGAACCTCCAGAAGTTCATCAAAGACCATAACCTAAAGAAGAAGGCACCGGTGATAGAGGAGTATGTGACCGATCCGGGCACTGAGAAGGATACCAGCAAGATACTGACCAGGATCTACTACTTCACAGAGTGATCACTCCATGTGTGGATCGTATACGTACTCACCTTTAGTATTGGTGAAGATCAGTCTGGATACTACCATCAGCAGGATCAGTGCGCATGCTACACCTAGTACGAAGTAAGGATTGGTGTAGATATGAGCGGATGGTATGGTTTCAATTACATCTTCCATGGTGCCGGGGGTTTATACTGCAATATTACGTACTGATCAGCTCCCATGTTACATAAACAACTGACAACTATGTGGTGTTGTGTTGGCTTTTGGGTACAGGATAGGCTTAGTCTTCTTCTTCTTTCTCCTTTACGTCCTTTTTGATCTTGCGGCTCTGGCGGTCGGCCTTATCGTCTTTGCCAAACTTGAAGACAGCGCCCAGTTTAGCATAGCGCACCTCGCGGCGGCGGCTGGAGCTCTGTATGAACTCAGGGGTGACATATTCCAGCCCATGCGCCTTTGAGTTGAGCACATCGCTGACGGTGAGGTTGAGCGTGACAAAGCTGAACTCCTTGCTCAGCGATATATCAAAGTAGTACACGGCAGTGGTCCGTCCCTGAGGCACTATCTTAGGCGCTTCATAGGAGCCATTGATCTGCGCAGCGAAGCCCAGCGGGAACTTATAGTTGATCATAGCCTTGGCAGTCCAGCTCAGGCCTGAGTTAGTAAAGGCCCTGCCCGATGCATCAGGGAATGTCTGTATAGAAGTATAGAATATATTGCCGCTTAGGTTGATGCCGAGGCTTCGGGTCGGGTTGATCTTCATCGTATTCTCCCATCCATAGGTCAGTTGGCCTTTGCCATTGAGATAGGTGGCGAGCAGTATGGATCCGGTAGAGTCGTAGCGGGTAGTATAGCCGGTGATCGGGTGCTCTGTATAGCGCAGGTATGCCGACGTGAGCCAGTCAAACTTTGACACGGTGAGGTTATAGTTCAGCTCGCCCTGATTGATAAACTCGGGCTGCAGGGAGGGATTGCCGGAGGTATAGTTGCGCTGGTCTATCACTTCAATATTTGGGTCGATCTGACCTCCGCGCGGACGGTTTGTTTTGCGTGTGCCATTGAGCTGTACGAGGTGGTGCTCAGAGATACGCTCCGACAGATAGAAGCTCGGGAAGAAAGACTCATATACCCGCGACGGTGTAGAGGGATATGAGTAGGAGAATGACCGGTTCTTATTCAGCAGCTTTCCGGCGAAGTACACCTGCTCAAACCTCATCCCTACCTGATAACTAAATCCGCCCCGTACCTGCTGGCCTACGGTGAGGTAGGCTGCATTGATGAGCTCATCTGTCTGATAGTGCGAGGAGAGCTGCGGATTAGATCGGAACACATCCAGACTGTCTATGTAGTCCGACAGATACGCATAGGTCGTCGTGCGCTTGTAATAGCTGCGCAGTCCGTACTCGAGCCTGATGCTATCGCGCAGCGGATGCTGGAAGTCCCACTGCGCCGTGACCATGTGGCTCCTGACACCGCTCGGGATGGACTGCTTGAAGAAGCCCGCAGTACCGGGCAGCAGATCGCCTGAGGAGTTATAGGTATTGGCCGTATCGAGGAAGTCTGTGAGCGAGTGAAAGAACTCATAGTTCAGGCTGATGGTGTACTCTTTGCCTTGCTTCGGATAGCCATGATGATAGTCGAGCGTAGTGGTCGAGGTGCGCCTCCGCACTCCCTCATAGTTATAGTTATTGCCGTGAGATACTTCCGTGCCCGTGGCATCGAGATTGCGCACCGTGGCGTCTATGTCGTTCCTGTTTCTCCCGATCACTATATTCTCTGTCAGTGAGAGGGTATTGCGATTAGATATATAGTAGTCTATACCTGTGCGTATGGTTTCAAAGGCGCGCTTATTAGTACGGAGGGTATTCTGATCGTAGTGGCTGAGCGGGGTGCTGGTGGCAGGGTCGAGTGTCGTGCGGTTGTTGTACCCTTTGGTCGGATTGGTAGTGCCGGAGCTATTAAAGGAAACGAGCACGCCTAGCTTCTTGCGGTGTATATTGATCATAGCAGTGCCGTTCCACTGCGCATTGGTGCCGCCGAGTACGGATACCAGTCCATTATATCCGGGCTTCTGGTTGTGTTTCATGACCACATTCAGCACGCCGCCGGAGGCAGCAGCTTCGTATTTCGCAGAGGCGTTTGTGATAACCTCTACCCTCTCTATCTCATCAGATGGTATCTGGTCGAGTGTGAGAGAAGTAGGTTTGCCATCTATATATATCAGCGGTGTGTTATTGCGCAGCGCCACATTGCCATCGGCATCTACGGAGACGCCCGGTATATTCTTCATCACGTCGAGTGCATTGCCGCCACGCGAGGAGATATCCTTCTCTACGTTAAATACCTTCTTGTCGACCGTCATCGTCATCGCGGCTTTTTCGCCCGTGACGGTCACCTCAGTTAGTTTCTCTGCGTCTGTGCTGATAGAGATATTGCCAAGGTCTATATCCGGTGCAGCACTTGTCAGTGAGAACGGTTTCTCATAGGTCTGATAGCCGATAAAAGTGATCTTGATGCGGTACGAACCGGGAGTGATATTCTCAAAGGAGAAGTCGCCATTGGCCTCTGTCAGCACGCCCGCGATGAGCGAGTCCCTGCCGGCTGCCAGCACTGATACAGAAGCATAGTCTACAGGCTTTTTGGTTTTGCTGTCTATGACTTTGCCGTATACGCGCTCACCGGCGGCACGCGCAGCACCGCTCGCCTCATGTACATGAAAAGTAAGCAGTAAAACTATCGCTGTAAAGAATAAAGATCTGACCGGGGACACCTGAGTGTAATAACGTTTATAAAGCCATAGGTTCTGAAACAATACTACATCAGACTATACCTCCAAACGAACGAAGTCGGAATACCTTTGTTTTAACTCGGTGATTGTGTTAAAAAAAATTGCACCAGCATCAGTGCAAACCTCGATGGATTTAGAAATCAATGTCATTGATTCCGGTTTTCAAGTGCTCCTATCTCGCCCCTAAATCCCCTGAAGGGGACTTTAATACATTGCTAATGTCAATGCTATTTCTATTTACTCTATGTTTCTATGTGGTTCAATTCGGCTGTGTGTATTATCCAACATCCAGCAACCAATAACCAGTATCTAGCCTACGCCTCCTTCCAATCATAAAAATGCAGCTCGCGGTCATTGCTGCCATCGTCGTAGAAATTCATGATGGCGTATGCCGGTGCGAACTCCTGATTGCTGCCGCCCCACCATGCACCGCAGACAGCGCCATTGCAGTAGTAGTTAGTGCCGAGATAGTCGAGCTGGTCTATGAGGTGTATGTGGCCGCTGAGGCATGCCTTTACCTTCTTTGACTCGTAGAAGAGCTGCTTGAGTTCCTTTGCATCGTCATGCTGATTGGAGCCGCTGATGTGCCACATGTTATTCCTGTTCTTCGCCCCGTCAAAGAGCGTACAGATAGCCAGTATCGGAATGTGCGATACAACGCAGACATATTTATCTGCCGGCGTTTCTGCGAGTGTTTTCTTGAGCCAGTCCATCTGCTCGTCGTCGAGCTTGGCGAGGTAGCCGGGTATCACCGGTTTAGGGTGCACGCTATCCAGTATAACAAAACGCCACTGTCCTTTATCAAAAAAGTAATACGGCTTTGCTATCTGAAACTCCTCACAGGCCCATTTCTTCGCATCGGCATAGCTGCCGCGGTTGCGCGTTACGTTATAGTGATCGTGATTGCCGAGGGTGTGGTAGCCCGTTAGTGTATTTTCATTCTTCCACGTAGTGTGAAAGGTCTGCCACATTGCCTTTACCTTATCTTTAGGAGTGGACATAGAGTCCATGATCGAGTCGCCGCCTGTGATGATAAAGTCCGGCTTGTCGCTCATGCCATTCAAGGTATGCATTGCTTTCGCCATGCCGTACTCGGGTACCTTGCCGGGCATGACATGTATATCTGTGATGTGCGCGACACGCAGTACGCGCTTTGCGGTAGTTTTCTTGATCGTCTCTGCGCCTGCACCGGCAAAAACAGGCGGCACTGCGCTCATCATGCCTGCGAGGCCCGCCATACGGAGAAAGGATTTGCGGTCGAGTTTGTGGTTTGACATATCGTGGGTTTTGTGTCCCGCAATATCCTCTTTTCTATAAAATAACAAAGCTGCACGATGTTATTTGTTTATTAAATACAGTGAACGTCATCCATCGTCTACTGTATAATGATAAGTGACTACCTAAGCTGCTTTGTGTCTGTTGCATTAGTTTTACTTTTGGATATACTTTCAGTTTTTTGTATATTTAGTTTGAAATCAATAGCCATGCTGATCGAATCACCTACAGTAGAAAAGATAACTTCATTTGTGCGGGAGTTGTCTGCAAAAGAGCAGAAGGAGCTTCTTCGCGCATTCGAATACAGAAATTCACTAAAAGAGGCTGCACGACTGAGTAAATCGGTTAAAAAGAACAGCGTTTCAATTTCTGAAATAACAGCAATGGTAAATAAGGTCAGAAATGAAAGGAAGCATAACGCTTGATAAAATTGTCCTCGACACTAATAATATTATTTCGCTTTTCCTGAAGGGCAACTTTCAATTTCTTTCCCATTTGAAGTACAGATATAGTATCGAAGTTTGTACTTGCGACATCCAACTCAATGAGCTCCGCGAAGTAATGATACGTTCAGATAATTACTTCTCTAAACATTTAAAACTGCCTGTATCCGATTACATTAATTTTTTTCTGGCCCATTCGATTTTATACAATGTGAATCCGCGTTATGATGGATTGCATGATCTGAAAGACAATTATCTGATAGATACTGCCTATACGGCAAAAGCGTATTACATAGTATCAGGTGATAGGCAAGTTCTCGCAAAGAAACATGTCAAGCGTATACAAATAATTAGTATTACTCAACTTAATCATATGCTTAGGGAGCGGTAATTAGCTCATGAATAAATATGTTTCACAGGTTCTTATGCCTGGCATTGATTAATATATCTACCCTCCCTACAACATCTGTATTGTAGAACATAGTGGAAATACATGAAAATCACTCGGTCAATGGGTTTTCAACAGGCTGATTATTAGATGTTAGAGAATTTTACTTTATTTGTCATACCAACCATTTAGCTGATGGAACCTAACCATATCATAGAAATGCTCGCTACCAATAGGGAGTACCTCCGCCGCAAGAGTAACACTGCGCTGGAAAACCTCTCTATGCTCCATAGCAGCTTCGATGAGTTCACCGATGAGGCCTGTGTCCTCGGGCTTGCGCTCAATGATAGCATAGCGGCTATGGTGTTTCAGGCAGACTATAAGCGCGCCATACAGATATCGCAAAAAGCACTCGACCGCTTCCCCGACTCAGACTACATGTATCTCGTGGCCAGCCATCACATGGTCATAGGCCGTTGCCTCACTTTTCAGCTCGACTATACAGGCGCATTCAGAAACCTGCACCGTGCGGAGGATATCGCATTTGATGTCTTGCAGCCGGGCGAGGAGTCACGCCTGCTGCGCGCCGATGTGAGGCATGAGATCGGTATGACACTCATGCAGGCGGGAGGCGAGAAGGAGGAAGGTGTAAGATTTTTTGAGAAGGCGCTGCGTGTGCTCGGCGATAAGGGATACCAGTCACGCCGCGGCGTATTTATCATGGCTATAGGCAATGTACGTTTTAGCCAGGGCAGGTATGAAGATGCGCTCAATCACTACATGAAGGCAGAAACCCTGCTCGAAGGTACAGACAGCTACTATAACCTCTCTACCCTGCTATGCAATCTCGGGGTCTGCCACATGTGCCTGGCTACATTTCAGATAGCAGAGACATACCTCATCCGCTCGCTGGAGCTGCGCCTCAAGACAGGCACCTACGGCGAGATAGCCGGCAGCTACTACAATCTCGCTGCCCTCTATGACCGCAAGGGCGAAGCGGAGAAAGCATACAAGACCATGCTCCTGAGCCGTGACTATGCTATGGTGAGCCAGGTACGCGAGCTGCATATCCGCACCATCCGCGAGCTGGAGGCTATGGCCGAGTCTATGGGAGACCATACCGCACTGACAAAACACCGCGCGCAGCTCTCTGAGATGGGCGTACTGGTGGCATAGTCTTGCCCGATGCCGCCACCTGAAATTCAAATTCCTTTTGAGGTTAACTCCCTACAAACCGCTGTTGTATTTTACATGAATATTGTCTTATATGACATGATGCTTTTAGCGTATAAGAAGTAAATTTACCTGCTATTAATCATCAACCACCACGCATGGATCAGACGCAAATACTTGAGATGATCGCTTCCAACAGGAAGTTTCTCAAGCTCAAAAGCAGCATCGCCCTGCAGAACCTGGCCATGCTGCACCGCAGTTTTGACGGTGTGGATGATGAGGAGTGCATCCTCTCGCTGGCGCTCAATGACAGTGTAGCAGCGATGCTCTTCGATGCAGACTATGCCAAGGCCATAGCCATATCGCAGGGGATGATCGACAGGTTCCCGCATTCACCGCACACCTTTCTGCTGGCATGCCATGCTACCCGTATAGGCAGGTGCCTGACCTATGCGCTCAGGCATGAGGAGGCGCATAGTGTTTTGTCACGGGCGCTCGATCAGATAGCGCTGCTCCCTGACGATGAGGAGGTGATAGGCCAGCGGGCAGATATACTGCACGACCTGGCTATGAATAACTACTATGCCGAGAAAGACGCAGCCGAGACCATAGCCTATCTGGAGAAAGCCCTCGCCGTGATGGGCGATAAGGGTTATGAAAACCGCCGCGGCATCTGCCTGATGGGCATGGGCAATGTACTCGACGATCAGGGGCGCTACGGCGAAGCGCTCAATCATCACCTGAAGGCAATGGAGCTTTTTGATGAGGCGGATAACTATGGCAATCTCGCTACCGTGCTCTGCAATATAGGCACGGCATATATAGGGCTCGGCCTGCCCGCCGATGCAGAGCCCTACCTGCTCCGCTCACTCGATATGCGCTCACGCATGGGCAACTATGGCGACATAGCCACGAGCTACTACAATCTCGCCCTGCTCTACAAGGCGAAAGGCGAGACGGAGAAAGCATACAGCACCATGATGACCGGCTGCGACTATGCGCTGGTGAGCCAGAAAAAAGGCCTGCAGATACTCATACTGGAGCAGCTGGCAGAGCTGGCAGAGTACCTTGAGGACCCGGCAGCTGCTGAGCAGCACCGCACACGCCGTGATGGGATAGACAGCAAATAGGCTGATAGTACATAGTCTGAAAGGCGGGTTGATATGGTCATATCTCTGCAGGGGGCATGTAATGAATTTTGACTTTTTTCACTGTCATAAAACCGGCTCATCATGGACGCAGCGCAGATCATGGATATGATCACGACCAATCGCGACTTTATCAAGCGCAAGAGTAGCATCGCGCTGCAAAACCTGTCCATGCTCCACAGGAGTTTTGATGGTATAGAGGATGATGAGTGCCGCCTCGGCCTGGCGCTCAATGACAGCCTGGTGGCGATGGTTTTCAATACAGATTATGCGCGGTGTATAGAGATATCTGAGGCTGCACTGGAGCGCTACGGAGATGCGCCGTATGACTATCTGCTCGCGCAGCACGAGGGCCTGATAGGCCGCAGTTATACTTTTATGACCCGGTACGATCTGAGCCGGGAGTACCTGCAGCGTGCAGAGCGTAGGCTGGAGCTGATACCGCCGGGCGAGAGGCGTGCTGTGCTTCTGGCAAATGTGCTTCACGACATGGCTATGAATAATAACCACTCCGGAGGTACTCACGCCTCGTCTGTAGAGTTTCTCGATCGTGCGCTGGAGCTATTGGCTGATACAGAGTTCAAACTGGTAAAGGGTATATGCCTGATGGGCAAAGGCAATATCAGGTTCAATGAAACGAAATATGAGGAAGCCCTGGCCTATCACACAGCAGCCATCCCGTTTTTTGAAGGTAATGAGCACTTTGGCAACCTCTCTGCTGTGATGTGCAATATAGGTATCTGCCTGATCAGTATGGGCAGGCTGGACGAGGCAGAGCCATATCTCATGCGGGCGCTCGACCTGCGCACACGCATCGGCAGCTATCAGGATATAGCTAATAGTTACTGCAATCTGTCACTCCTCTATACTGCGCGCGAGGACTATGACAAGGCATATGAAACGCTGCTCATCAGCCGCGACTATGCGCTCATAGGCCAGGCCAAAGGCCTGAAGCTGATGATACTCGAGGAGCTGGAAACGGTAGCCCTGCTCAAGGGGGATACTACCGCCGCAGAACTGCACCGCATGCAGTACTCTGTGATAGAGGAGGAGGGGAGTGTGATCTCGGATCTGTGATCCCCTTTAACTGGCACGGAACTAAGTTCCGCGTCGGCAGGAGGTTTAAACCGGCGAAAAAGCTGAAGATCACATGTATGCTTTTCAAACTTGTCTGTTTAGGCGATTTTATCCAACAACCTATCGATTTCCTTCAATTTTTCTGGGGAAAGGATTTCTCATAGTTTTATTAAACGACTATTGGAAATTTCATATACTTCCCTGTGAGCCCGCAATACCATTGGCTTTCAGTTTTATCTGATATTATATATATGACTAACCCTTTTTGGTGAGTGCATAAATAATCTTACACATTTACAGTTATTAACATAAAGATTCGGTATATCTTTACACCCTCAAACCCTAAATATGAGGAAATATATCTACCTATTTCTTTGTCTGGCTTTTTGCGCCCGTACCCTTGGGCAAGCTCCGCAAGGAGTCAACTACCAGGCTATAGTCCGCAACTCATCCGGACAGATCACAGCTAATACGCATGTTTCGGTGCGTTTTACCATACATGATTTCACTGCTACAGGCAGCAACGTATTCCAGGAGGTGCAGTCCACCACGACCAATCAGTTTGGCCTGATCACCCTCGTGATCGGCAGCGTGAGCGGCAACTTGGCTAACGTAAACTGGGGCAACGGCGCCAAATACCTGCAGGTCGAGATCGATGCATCAGGCGGTACTAACTATACCGACATGGGCACGACACAGCTCATGAGTGTGCCATATGCCCTCTATGCAGGCAGTGTGGTCAACGGTACTACCGGCCCGACAGGCCAGCGCGGCCCTACCGGCCCTCAGGGCACGGTCGGTGCTACAGGCCCCAGCGGACAGGCGGGTACCAATGGTGCAGCCGGCCCGACAGGCGCACCGGGGCGCGGCATCAGCGGTGTAGTTGATAACGGTAACGGCACAAGCACTATCACCTACTCAGATGGTACTACGAGTACTTTCACAGGTACCATGGGCGCCACAGGTCCTACAGGCCCGGCAGGCACTAACGGCAGCGCAGGTGCCACAGGTGCACAAGGCCCTACAGGTGCTGATGGCAGAGGTATCACTAACATAACAAACAACGGTAACGGTACCAGCACGATCACTTACACTGATGGCTCTACAGGCGCTATCACAGGTACTGTGGGCGCGACGGGCGCGACAGGCCCTACAGGTGCTGATGGCCGCGGCATCACCAATATCACCAATAATGGTAACGGCACCAGCACGATCACTTACACTGACGGCTCTACGGGCGCTATCACAGGTACTGTAGGCGGCACAGGTGCGACAGGCCCTACAGGAGCTGGCACTGTGGGCCCTACAGGTGCTCAAGGCCCTACAGGCACCAGCATATCAAGCATCGTCAATAACGGAAACGGCACGATCACGATCACCTACTCTGATGGTACGACTACCACCATCACAGGCGGCGCTACTGGCCCTACAGGCGCTAACGGTGCTACAGGTGTGCAAGGCCCTACGGGCAGCGGCGGCGGTGCTACGGGTGCGACGGGCCCTACAGGTCCCACCGGATCAGGCGGCGGTGCTACCGGCCCTACAGGTGTAGCGGGCCCTACGGGTGCTACTGGTACGAGCATTTCCACTATCGTGAATAATGGTAACGGCACGATCACCATCACACTATCTGACGGCACCACTACTACGATCAACGGTGCTGCTACGGGTGCAACAGGTCCGACGGGCGCAGGCACTACGGGCGCGACAGGCCCTACCGGCGTGGGCGGGGGTGCTACCGGACCGACAGGCCCTGCGGGAGCAGGCGGCTCCACCGGTGTGGCAGGCCCGACAGGCAATGGCATCTCCACGATAGTCAATAACGGTAACGGTACGATCACTTTCACATACTCTGATGGTACGACCACTACTATCACAGGTGGTGCCACTGGTGCTACAGGTGCGACGGGCATCGGCGCTACCGGTGCTACCGGTCCGACAGGCAGCGGTGGCGGAGCTACAGGAGCTACCGGCCCTACGGGTAATGATGGCATCACAGGACCTACAGGTGCTACAGGAGCAGGAGTGACTGGCCCCACGGGTAATGACGGTATCACCGGCCCTACAGGTCCTACAGGATCTGGTGGCGGTGCTACGGGCGCTACAGGACCGACCGGTGCTACGGGCGCAGGTGGCGGTGCTACAGGTCCGAGTGGTGTGGATGGAGTGACAGGCCCTACGGGTGCTAATGGCGCAACAGGTGTGGCCGGCCCTACGGGTGCAAATGGAGCCACAGGCGCTACAGGATCTAATGGCGCTACAGGTGCTCAAGGCCCGACAGGTAATGACGGAGCAGCCGGCCCTACAGGAATAGGAATAACGGGTGCTACAGGACCTACAGGTATAGCAGGTGCTACAGGCGCAGGTGGCGGCGCTACAGGCGCTACCGGCCCTACGGGCAATGATGGCATCTCAGGACCTACAGGTGCGACAGGAGCGGGTGTGACAGGCCCTACGGGTAATGACGGTATCACCGGCCCTACAGGTTCTACAGGATCTGGTGGCGGTGCTACAGGTGCTACAGGACCGACCGGTGCTACGGGCGCAGGTGGCGGTGCCACAGGTGCTACAGGTCCGAGTGGAGTAGATGGAGTGACAGGCCCTACGGGTGCTAATGGTGCAACAGGAGTGGCCGGCCCAACGGGCGCTAATGGAGCTACAGGCGCAGCAGGTGCTACAGGATCTAATGGCGCTACAGGTGCTCAGGGCCCTACAGGTAATGACGGAGCGGCCGGCCCTACAGGAATAGGAATAACAGGTGCTACAGGACCTACAGGTATAGCGGGTGCTACAGGCGCAGGTGGCGGGGCCACGGGCGCTACCGGCCCTACGGGCAATGACGGGGCAGCAGGTCCCACAGGTGTGGGCATCACCGGCCCTACCGGTCCTACAGGAGTAGGTACTACGGGTGTGACTGGTCCTACCGGTGCAGGCGGCGGTGCTACAGGAACTACCGGCCCGACAGGTGCCACAGGTGCAGGTGGGGGTGCTACCGGACCTAGTGGTATAGATGGGGCAACTGGCCCTACGGGTGCAGCAGGTGCTACAGGAGCTAATGGCGCCACCGGCGCAGCCGGCCCGACAGGTGCTAACGGGGCTACAGGTGTGGCGGGCCCGACTGGCGCAAATGGAGCAACAGGTATCGCAGGCCCGACAGGCGCACAGGGTGCAACCGGAAATGATGGCGCTGCGGGTCCTACAGGTGCTAATGGTGCAACAGGAGCGGCAGGACCGACAGGAATAGGAATAACAGGCCCAATCGGGCCTACAGGTATAGCGGGTGCTACAGGAGCAGGTGGCGGAGCCACAGGCCCTACGGGTGCTCAAGGCCCTACGGGCAATGATGGTGCAGCCGGTCCGACTGGAGCCAATGGTGCAACAGGTACAGCCGGCCCTACCGGTGCGAATGGTGCAACGGGTGTTGCCGGTCCTACCGGTGCAGGTGGCGGCGCAACAGGGCCTACCGGTCCTACGGGTGCTACCGGCGCAGGTGGCGGCGCTACAGGCCCGAGCGGTATAGATGGTGCGACAGGCCCTACGGGTGCAGCAGGTGCTACAGGAGCTAATGGCGCTACGGGTGCAGCAGGACCTACAGGCGCTAACGGGGCAACAGGTGTGGCTGGCCCTACAGGTGCTAATGGTGCTACCGGTGTCGCAGGAGCTACGGGAGCGAATGGCTCAACAGGCGCACAGGGCGCAACCGGAAATGACGGTGCAGCAGGCCCTACCGGAGCAACGGGTACTAATGGTGCCACCGGCGCCCAAGGCCCGACAGGAATAGGAATAACAGGACCGACAGGTCCTACAGGTATAGCAGGCGCTACAGGCGCAGGCGGTGGTGCTACAGGCCCTACGGGCAATGACGGCGCAGTCGGCCCTACAGGCGCAGCCGGTGCTACAGGTGCCAATGGTGCCACAGGCGCGGCAGGCCCTACCGGTGCAAATGGTGCTACAGGCGTCGCAGGCCCGACAGGTGCCGGTGGTGGCGCTACAGGACCTACCGGCCCTACCGGCGCTACAGGTGCTGGTGGCGGTGCCACAGGTCCTACCGGTAATGACGGAGTAGCAGGCCCTACCGGTGCACAAGGTGCAACGGGCGCAGCAGGTGTAGCCGGTCCGACAGGGGCAGCAGGGGCCAACGGCGCTACAGGTGTAGCCGGTCCTACAGGCGCCAATGGCGCTACAGGTGTAGCAGGTCCTACAGGAGCAAATGGAACAGCAGGACCAACGGGTGCTAATGGCGCTACAGGTGCGCAAGGCCCGACAGGAAATGATGGAGCTACAGGTGCTGCCGGTCCTACTGGTAGTGCAGGTGTAGCTGGTCCGACCGGAGCAGCAGGCTTTGCGGGCGCTACAGGCGCAGCAGGTCCTTCAGGCGCCAATGGTGCTACGGGCGCCCAAGGCCCTACAGGAATAGGAATAACAGGCCCGACCGGGCCTACAGGTATAGCAGGTGCTACAGGAGCAGGTGGCGGCGCCACCGGCCCGACAGGTGCCCAGGGCCCTACAGGAAATGATGGTGCAGCCGGTCCTACCGGCGCAGGTACCACCGGTGCCACTGGCCCTACCGGCGCTACCGGTGCAGGTGGTGGCGCGACAGGTCCTACAGGTTCGACAGGTATAGCTGGCCCTACCGGCGCTAATGGCGCTACAGGTGCAGCGGGCCCGACAGGAGCCAATGGCGCTACAGGTGTAGCAGGACCAACCGGCAGCGCAGGCCCGACAGGTGCTAATGGCGCTACAGGTGCAGCTGGTCCAACAGGCGCAGGCGCATCAGGTTCAACCGGTCCAACAGGTGCTACAGGTACTGATGGTGCTACCGGTGCAGCAGGCCCTACCGGTGCTGCCGGCCCGACCGGCTCAGCAGGTGCCAATGGTGCCACCGGAGTGGCAGGCCCAACAGGTGCTAATGGAGCAACAGGCTCAGCAGGTCCGACGGGAGCTAATGGCGCCACGGGTGTCGCAGGTCCGACAGGATCTGCTGGTCCTACAGGCGCACAAGGTCCGGCAGGCCCGACAGGCGCAGGCGCATCAGGCTCCACAGGAGTCACAGGCCCTACCGGAAGTGACGGTGCTACAGGTGCAGCCGGTCCTACAGGCGCAGCGGGTCCCACGGGTGCTAACGGAGCTACAGGTGTGGCCGGTCCTACAGGTGCTAATGGCTCTACAGGTGCAGCCGGCCCTACAGGCGCAGCGGGTCCTACGGGTGCTAACGGAGCTACAGGTGTGGCCGGTCCTACAGGCGCTAACGGCTCTACAGGTGCAGCAGGACCTACAGGTCTTACAGGAGCAAACGGTGCTACAGGTGCACAAGGCCCTACAGGAAATGACGGTGCTGCAGGTGCAGCCGGCCCTACAGGCGCAGCGGGCCCTACGGGTGCTAACGGAGCTACAGGTGCGGCCGGTCCTACAGGCGCTAATGGCTCTACAGGTGCAGCAGGACCTACGGGAGCTAACGGGGTAACAGGTGCACAAGGCCCTACAGGAAATGACGGTGCTGCAGGCGCTACGGGTGTCGCTGGTCCGACCGGTGCAGCAGGTGCTGTGGGTGCTACAGGCGCCGCAGGCGCGACCGGTGCTGCTGGTGCTACAGGTATCGCAGGACCTACAGGTGCAAACGGCGCAACAGGTGCGGCTGGTCCTACCGGTGGTGCTGGCCCTACGGGAGCAGCAGGCCCTACGGGTGCTACCGGTGTTACAGGTTTCTTAGGGCCCGGTACGGCAGCGGGCAATACTACCTACTGGGATGGTACGCAGTGGGTACTTAATAGTAACCACATTTACAATAATGGAGCTAATATAGGTATCGGTACAGCTACGCCGGGCTATCCACTCGAGCTGGCTACGGGTACAGGTTTATGGCCTACGGCGTTTAATATCCTTCCTACTACTACTGCGCCGAGCAAGAGGTCTGCGATGTCACTCGATGACTGGGTCATTTTGCAGGACTTGTACGGTGGCGGCACCAAGGATTTTGCAATCTATCAAAGTGCAGCAGCGCAGCAGCGGATAGTCATCAATACATCCGGCCAGGTCGGCCTCACTACGGTCACTCCATTGTCAAGGCTCGATGTCAACGGCGACATAGCACTGCGTGAAGGTACAGCGATAGCGGTCACTGCAGGCAGCAATGCTATCACGCTAAGCGGCGAGTTTAGCCACTACAGGCTGACCGGTGCGGCAGGTGCTTTTGCTATCAATACAATAGCCGGCGGCAATGATGGACAGGAATTGACCCTGATCAATGCCACAGGCCAGGCGATGACCATCAATAATAACAATGCCGCTAACGGAGTGCTCACTGGCAACGGAAGCAACATGATCTCGTCCAACACAGGTAACTCGTCAGTGACGATGATCTATAATGCTACACTGGCTCGCTGGGTAGTGAGTGCAAGTGCCGGTATGAATACCTCATCGGGAGATGCATGGCAGATACTGGGCAATGCAGGTACCAATTCGTCGACCTACTTTATGGGTACGACAGATGATCAGGATGTGGTCTTCAAACGTAACAATGTACGCGCCGGATTGCTCAACAATGGACTGCTGAACACATCATGGGGTGTCAGTGCTCTCAACCCTGCCACTACAGGTGTGAAAAACACAGCTGTCGGCTATCTGGCCCTTCAGGCCAATACTACAGGCCCATGGAATAGTGCCTTTGGCGAGCACGCCATGTATAGCAATACCACAGGTAACAATAACACAGGCATAGGCCAGGAAGCTATGGTAGCTAATACTACGGGCAGCCAGAATACAGGCATCGGCGCAAATGCATTATATGCAAATACGGCGGGTGCTAATAATACTGCCCTGGGCTATGCCGCGATGGCCTATGCTACAGGCGGCAGTAACAACGTAGCTGCAGGCTACTATGCACTGGGCTGGACTGCCAATACCGGCTCTAATAATACAGCACTGGGTAATCAGGCACTCGCCTATAATACCACCGGCTATAGCAATACAGCCGTCGGTAACAATGCCATGTATGCCAATACTACCGGTACTCAGAACGTGGCAATGGGTGACTATGCCATGACACAGAGTACCACGGCTACTATAAACACAGCTCTCGGCGGGGGCGCTATGGACCAGCTCCTTACAGGCTATGCCAATACAGGTACAGGTTTCTGGGCGCTGAGGACCAATACGGCAGGACATTATAACGTAGGAAATGGTTACCGTGCGGGATATGGCGTACACGGCAATAGCAACGTGGCAATAGGCGCAGAGGCGATGTATGGCAGCAGTACCATATCCAATACGATAGCTATAGGCGATAGCGCACTGAGGGCTGTTTCTACAGGTATCATGAATACTGCTGTGGGTAGCAAGGCGCTGATGCTTAATACCACAACCGGTGCCAATACCGCCATAGGCTTCAACACGATGAAGGCTAACACAGGCGGCAACTGGAATACAGCAGTGGGCAGCCAGGCCCTGCAGAGCAATACTACCGGCCCCGCTAACGTGGCTGTAGGTAATGCTGCCCTGAGGGATAATACAACAGGTACATGGAATAATGCTGTAGGTGCAAGCGCACTGCAGAATACTACTACAGGTACCTATAACGAAGCACTCGGTACAAATGCGCTGGTCAATAACCTCACAGGCTGGTACAATATAGGTATAGGCAATAATGTGCTCGTGACCCCGACTGCGGCGAGCTACAACATAGGCATAGGTGCTAATGCGGAATATAACATGACCACCGGCTCGAGCAATACTGCGATAGGTACCAACTCTATGTATAGCGCGACGACTGCATATGAGAATGTGGCCATAGGCGAGGAGGCGCTATATACCAATACTACGGGATCATATAACACCGTAGTAGGCTGGCGTGCTATGAATAAGCTGACCGCCGGCGTGCAGAATACTGCCTATGGTGTAGGTGCGATGGAGTATAGCACTACAGCCGACTACAATACTGCGATAGGCCGCTGGGCAGGTGGTGCATATCAGGGCACACTCAAGACATCACTGGGATACTACGCAGGCTATGGCGATAGCAGCACCGGCAGTACTACCCTCGGAGCTTATAGCGGCGTCTTTAATAAAGGCAGCTATAATACCTTCGTAGGATACAATTCAGGCTATGGTGCCAGCGGCACTTCAATGACCGGCACCGGCAATACCGGCCTCGGATCATTTAGTTTCTTTAGAGGAACGACAGGTATCAATAATACCGCGGCCGGAAACAGTGCCTTGTATAACAATACTACCGGTTTATATAATAATGCCTTTGGTGTCTTTGCCCTATACAGCAATTTGGTCGGCACCTATAACCAGGCCTTTGGTACCAATGCACTCTATAAAAATACGGCAGACTACAATGCAGCCTTTGGTGATGCGGCGCTGTACAATAACACCAGCGGCTATTCTAACGTGTCGATAGGAAACTCATCCTTTAACAGCAATACGACCGGCGGTGGCGGTACTGCAGTAGGTGAGTGGGCGGGTAACGGTAATACGACAGGTAACTACAATACCTTCCTCGGCCGCTTCGCACAGCCGACATCGGGTGCTCTCACCTATGCTACAGCCATAGGTGCTTATGCCAATGTAGCTACGTCCAATAGTATCGTACTGGGCTCTGTATCTCCGGCTATCAATGTCGGTATCGGTACTAATGCACCTGCATATAAGGTGGATGCTACCGGAACTACCAACAGGATCGGCAGCTTTGTCAATACTTCGACCAGTAACCTGGTAGCTCTGTATGGTGCGGCTAATAGTGCGGCTTATGCCGGATATGGCCTCCAATCTTATGGCGGCTATATGGGTGCATATCACGATGCTACGGTGAGTGGTACCGGATACAGGTATGGCACCTACTCACTGGCATGGTATGGTGCTACACAGAATATGGGTACCTACACATACGGCTATGGTGGCTTGTATGCCTATGGCCTATACTCAGACGTGGGTGGTGGCAGCGTGTCAAACTATGCAGGCTACTTCGCAGGTGCTGTATATGCAGCCGGCGGCTATACTGCATCTGATATCAAGCTGAAAGAAAATGTCACTAATATCAATAGCGCACTGAGCATGGTCAAGGAACTGAGGCCGGTGAGTTATGACTTCCGTACCAAGGAGTATGAGCAGATGAACCTGCCTGAGGGCCGTCAGTATGGATTCATAGCGCAGGAGCTGGAGAAGGTCATACCATCTGCGGTCAAGGAAACACACCAGCCGGGCAGGATAGACCCTAAGACCAAGGAGCAACTGACCAAGGATATAGACTTCAAAGCAGTGAACTATAACGAGGTCACGCCGATACTCGCAGGCGCTATACAGGAGCAGCAGAAGATGATAGACGAACTCAAGAAGCAGAATGAAGAGCTGATGAGAAGGCTCGAAGCGCTGGAGAAAAAGTGATCCGATTTCGGATCGCAGATTTTTGATTTCGGATTTAATACAAAATACAAAGGCAGGAGTTGATTTAGCTCCTGCCTTTTTTATTTCTTAGAGTAGTTGTGCTCTTGTTGGTGTTTCGCGTGGATGCTTGAAAGGCAGCCATCGCGTCACCAACAAGTGAGTTTAGCGCTATCTGAGTTTGTTGTTGGTGACGCTCGCATGTCTATCGACATCCGAGCTAAACACCAACAACGGCTGAAACCAGACGAGGCGCTACCCGATCACGATCTTCTCTCCGAGAAACTTTGGTTTCTTGCCTGTGAGGTAGTCTACGAAAACCTTGACGCGGGCGAAGCGCTTTTCCAGCACAGTGGGATCCGAAGCTTGGAATTCACGTGACTTGAAGTCGCGGCC
>JADMIO011529838.1_pt1 | contig 29485 bp, 23 predicted proteins | sample 8958161 | NCBI WGS metagenome assembly JADMIO01 (sample SAMN16585339, study PRJNA669376) | soil metagenome | isolation source: Crop rotation soil | place: USA: Cullars Rotation, Alabama | collected 2011 | reverse complement strand
AACGGAACGTATGTTCAAGGCCATGCTCCCCACCTGTTCGCCTCAGGTCGTGCAAGCGCTACGGCTTCCGGTGGGACCTTGAACGATGCCACGGCAAACTGGACACCCCACCAGTGGATAGGATACAGCGTGACTAATATGAACTCTGGTGCTGCCGCATACCTTAAGGGTTCTGCTATCACGGATAACACGCGAACAACGATCTCTTATATATTTTACTCATTCAATGACCGTGGACCATTACTTGTGTTTAACGGTGGCGATGCCTACCAGATTCATCGATGCCTTAGTGTGCTAGATCAGCCTGGGAGAGGAAAGGGCGACCTTTGCACGGCAAACCAAAGTTCGAATCCCATCAACACGGTCACAGGAACTCCATCCTGGACGCACGAAATAATAGAACCATCCTTCTCGTGGAATAACGTTTACAAACTCACAAATACGGCCTGGGGTTTTGGAACGGGATTCCCTACGTGTAAAAAGGGACGTGACTTCTACAATTTAGGAAGTGGCTTTGCGCCTAACTCTACTCCTTCGCAAGTTTCTGCGATTCTAACCAGTGCAGTAAACGGCGTGCCATATAGTGGGACCTTTACGTACCCGCATCCGTACGCCATCGTTCCTTGACAGCTTAGTGCGGAAATAGAATCGCCAACTCAATCGTCTTTTGAATCCGTACTTTGATTACTAGAAGTCATTTCAAATCAGGGCAGGCTGACGCTTGGCTGGGCGATTTACCAATCACTGGCGACCAAATGCAACCATCGGAATCAGATCGACCCCACATTTGTCTTTGCGCGATCTAACTTGGTAAACGTGTTGTGAGCTAGTCATCACACAAAGCCATTAGGGAAGATGGACCAATGAAGGCGGGACAAACGTTAGGAATCACGATACGACCACGTGTCCTCGTCCGGGGTAACTACAATTCTTAACATGACAGCGGTTGTTAGCCCTTGAAGCAATGGCACCATTATCACGTGATGCCTCGCCTGAATGAGCTAAACTGGACCGGAGTGAGGCTGGAATACGAAGCGAGTTCCGAGCGGCGAACGCTGCGCCAACTGGCAGACAAACACTGTATTTCGCGTCCAACGATTTCTAAGGAGGGCGGCCCGTGAGCACTGGAAACAGAATGGGGCGGTCGTGGAAGCAGCGCGGAAGCAAATCGTTCGAGGCGAGAGGGGCATTGAAGCACCGGGAATCCGCTGCCCGGAAACCGAAGAATTCATCAAAACGCGGCGATTCGCGCCAGCGTAAAGAATGGATTTTCAGCTCGCGCGCGTAAGTCGCATTCGCACTAGCATCAGCCCGAGCGAGCCGAGACACACCAGAAGGAAAGAGCTACCGGTATCTGGCGTTGTTATATCGCGCGGAACGCCTGGGCCGATTCCGAATGGAGCGCCGGGATCGGACAACAACCCAAAATCACTGCTCGTAATAGTAACGGAGGGATCATTCGGAAGGATTAAATCGAAATGAACTCCAAAGAAATCGAGAGGCCGCTGCAACCCGCCGCCGAGAAGAGGCAAAAGGCCCGCCGCCATTGAGCCGTTATTTCCGGAAGCGCTTCCCAGAACCTGTGGTGCGTCGAGTGGATTGCCCTGTTGATCGAACAAATAGCCGGTGCCATCAAGGAAACCGACTTGTCCTGCTCCACTCGTTTGCAGGGTGATCAAGATATCAAACGTATTACTAGTGGCATTAAACAGGCGGACGAACTTTCCATTCAAGAAAAGGAAATCGAGCGAGAGTGTCTGACCCTGTAAACCGGTACCGGTTATATCAGTGAAAGAGGCTTCGTAGTCCGAGGTGATATTCGGCGAAGCTCCCAGACCAATATTGATTGACGTCGCACCAGCGTGGCCCGTGTAAAACTGCAGGCAAGCGATCAAGAGTGTAAACACCAAGATACGAAAGCGCGCCAAATTAATTAACTGTGATGATGTTGTTTGCATCCTGAGATAACCCCCATTTTATAATTCTTTACCGGAACCGTGGAGGTTTTAATCGCAGAACCCTGATAAGAGCAAGACTTTTTATAAGCTAATTGTGGGAGCAGTTCGACCGACTCTGTCCTTCGCCACAGCTCCGAAACCGACTCTTAGAAACGCAGCCCGTGAGCACCCGATCCGTCCGGATTAGCAATTCGGTTCTGGGACATCACTTCGAAGCGTTCAGGTTGGATTTTTGTGCGGGTGTTTCTTCCATTCGAAATAGGGATATCGCATACAGATAGCCGATCCCCTCCTCGATTACATCTTCCACGCCTTCACTATAGTACCACCAACGCTTCGCATCGAAATCTGGACTCGGAATAGAAATCACACCGACGGCAACGTTTGGTCCAAGAGCCCTTTGATAGAGGAGGCGGGTGCGTCGAGCGTGGGCCCCTTCTGTCACAATGTTGATGGCATGCGGGTGTAGATTCTGGGCGCCCAACCAGTCCCTGAGCGCGAGGGCTGCGCTAAAGGTTCGGTCACGGCCAATAACGTGTGAAGGAACCATCTGGACAAGTTCCGCCGGCGCGCCTGCGTGTTTGAGTAAGTCAGCCCCAACACTGGCTGAGGTTTGATAATCATTGATGTAACCGCCCTTTCCAACGACAGGACCCCCGGTAGTAAAAATACGCTGATAGGAACCCCTTTTAAATTCCTCCACACCCGCCTCGATGGCATAAGGATGCACCCATCCTTCAACTACCAGCACGTCTGCATTTACGCGATGGGTGACCGCCAGGTAGGGGTATGCGCCGAATAACACGATGAGCCCAAACGCGAGCATCAATATTAACAACAGAATCTTCGCCCACCGCGATAACCCCCACCGATAGCGACGAACCAGGAAGCCGCCCAATACACGTTGTCTTGGCAGTGACGTCGATTCGAAACGCGGAGGCTCGCCAGTCTTGTCGCGGACCATGGTGGGAAGATTGATCATCGCGATTTAACTCAAGGCCATGCTCCTGGGGCAGACATATTTTCCACCTACTCCAAACCTTCGTCTGTCAGTTCACAAAGCAAGTGCCCGATGCCAATGTGGCACTCTTGAATTCTGGCAGTGTTTGACGATGCAACCGTGATGGCGAGATCGACCTCCTTCGCGAGGGCACCACCATCTCTGCCACTTAAACCTATTGTTTTTGCGTTGGCCTTCCTCGCCGCTCTCACACCTTCGAGTATATTTGGCGAATTACCGCTCGTACTAATAGCCACCGCAGCGTCGCCGGGTCGAGCTAATGCCTGGATTTGGCGGGCAAAGATTTGGTCGAATCCATAATCATTGCCAACCGCGGTGAGAATAGATGAATCGGTTGTCAGCGCAATCGCCGCGAGGCCATCCCGTTCCCGAACAAACCGGCCCACAAATTCCGCTGCTAAATGCTGAGCGTCGGCCGCGCTCCCGCCATTGCCAAAGAACAGCAGTTTGCCTCCAGCTTGCAGGCATTGGCTGATCAGGAATGCTGCTTCGACAATCTCTTTTCCGCAACCGCGGGCAACAGCTTTCCTCAGCTCGGCCCCTTCCTGGAGGGAGGAGTTAACGAGTTGAATGGCTTGTTCTCGGTTCATGATCGGAGATTACCTAACGGGATTGAGACTGCATGACGGAATTCAAATCCGTAACCCTCGTGCGATAATGTTCCGCTGAATCTCCGTCGTCCCAGAATAGAGCGTGCTTCCGACTGAGTCGCGCAGTTCGCGTTCGAATTCCAGTTCGGTCATGAAACCCGATCCGCCGTGTATCTGAACCGCGTCAAGACATGATTTTACAAACGCTTCCGAGACGTACAGCTTGGTCATGGCCGCATCCATATCAGCCGATTTGTTCTCTTGCATCAGCCAACCCACTCTATAAATCATCAACCGCGCTGTTTCATATCGCAGTTTCATATCGACAATGCGGTTAGCGACCGACTGGAACTTGCCAATCGATTGGCCGAATTGTTTTCGCGTCCGAGCGTAATCAATGCAGCGTTCAAGCTGTCGGCGCATGGTACCTACACACGTCGCGAGAATGCACGCCCGTTCCCAAGCCATCGAACAACTGAACACTTCGGCGCCCCGCCCTTCGCGTCCTAACAGGGCTGTGGCTGGTATTCGACAATTCTCGAGGATGATCTCAGCCATAAGCGCCGTACGCAGTCCCAACTTATCCATTTTCTTCCCGACACTGAGGCCCGGCGTCCCTTTCTCGATGATGAATCCACAAATGCCTGAGGCCCCGAGTTTCGGATCGAGGGTGCCGTAGACCGCGAACAGATCAGCGACCGGCGCGTTTGTCACAAAAGTTTTCGTTCCGTCCAAGACGTAGTTGCCACCGTCCTTGGTCACGCGAGTGCGCATTGAGAAGACATCCGACCCGGCGTTCGGCTCGCTCGCACCATTGGCTCCGATGAGACGGCCATCGCACAAGCCGGGCAAATATTTCTTCTTTTGCTCCGCCGTGCCGTATTTCAGCAGCGGGATCGAATTGGTCCACATGTGAGCATTAATCGAAAACAGCAGACCCTGATCCGGCGAGCCGTAGCCGAGTCCCTCCATCACAGCAATTGTCGTGACCGGATCCGAGCTGCTGCCGCCAAATTCCTCGGGAATCGGCAAACCCTGTACACCAAAGGCGGCGCATTTTTTCCAGCCATCGTGCGAGAAGATCCGCTCGGCATCCCGCTGGATCATGTCCTTGCTAAGTTCGGCGCGAGCAAAATCGATCGCCGCCTTCTGCAGCGACAGTTGTTCAGGTGTAAGATCAAACTCCATTGCTTGACGTGCTGATTTCGCTTGGTTGAGATGGCAAAGTATCGGCCAGGATTTCAGCGATGTCGCGCACAGTCATGCCACCGTTGCGAGCGGCAATACCGTCCGTGGTCATGGTCAAACAAAACGGGCACGAGACGCACAACGTGCGCGCGCCAGTCTCGAGTGCTTCGGCGACCCGGCTTTGTCCTACTCGTTTGTCCACAGTATCGTCGAACCACATCCGGCCGCCACCGGCGCCACAGCACGAGGTCTGACGCCCGTGACGTGGCATTTCGACTATTCCGTTCTCGCCAGCCACCCGGGATAAGAGCGCTCGCGGCGCGGCAGTGACGTCCTGCACGCGCGCCAGGTAACACGGATCGTGATATGTGATGCTGATCGGCGTCGCTCCAGTTCGGGCTAAACTCTCCGCCAAAGGTTGTAGCCGGCCCCTGTGCATGAGTTCGTCCAGAAATTCCGTGTGATGCACGACGTCAAGATCCGCGCCCAACTGTGAGTAATCCTGCCGGAAACTGTTCACGCAATGTGGGCAGTGCGACACGATCCGCTTCGCACCTCGCCGGACTCCAAATCGCTCGAATGTTGCGATATTCTTTCCGGCGAGTTGCTGGAACAGCAATTCGTCACCCATGCGTCGAGCGGCCTCACCTGTACAACCTTCGGAATTGCCAAGCACAGAGAAATTGACACCGGCCGCTTGCATGAGTTTCACAACGCTACGCGCGACTTTCTGCAAGCGACGGTCGTACGCCGCAGCGCATCCGACCCAATAAAGCACATCGCAATCGGGATTGTCCTGTACGTTTGGGACACGGAGGCCATTAGCCCATGCCATCCGATCCTGCGCGGGCATGCCCCATGGATTGCCGGTACGGTCAGTCTTTTGCAGTGCCTGAGCTGGAGATCCACGAAGCTTGCCGTTGGCCACCAAAGACCGCCTCATATCCGTGATAAAACCCAGCGGGCTTATACCGAGCGGACAAACGTCCACGCAAGCGGAGCAGGTCGTACACGACCACAGAGTTTCCTCTAATATAATCTCTCCAACGAGCGCACGCCCTGCCGAACCGTCCGTTCCGGCGCTTCTTGCAGGCTGCACCATGGCTACCGTCTCAAAGTGTTGGCGGAGGTCTTGCACCACATTCCGCGGCGACAGCGGTTTCCCTGCTTCAAAGGCCGGGCATTGCTGTTCACATCGGCCGCACGACACACACGCGTCTAATTCGATTAGTTGCCACCGCTTGAATTGCTCCACTCGCGTTACGCCGATTTCACCGGTCTCCTCGACCTCTTCGATCGACACTGGCGAAAGCCTGCCCAGACGCTCTATGCCAGCGGCCAATCTCACGGTCCCGGCAATCCCATGGAGGAGCCGTGTGTACGGGAAAAGTGCGATAACAGTTAGCGCGAGCACGGCGTGGAACCACCACGTCGCGATGTGCCAACCACTCGAGCTCGCCGATGTCATCCCCAGGCTTTCGAAGGCACGGGCAAAGAGCACTCCCACAAACGAAACCCCCGGTAAGGGAGTTTGCTCGAGCACGATTCGCAGTCCTTCCAGCACATATCCGGTCACTCCGATGACCACAAAAAGGACCAGCACTAGCCAATCTTGCCATTCGTGGCCCACTTCAGGAGGTCGCTTCCAACGGCGATATATGAAGAAACCGCATCCGGCTAGTAAAGCCAGCCCAGCGAGATCCATTACAAACTCGTAGACCGCAAAATAGAGTCCCTTGTGAAACACCGGGTCGGTTGGTGCACGTCCCAGCAATGTCTGCAGGCCATGTTCGACCCCTATCAAACCCGTACCAATCGACAGCACAACGAACCCGCCGAACAAAAGAATATGCGCCGCTCCAGCGGCGCCGTGTCCCCGCACCCGCCGCTGTAACAACACAAATTGCCAGAGGTTCATCAGGCCCGCGCGCCAACTAAAGCGCTCAGTGGCAGACCTTCCGATTCGCCACCGCCGTACGCGGCGCACAATGCCCCATGCAAGCACGCCAGTTGATAAGGCAGAGAAGCCCCAAAACCACAGCTTTGCAGAATCGGAGACGTTGCCGAAGATTTCGCGGGTCAGCACAGCGAGAACGTGCCTTTCCATGAAAAAGCTCACTTGCCTAACTCGCGGATCAATTCGGGAACGATTTGGCGCACATCACCAACGAGTCCATAGGTGGCGATGGAAAACATCGGCGCTTCAGGATCGATATTGACGGCAACAACAACGCGAGAGTTTTTCATACCGGCCAGGTGCTGGACGGCGCCTGAAATGCCCAGCGCCACATACAGTTGCGGCGCAACTACCTTACCGGTTTGTCCTACCTGCCACTCGTTAGGTGCGATACCCGCATCGACCAACGCGCGCGTGCATCCAGCCGCTCCGTTCAACGCATCGGCTAAACTGCCAACATAATTCTCAAACTCTTCACTTGTTCGAAAGGGCCGGCCACCAGAGACAACAACCCGGGCCTCGGTCAATTCAGGACGCGACGTCGGACGCGATTCGAGCCCGAGGTATTCGCTATAATTGGGCAGCTTCGAGGCCTCCACATTCCACGCGATGCATTCCTGCCGTTGATCGAGCGGCTCGGCGGAAGGAAAGGCAGAGGCCCGTATTGTGATCACTTGCGGCCGGCCAACTAAAGTTACTACCGCCATTGCCGCTCCGGCATACATCGGCCGCCGCAATAACAATTCTCCGTTCGCGAATGAATAACCGGTTACATCTCCAGCCATTGCCGCACGCAAAAGTGCTGCCGCGCGGGGGAGAATGTCTTTGGCAAATGTCGTGGAGTTGGCGATGATGCTGACCGCATCGCGTGCCTTTGCGACATCGGAAATAATTCGCGCGTAACGATCGGCCGTTGGATTGGCCAGCAACAGATGGTCAGCCACGATCACGCGTGCAAAACGCGCCCCGTCACCGGCAACAGAATCGAGGCCGCTGCCAAGCACTAACAGTTCGACGTTATCGCCTGAGTCCTTTGCTAGATCGCGGGCCACGGTCAGGGCAGAATACACGCCGGAGCGGATCTTTGTTCCGTCGTGTTCCCCTACCACCAATATGGCCATCGTTCGCCTCAGTGACGCGCATTCCGCGCTCAGATTACTTTCGCCTCGTATCGAAGTTTGTGCACAAGTTCGGCCGCGTCGGCGACACGCTCGCAATTCCGATCGATGGTAACTTGTTCGAGCCGCACGATCCGCACCTTTGGTTCAGGCGATACACCAAGGTCCTGGCACGAAATCGCTTCGATTGGCCGCTTCTTCGCTTTCATCAAGGCGGGCAGGGAAGCGTAACGCGGTTCGTTCAGGCGCAGGTCCGTTGTAATTACCGCCGGCAACTGGATGAGAATCGTTTCCAAGCCACGATCAGTTTCGCGCGCAACCCTCAATCGAGCTAGTTCGACGAATTCAATTTTTGACGCGAAAGTTACCTGAGGCCAGCCCAAAAGGCCCGCGAGCATCTGCCCCGCCTGATTGGCATCGTCGTCCACAGCCTGCTTGCCCATCAGCACGAGATTGGGTTTCTCACTCTGCACAACGGCGGCGAGCACCGTCGCCACGCTCCAAGGGTCAAGGGAACCCTCGAAATCAATTCGGAGAGCGCGATCGGCTCCCATCGCAAGCGCAGTGCGAAGCTCGTTTTCAAAATCGGCATTGCCAATCCCAACCGCAGTCACTTCCACTCCCGAGCTAAGCCGGTCTCGGATTTGCAGAGCTTCTTCCAGGGCAATGGCATCAAACGGATTGATGACGTGAGCCAAACCCGCGTCTTCGATGCCCGATCCATCCAGCCGAATGCGAATCCGTTCGTCTGGGGAAGGAACGCGCTTGGTCGGAACGAGAATCTTCATTTCATCGCCGCACAGCACCGTCACTTCATGCTCTTGAGTTTCTGATAGTCAATTTTGTCTGTCGACGTTTTTGGCAGTGACTCGAGAGAACAGAAGAAATCTGGAACCATGTAAAGAGGGAGGTTCTCAGAACAGAATTTTTTCAGCTCAATTGTCGATAACCGTGATCCATCTCGCGTGCTCGTAAACGCTTTGACCGGGACGCCATCATCGTTAGGGAATGCAAGCACCGCCGCCTCTTTGATGGCCGGATGTCGATACAACGCCACTTCGATCTCACCCAATTCGATCCGATACCCTCGTTTCTTGATCATTCGGTCGCGCCGCCCAAGGAACTTGTAGTTGCCATCCGGAAGCTCAACCACGATGTCGCCCGTCCGATACCATCGAGTGTCGCGACCAGGCAGGAAGGCCTTGGCGGTGTTTTCCGGTAAATCCCAATATCCTTGCAAAACACTTGGACCGGCAATGCATAACTCACCCTCGTCTCCGCCCGCGACCTCATTGCCCTTTTCATCAACAGCCAGCGGCTCGCAGTACGGACACGCTTTGCCGATCGGAACCGGCTCGCTTTGAGATTCAGGAACCAGCGATGGAACTTCGTAAAAAGTGCAGACGTTGGTCTCAGTGGGGCCATACAGGTTGAAGTACCGCGGATGCACCCACAAAGACTTCAATAATTTGAGGTACTTGATCGGAAATACTTCACCGGCGAATAGCACGAGACGAAGCGAGGAGTAATCCTGTTGCTCCAGTTTCCCGAATTGTGCCATCAGGCTCAGGATCGACGGCGCCGAGTACCAAACGGTGAGCTTCTTGTCGGCAATCCACGATGCCAGTCGCGCCGGTTCTTTCCCTAACTGTTCCTCCACAATCACCAGCGTCGCGCCATGCTTAAGCGACACATAAATGTCCAGAACCGACAGATCGAAATGAAATGGCGCGTGTGAAGAAAACCGATCACGCTCGTCCGGTTTAAAGACGTCCGAACACCAGTCAATAAAACAACCGGCATTCGCATGCGAGAGCATCACACCTTTGGGTCGGCCGGTTGAACCTGAAGTATAAAGAATGTAGGCTAATCGCGATGGATCGGCCGCCGCGCTCGGGTGGGATGCAGCAGGGCTCACCGAATCGAGCCGGCTAAGAGCGTTTCGAAGCGGAATTCCTGCGCCAATTCCATCGATAACGATTATCGCGGGCGCAAAGGCGAGCTGCTTGAATTCTTCACCCAATCGGTCCACCAAGCGTGATTCGACAATGACAACTTTGACCGAACAGTTATGAAAAATAAATGCATTGCGCTGAGCCGGCGCCGTTGAGTCTGTCGGGATGTAAGCGGCACCGGCTTTCATGATCCCGAATATTGAAGCTACGACGTCGCCGGACTTTCGTGCACAAATGCCGACGCGATCGCCCACTCCCACGTCCATTTCCCGCAGCCGATCCCGCACTCTATCTGAAAGCTGTGCCAGCTCAGCGTAACGGATACTACCGTTTTCCGTCTCCTCCACTGCGATTTTATCTGGAAACCGTCCAGCAGAGAGATCCAGGAGTTCGTGCAATGCTCGCGTAGTCATGAAATCTTGATTAACTGTTTACAGATGTTCCATGCCGTGAACGTTAAAGGACGTTAAAATGAGACGATGGAATTTTGGCCCGATCCGGTGCTCTCTTGGCGACTCTTTATTGAAGCATAATTCAGGCACCGCGCCCCGTGTTCGGATGAATCAAACTTTCTTCGACATCACCAGCCGAGCCATGTCCGATACGGTATTCAGGTTATCGACTACGGCCTCGTGCGGTTGAACTACAATTCCGAATTGATTTTCCAAGAAAGTCACGGCCTTGAGTACGGCTATGGAATCAAGGATTCCAGTCGTCATCAGCGGTGTAGTGTCGGTCAATGCCGCGGGATCTTCGCCGGGCAAGAACTCATTAAGGATGTATGTTTTAAGCGCTGATTTAATCTCTTGTTTATTCATAGTTTCACTCACTAGATGGATTGTATGTGAAAGGACACTACCAAATCCTCGAAATCCATTGAGGCAATGAACCAATTCGCCTCATCGCCGCAGCCGCCTTAAGGCTTTGACTGAGGGGATATTTTTTGCTGGCTCGACGAACCAAAAAGTAGTGGGAGCAGATCTTTGTATAATTCTTCCGCCAGCAGCCGGTGACCAAGTGCAGTCGTATGATCATCCCATTTCGCAAGGATGAGCGAGGAACGGTCAGTCACTGCGTCAAAGGCCGGGGATAGATCCATAACTTCCAGTCCGGCTGCCCGGGCCAACTGAAGCGTTTTGCTCCGACCAGCCGCTTCCAATCCGGCGAAATCCGCTGGCGCGGGACGGTACAGGATCACTGGACGGATTCCGTGCTGAGCGCATTGCTGCGCAAATCGTTGGAACGACCACGCCCATAGTTCGTTAACATAAGGTTGCAGACGACGCTCAATCATCGCTGCCGGCATTTTTCCATTGACCCCCGCTCGGCGAATCACTGACTGCACGACGTCACCGTAATCGCCGGTCGGTTCGATCCCTTGCATCAAAGCCTTCCTCAAATGGGACGCAATAAACTGCTCATCGACTGCAGTGACCGACAGTATCGCCGCGTCAGGTTGATACTGGAAGCCTTCCTGTTCGAGCCTCAGCACCCTTTGAAGGATGCTATCAGCCGCGACGGCCAGATTCAGGATTTCGTATCGTGGGTAGCGCGCGTCTGGAACATGCGCGTTGAGCTTGTCTTCGACGAGATTCTCGTACGTCTGGTCATTTTTCACGCCCGTTCCCATGTCATTCGATGCGCCTAACAGCACGATTCGGTAGGTATTCGCTGGCTTCTCCTTCTGGTATTCGCGGTCACGCATTCCCAGGGAATTGGACGTGCAGGGGGCGCCGCCAAGGACTGTGCTCATCGATGGAACGACGTCCGTTAACAGAAAATCAGAGCGCGGGCGAACAAAGGCTTTTTTGCCTATACTCCATCCCTCCGGCTCCTCAGCGCCCTGCCACCCCCAGTTATCTTTCCGAGAAACGTCAAGGTCTTCGTAGTATCCGCGACGTTGCTGATTCATGTCGCGCGCATTTAAGACATCATTGTGGAGTCGGGCTATTGCGCCTTTGGCGGCCGGGATTGCGCGAGTGGCGAGAGATGGTCCTGCCAACAGACATATCGACCCGAAAATGACTGCAACGGCGGAACGCCAGAAGTGAAATGGCGCACGAGCAGCCGGTGTCCTTTGGCCCTCCGAGGTCTCCCGGCTTGATTGTCCCCATAGCATCCCCGCGCCACAGACCAACACAAAGACTCCAACAATTATCAGAATACCACTCCAGGTCGGTTTGGACGTCGCATCCATCAAAGTCTCAAACTCCCCCCACGATTGGCATGACCAATACGTCCACAAAAGGCACATCGCACAAAAGGTTCCACCCGCTTGCAACCCCCGCATTAACCGCGTCCGAATTTTCACCTTCGAGGGACTAAGGGTTCGCTTCCGCCCACGTGTCGTCTCGTAGATCGCCGTCACCAGCACCAGCACCGCCAGAATCATCCAGAAGGAAAAGTCCTTCCAGTTGAATAATGGTTTGCCCAGAATCCAAAACCATTGCCAGGAATGCAGCACCCAGGTGGCGAGAAAAGTCACCATCGTCGCCACCGCCAGCGCCGGAATCGTTCCCATCTTTCGCAGCTTGAAATGCGTCGGATAGAAGAACAGCTTCATGACAAAGTCTTTCCAATAGATGTTTATGCGACGCCAGAAATCGGTGAAGCTTGTAGCCAGGTAATATAGATGATGGGTCTCGGGAAGATTAAAACCAAACATGTGCAACAAACCCACAATCAGGTGAAAAGTCCCTGAAACACGCAGGTACAACAGATACGTGCCCAGCATGAATCCAGCAGCATCGAGCGAGGAGCTAAGGTTAGACACGTCCAGCGGCGCATATTGATAGACTATTCGATACAAGAGTAGTTGGGCTACTCCGCGAAGCATCCAACGGATTCCATTCTGGTAGATGGGAACCCAATCCTCATTGTAGTAGGTCGAGCAAAAAGTTTTGTAATCCACTACTGGAAACAGCGGGAAACAAACATTCGGTAGCAGAAAGAAATAGGAGATGGCCCGTGAAAGACTGAACGGCGCTGTCCGATGTTTCAGGTCGTAAAGATAGACGATCAAGCGGAACATGAACATCGAGCCCAGAATCACCCACATGTCGGCAACGTCCGGAAACCACTCGCTATGCCCGCGCAGGAAGGCGAGTCCGGCGCCGGCGGCCGCCACCAGACCAATGCGTACACCAAAGCGAATCGGCAGGTGGCATAGCCCGATGAGACCAAGCCCAATCGCGACAAGTGTTAATCCCGGAACAAAGTGGTAGAGAAGGCCACTCGAGGGAATTCCTCCACTCAACCACCTCATCCAGACGTTAGGTCCGAGATGGCCGACACCAGTGATGACTGCCATCAGTGACAACATGGCAAAGAACGGCAGCCGAAACCGTTGTGGCAACAAATGATGAATAGCGAAGCCTACGACCGCCAACCACATGAGCCGTGCTAGCAGCTGGCTCTCGAGTTGCCAAGTGTCGATGACAATGGCAATTAATGCGAACTGTAATAGAACTGCTGAAAATTGCGCTGATCTGGTCAAGTAATTGCTCAAAAGTCGTGACGGCGCAGTGACCACCGCGGTCGTCTCACGTCTCTTGGATCTTTGTGCTTCTGCTTCTGTTAACATATCAAGCTGTGCACCAAAACTCGCCTTACTCTAATAAAAGGCCTAAGACGAGGGAATCGTCGGCGAATTCTTAACGTGAGCCGGTTTCTGAACGGCATCTTTGAGTCGGGTTTTAAGTGATTCAGGAAGGCGCGCCCTCAGTTGTCTCTTGATGTAACCTTTAGATCTGGTCGTTAAGCGAATCATCAGCGCGTTAACATCTGCCAACGAACAATACAGAACTCCAGCAGGAGCGCCAATCTGATCCGGTCCACGAAGTTGTTCTTCATTAACGCCGAATCCTTTCGTTAAAGAGTATCCATATTTCGTAAACATGCCTTCATATTTGGCAGCAACAAAACGGTAGTAACCTTTAAGGGGGGACTTGCACAAGAGTTCAGACCAGCGGCTGAAATACTTCTGATTATAAGCATCGGTTACTTGTTCCATAAGATCTTCCGAGACTCTGCTACCGATGAAGGCAGCAATTTCTGCGTGATACTTCCCGGGATCTTGAACGTAGTCTTCGTAACTCAGCTCATAGACGTGCTGCAAATGCTTCTTGTCTTCGTCAAGAAGCGCATGGCAATGCAACCAATGTTCAAACAGCTTGTGAATGGTGATGAGATCTTTTTTCCACTTCTGATTGGCCATACTCACCGACACTGGATGACGCCTTATAACAATAAAGTAGCTGTTAGGAAAGGCGGCTTGTAGAAAACGTGTTTTTAGCAGGTTGCCCGGGGTTTTCTCCACTTTGATGGCTTTGTTTGGGTCCCAATATTGTTCCCAACTCCGCCGCAGTTTCAGTGCGTTCTGCGGTGTCAGCAGAGATGACGTCTCTGTCAGGTGAGCCCGACGGTCAAACCCGAATCTACCTGCGCCGCCATAAACCTGGGCGGTTGGATATACATCCTGTAGAAATTGACCCTCATCTTCGATCACGCCGGTATCCATGAAACCGGTGCAGTTTTCCATCCGGCCGATGTTACGACCAAGGACGCTCGTGCCGCTGCGGTGCAGCCCACAGATGAACACATATCTCCGTTCGATATTATCGCCCACGTGAGTGCCCATTATTTCTTCCAGCTGCTACTTGAGCAGGCAGTCACTGCTTTGAATCCCTAACGAGCTGGTCTGCTGAAAGCCGAAATCTCGCCTGTCGGTTTGCTCAGCAGCGCCCTCTTACGAGCCTCTCTGACTCTGCCCTTCACAAATTCCGGCAGAAGCCTCCTGACTCCCCGTTTCATATAACCCTTCGTCCGTACGGCAGACCGCCGCAAGAGGGCAACAAGGTCTGCTCCAAGACAATATACGTGGCCGGAAAGAGCAGAAATATTTTTGCCGCCGCGCAGTGCTTCCTCGTCTTCGACGAATCCTTTGATCAACGAGTAACCGTGCTTGGCAAATTCGGACTCATGCTTCGTGGCAATATATTGATAGTAGCCCATGAAAGGTGATCTGTTCAACAAATACGACCACCGCTCAAAATACTTCTCGTTGTAGACTACGCTTGGGATTTCCATGGCGTGTTCGGGGACGCGCAAACCAGAACGATTCCACTGCTGGAGCACAATGCGAAAGGTGTCTTCGTTTGACGGCTCGGGAACCCGCGTGCCAATAAATGCTGCAATCTCCTGATGGTATCTGTTAGGCTCCTCGACGTAATCTTCGTAGCTTAGCTCGTAAACGTGCTTCAAATACTTTTTGTCCTGCTCGAAAAGATTATAACAATGAAGCCAATGCTCAAACATCCTGTTAAGCGAGGTTATGTTGGATGTCCATTTTTGGCCTGCTATGCTCACAGGTACTGGGTGACGTTTGAGCACGACAAAATACGAGTTGGGAAAAGCTGCTTGTAAAAAACGTGCCATCAGGAAATTTTCGGGAGTTTTTTCCACAAAGATCTTCTTATTGTTGTCCCAGTAGGCATGCCAGGTAGCCCGCAGTCTTTCTACGTTCTCCGGCGTTAACAAATCCGAACTCTCGGTCCGATGCATGCGTGGATCGAAGCCGCATCGACTAGAGCCGCCATAGGCAGTCGCGGTTGGATAAACATCTTGCAAGAACTGGCCTTCGTCTTCGAACACGCCCGTATTCTTAAGTCCCGTGCAGTCTTCCAGTCTTGCAATGTTGCGACCTAACAGGCTCGTGCCGCTTCGCGGCGAGCCACCTACAAAGACATACTTACGAGGAGTTTGATTCTCGTTATCTCGATCCCTACTTTCGTTCACCGATTTTTTCTTAACTCCTTTGCAGTTTGGAATAAATGCATCGCCACCTTTCGTTGTGGCCGGAACATCCAGATGCAGGCAATGCCGAAAAGGACTCCCGTAGATCCGCAGATGAGTAATTGCGTAAGCGGACGGAAATCAGAGACTATGGCACGCATCGACCAAGTCGTGGCGAACATAAACACCCACACAGGCAGATGCCGCAAGAATCTCGTCCACAAATCGGAAGTGCTCACAGGGCCGCGCCGTCCGGCAATATAGTACAGAATGGGCAGCCGAACCATGAGCCCTATTGCAGAAAAAGCGATTGCGACACCCAAGGGCCCAAACGGCAGGCCGATTATGAAAGAACCAAGCGTTAGAAAGGCATTGATCGAAGTGACGCGGAATATGTCTTTGCCTCGCCCCTGGCTGGTCAGCAACCAATTGGCGGCGGTAGAAAGAGGAAGTTGAATTGCTGTAAATGTGAAACCCGCAAAGATCGCAGTCACTTGCTGCCACTTGGGCCCCAGTAATACCAGCGTGGCTGGGCCGGCCAGAGCAAGGAGCAAGCTGGAAACAAAGAACACACTCAGGGCAATCGCTTCATAAAGACGCAGAAATATCGATCGGTAACGCTCTGGCTGAGATTGTAGACGGGACAAGGTGGGCAGAAAAACGGCGTCGACAGGCAAAAGGAATTGTTGCATCGGTCCAATAACGAGAGTTGCTCCGCGGGAATAAAGACCGACCGCAGCAGGTCCGTAGAAGCGACCAATCAAAAGAGTGTCGCATCCTCTGGCGAGGCTAAATAAAAAATTTCCAATGGTTTGATGGGCCCCGAACGAAACCAACGGACCTATTGCGGTACCTCGCGTCGGCAGTTGTGGCTTCCAGCGAGATACCGATCCCGTTAGCAAAAATGCCGCGATTTCTGCCGCCAAGCTCGAACCGACTAAAGACCAATATCGATAGTGTAACAACGCCATGACTACGCCCACAACAACACTGGTGGCCATGGACCCTACTTCGATTAAAGCAATCGCTTTGAAACGCATCTGCCGCTTAAGCAGCGCCAGATGTTGCACCCTGAATCCACCGATCAGGAAAGTAGTTGAAAGAACGAGGGTAATATACGTTATTCTAGGATCGCGGTAGAACCAGGCCATAACCGGCGATAGGGCGGCGATAATAAGGGCACACAAGCCGCTTACAACGAGGTTTATCCAAAACAAATTCGATACTTGGGCATGTGAGATCTGTTCTCGTTGTACCGTAGGTATAGCAAGACCTGCGTGCCGAAACATGGCCAGGAAACCGGTGACAGCAGTAACCATGGCTACTAAACCGAAATCGCGCGGTGTCAGCAGCCGTGCTAGGACCACAGTAGAGGTCAGACTCAATCCGAACTTCGCCGCCTGGGACGACATCGTAACGACCCCACCGGAGATTGTGCGCCGCTTGAGGTTCGGCAAAAGGTGGTCAGTCTTGATGTGCTCCTGATTACGCTCCTCTTCATCCAACCCGGCCGAATGCAGGGCTGGCTTGCCAGTAAAGAAACCCGTCTGGCTGGTCAATACGGGGATTGGCTTTTGATTATCCATGTTTGGTAGAAGCGACGCGTGCACTCTGCCCGTGAAGGAAGAATTCACCCGTCGTCGTGATGAAATTGAGCAAGTCGCTGGCCATTCCAGACACTGCCGTACGCCTAACTCAAACCGCAGAGTTCCTATGAAAGGTAGCGGACGTGTTTCCGCCTTCCAGACGAAACATTGCTTTGTCCCAGGATCTCATGATCGAGGATTTGTATTGGTTCCAACGGTGGCGAATCCGCCGGGTCGCGGCGAAGCCAAAAAGCTTTTCAATCAAAAAATACTTCGGTGAAAATGTTGGCAATTCCAATTGGCCGCCTAACGTTGCGGCGAGTTGCTGCGCTTCTCGAACCAAGTCAGGTCGATCCGGATAGAAGTTGCGGTAGCCCTTCTGAATATAGATCAGGCAAGCATCTCGCACACGTTGGCTGTCTTCCAGCGAGCAAAGATATTGAATGTGCAACTTCATCGTAAGAAGAAGCGACTCCTTCTTTTTGTCAGAATTGCCGATAAAACTTACCCGGTTCGACCCGCTAGCTCGGTAGTAAATCCCGGTCTCAGGGACGAACCGCGTACCTTCGGACGCCAAAAGGACACGGCAAAAATACTCGCCATCTTGGTCGTAATGAAGCCGAGTATCCCAGGGCCCTGCGGCCTCCGCCAGTTCCCGGCTCACTAGCCAGGTTGCATTTTGCATGTGGATGTTTTCGCGCAGCTTCCGCAAAAGCCATTCCACCGGGGAAAGATCTTGCCAGAGCGAGTTGCGAACGAAGCGCGCGTTCCGGATTCGGTAGTAAAACGGCGCCCATGGCGAGGAAAGCAATATTCGGGTGCTGTCAGAGTTGCATAAGGCGGCAAACTGCCGCTCGATTTTGTCTGGCGCGAGAAGATCGTCTGCGTCGAGATACTGGATGTAATCGCCTTGGCTAAAGGGAAAGGCATTGTTCTGTGCCCCTGATAGTCCGTGGTTTTCCGTGGATACTAACTTTACATCTTTAAATCGCTGCACGACGTCAGCGGTTCGATCGGTAGATCCGTCGTTCACGACAATGATCTCCTTGCGTGGCCATGTTTGGCCAACCGCGGACTCAAGCGTTTGGGCTATCGTATCCTCCGCATTGTAGGCGGTGATGACAATCGAAACTAATGGTTTCATTGGTTAGGAATTTGAAAGTTGTGAATACACACCCGTTATTATCGCGGCCACCTTATGCCAGGAGTACCGTTCGTCGGCATACGCTTTGATTTGGGACCGTCGACGGTCAAGGTTATGGAACAACTCGCTCTCGAAATACGTTCGAACGTTCTGCGCCAGGTCAGATGTATCGCGCGGCTTGAAAACAAATCCGGTTTCACCTTCGACGATTTCTTCTCTTAAACTGCCCACATCGGATGCGATCGCAGGTAGACCAAAGCTGTATCCCAGGAAAAGGACACCACTTTGGAAGACGTAAGCATAAGGTAGAATCAGGACGTCCGCCGCTTTGAAATACAGTTCGGTTTGTTCGTCCGGGACATATTCAATCTTCGCAATGATGCGACCCGCGATGTCGCTGCTAGTTATACCGCACCGAACCTGGTTCCAGTAGTTCTCTGCGCCTTTCGGTCTTCCGACCACCAATAGCCGATAGTTTCGGTCTGTCTTTAACAGCTCGCGAAAGGCAGTGATTAAATATTCGAGTCCTTTGTAAGGCGCAATATTCCCGAAAAACAGCAACACTTTGTCGCTATTGCGTATACCCAGTTGATGTCTCGCCTCAACAGTCGACAAGCTGGTGTCTGGAACTGTCTTGTTAATCCCGAATGGAATAACGCTAATTTTGCTATGCGGAATCCGAAACTCCGAGGCCATCTCGCTTTTCATCCCCTCGGTGTGAACAAAAATATGGTCGCATAACCGATATTGCGTGCTTAATAAAACACGATTGAGCCAAGAATCGTTAGAATCGCGTTTGCGGGCGTTGACGTTATGAGCTGTGAAGACGATTCTTTTTCCCAGTACCCTGTAATAAAGCATCAAAACGGTGCAGTCCAAGAGCTGGAATCTGTTGTTCCATAATATGTGGAATAGCTTCGGTTTTGCCGTCGCCGCATATAGAATAAGCCTGACATAATACCTGAATACCCTTCCGATCTTCGCTGGCCAACTGGCGTCGGGCGACTGATCCCCTCGCAGATTAAGACAGTTCACTCGAGGGTTATTGACTATTTCTGGAACGCTCAGATCGTCGCTTCCGATAAAATCAACCTTTATGCCGACAGATGTGAGCGCTGCTGCCATGCCGAGCGCGTAAGGCTTGTCCCCACCGCCGGTAAGTAGGGCTATATCAAGAGTCGTTGGTGATTGCTTGTTCGTAGCTGATCCAGCGCGACTGCCCGCTTTCCACATCCTGATTTGTGACTTCTGCTCGATGAGCTGTGTCATTGAACCGCTGCGCCGCTCGCTGCTGGCGCGGTCGCGTCCAGCTGTCCTATTACGGCTTCAAACACTTCATTCACGCTGATCGCGCTTGTCGCGCGCTTATCGTAACCCCTTTTGTAAAAGAATTGCTCGAGCAACGCCGAAACGATTTTCGTCTGAATGCCGTAGTCGTAGATTTCCCACGGGCTTGTGCAGGTGAAAAGGGTCACACAGCGAGTCCTTGTCCCCAAGGCAAAATGCATGGGCAGACTATCACCGCTGACCAGGCACCGATGATTCTGAACATCGGCAAGATGCTCGAGTAGAGACGAGCGCTTCGGAAGCACATTCACGCTGAATCCTTGTTGCTCGAGTCGCTGCCGTAAATCCTTGTAGTACGCCCATTTCTTCATCGGCCAGACCGGACCAGCATCGGCCGCGATCGCGACATCACCAGATAATTCGGTCTCAATTGCTTGCGGTAGGAAATAGGTCTCACCGTTAAAACGGAGGCCCAGGCCGCTGAAAATCATCTCCTGATATGTCTGGCGGTTTTGGAATTTCAGCTCGTCCGCTTTCTGTTTTCCGTAAGCACTGATCAGACTGAGATTAAACCACTGCTTGGAATTTTCCGTATATCGCAATGAGTTCATGGAGTCAGTGTAGGCACCGAATATCTCGTCGCACTTCGCCGTTCTCACAAATTGCGCAACATCGAGTGTATCTTCCAAGTTTATGATAAGATCATAACGTTTATCCAAAGCCTTTCTACGCTCTTCCCACGCGAAGCAACGCAAATTTCCGTTCAAGCCTGCAAGCAGCACCGTATTCCTCCGCGCCGTTAACCAGGTTATTTGGCCACCTAACCGATGCAGCAACGGACTGGTTCTCACCACATCGCCAGTGGCACCGAGCTTTATAATTAAGACGTTCATCAATGTAGAGGCGCGTGTCCTCACGCGCAGATGGCTGGGTGCCACGTTGTTCCATCCAGCAAGTCCATCAATCAGAACGATCTGACAGCATTAGTTGAGCCCTCACTCGCTGCGCACGATTCCTCTGAATTGCTTTGGGCCTAAAAGGTTGGAGGATGTCTGAGTAGCGTCCAATCGTGGCCGCAAGCTTTTGTACAACGTCCTCGCAGGTTCGCTCAGTTTTGAGCGCGCAGGATGGCCGTTGAAGCAACTCGAGCCTCGAAATTGCCGCCAGCGCAGCCAGAGCCGGACGTCAAGAGGTGCGTAATAGGCTTTGCAAGCCAGTCCTAGCGGAACGGAAAGGATGCGAGGATTCACGGCTATTCGCGGGTGCTTCTCTCACCCTCGTACCCATCTTTTTCTCTCCTTTCACAATCACGTTTCCGCCAAGGTATTTAACGAAAGGAATTTTTGCCACACCTTCCAAAAATGAAGCCAACCTCCTCCATCTTGTAGTCGACGGAAAGAAACACATGCTGCCGTACTCTATGTTTTCAAGCCCGCACCTCCTAAACCAGTCCCTCACTTCAAATGGCGAATATAATTTTTGGCGGTAGGTTAAATATTTAACAACATTCAATCTGTTTGGTATGGAAACGACAAAGCGGCCACCTGGTTTTAGTACCCGGACACCTTCGCGAACGCCACAAATTGGATCTGGTAAGTACTGAAATACCCTCGAACTGACAACCGCATCGAAGCAGCCGTCGTCGATTGGCAGCTTGGCAATGTCGGCGCATATCAACTCAATTTTACATTTATTTATCCCCGATCTCACGACGAAATTCTCCAATAAGTGACGAGTCATATCTACGCCTACCAGTTCAATCGACGGCACTTTTTCGACCAAAAGTTCCGTTATTCTTCCATGGCCACATCCTAAATCAAGAATTTTAGAGCCGTCGTTAATCGCAGCCGCGTTAATAAAATTGGTCGCAGTAATTTCTGCTGAGGAGCTACGTCTCTTGCTGATTTCGATATAGGAAGACCAACGCGAAATGGCGCTGCTGCTCCTGACACTTTGTACGTCCGTCATTGCCTGAGTTAGGTTGGGATTATTGCACCCCACCTACCCATGCTCGTGAAACGCTGTCAAGTCATCAAGAAATTACGTCATATATTTCTGTCGAGCGTTGCCTGACAGTCGGTCGTGGATGGCTGCTCGGACCCCATTTACGGTCTATCGGCTTTTCGGCCGGGTAACTTGGATGTCGCTTGATGGGCGAAGGGGGGCATCACAAGCCCCGCCATTCACCGCGTCCTTTTCGATTCGATACGCGAGGTACTTAAGCTGGCGGCGTCGTTGCGTCAACGATTCTTTGACCCAGCTCATTTCAGGTCTCTCATATTGCCAGAGTGTATCTATCATAGCTAGGCTCTTCCCAAACCACAGACCGTCCTGAATGAACGTTGGATCTTCAATACGCATGTTATTGTTACCTTGCCACGCGTGATTCTCCAGCTGCTCAATATGTTCAAATAACAAGTTGCTCATCCTGTCCAATTGCGACTGGGAAATAAACAACTGAACAGCTTTCATTAGTAACATGGTGACAAGGTAGCAAGGATCAAAGATGCAAAGCCCTTCATATTGCATGTATGCCCAGTCGATAAATGCGATACAGGAACGACGGACCATTACGTTTCGCACTCCCAAAGTACCGTGGACAAGGCCGCGTCGCACCATGGTCTGGTTTTGCAAAAGTGCATTTATTCTTGTGCGAAGCGTTGCTTTTGTCTCCCTCGAAAGCGCGTTAATCGTGTCAATCTGTTTAAGGACGCCGATCGGTGATGGTTGGCCAGGTGTAGACTTGGTATCGTCCAGTGACAATGGACTATAGGTTGTCTGCCCGTGCCTTTGTAGGTCATAAATGCTGTCCAGTATGCATTCGCCCATCCTGGTGATGCTTAAGTAAATGTTAGGCAAAAGACGCAATGAGCCGCGTATCGTGAAGGAATTCGAGTAGCCTTCCAGGTATTCGAGAAGCAGCAACGCTTGATCTCTATCCCTGAGCAGTGCAATCGGATGACCGATACGTCTGTGCTGCTCCGGAACGGTCTTTACCAGGTGCTGAAGGGCCTCGTATTCCTGCTCGAGACGGCCTGCCACCTTCCCAAAGGCACGATGTGTTGTCCCATTATTCGTCAATGTAAAGTAATAGTAGCGGAACTCGCCTCCTCCTAGACCGAAAAAGCGCCTTTCGCGAATCGCCAGATCACTGGTAGCGAAAGATGTATTGAAATGATTACAGAGCGTTTCTTTAATCAATATCTCGTTCAGTTTGGTACGTCTGTTCATTCTACTGGCCGTGGCGCAAAATGGCGGATCGCAAGTTGATGTTTATTGTCGCTGTCGCAGATGCCCGCACGAGTTTGGGAGGGAGTGAGAAAGCTCTCGAAAAAGGAGTCTCTCCACAGCTTCCAGCGTCAGCACGGCATTGATTTCAAGGACGTAATTCTTGCCGCTGCGTATGTGTTCGCTGGCCAGGTTCTTCAGGAACTTGGAGTTCCAGAACGGCAGCTGTTGAGTTCGGCGATCCGCAAGAATCTCGCTGATGGGTTCGGCCAATTCCCTTCGAAACCAAGTTCGGTAGTGCAGATATTTGTGCCAACCAACAACCCTCGCAGTTGCAGCGCAAAAACGAAGATATGGATCGAATGGCGCGAGCAAGTGCGGAAATCCTTCATTGTAAAAATAGTCGAGTTTGAACGTGGCCCTTAAAAACCATCGTCGCGCTAATTCCGTCAGTCTTGATCCGTCGCTCGAGAAGCCCTTGTCGGTTGGAATTTTGCTCAGACCTTCATTACTATTCTGTACGAGAAGCAATCCCGGCTGCTGTGATCTGCGAAGGTCGTTAGGAACTTGATAAGCAAGCGCGACAAGGTCATTGTCGAGATAGGGGCTTCGGAATACTACTTGGGAACGACTCGCAGCAAGGCTCCCAAAGAGCTTTAAGGGGACCTCCTGAAAAGCTGCAAAAGTAACGGGATTCTCTCTCGCAGCCGGGCTAGTAGATGAGTCAACTAGCCGGGCAAACTCCGGATTTAGCAAGCATGGCGAAAGCCCCAGCGGCTTAAAGGTGGACACTCCCCTGAGAATCTCGCTGCCGTAGTTACCGGTCAGGCGTGTTATCGCGAATCGCCTGGCCAGCCGGTTGAGGTATATCTCGTGTGCTCCAACAGCCCCGAGACATCCGTCCGTAGTGTAGACAGTTCCATCGACATTTGAGCGGAAGTCCGAGAAAAAATCTCGCCCCAGTCGCAAAATGTGATAATCACAATCGCATGCTTTAGCTACGCGTGCAGCGAGCTGAGTATCAATAGTCTCGCCCTCCGTACCTTCGAATGTGTAACAGACCTGCTCTGTGGCGCAGGAGGGCCGGCAGGCCATAATCATTCGCGTATCTAAGCCGCCGGTCAGCGAAATGCCGATCGGTGATTCGGACTCAAAATATCGCGGCAAAACCGCTTTAAATTTATCTTGCAACTCAGCCTGGTAACTTTCTGATGACAGAGCAGGTTGGGCTTCCCACTGGCGTGGCGTGAAATATTTTGTCCGTTGACATTCGCCGCTCTGAAAACACCATAGCGACCCGCCAGGGAGCACTTGAACGCCTCGAAAAAGAGTTCGGTCTGCTAATGTGCATCCGAAGGTGACGAATTCCGCAACGCCCCTCTCATCAAATTCCCGCAACTCGGCCAGGATCCGCAGCAATGCCTTGGCCTCGCTGGCGAAGTAAATTGAGCGGTTGTTTTCGTGCCAGTAGATCCGCTCGACGCCAAAGCGGTCATTAAACAGAAAGGCTTTTCCGAGCCGTTGGTCGATCAATACACCGCTGAACAGACCATTCAATTTCTCAAACAGTTGCTCCCCTTCCTCTTCGTATAGATGAACAATCCAATCGTTGTCCCTGTTGATCTTATGTCCCTTTTTTCTCAAGTTAGTTCGCGTTTCAGAGCCCTCAAAGCATTCGCCTGCAAAAACGAGCGCGATATCGTGCTGCTCGTTGAGGAATACCTGGTTCGCGGCGAAAGAATTCTTATGCGCCACCCAGCCCACATAAATGCCCATTCCAGGCGTAGCGTGCGTGCCCGAGACATAAAAAGGTTCGTTTCGCATGGATGCGACCATTGCCTCCACAAGACGCTCACAGTCGGCCGTGCGTTCGGAATTAATGATTCCAGCTATACCTGGCATGCTACTTTTGACCCGGTTTCAGCGCGACGTCCGTAGACGCAGCTGCTATCGTTTTAAACCCTGACAGTTCGCAGGAGTATTCGTCGTCAGAGACAACCTGGCGATTCGTGAAAAGATGCTAAAGGTCCTGCTGATTTTGGATTTCGAAGTCATCAAACTGTTCAGAACCGCGTCGTTAACCGACGGGCTCGCCGGAACCGGCGACGGCGTGCTGCAAAAGGGAATCCTGTTCCGGTAGGACGCTTCGAAAGTCTAAAATAACCTTCCCTTGCGCTCTTCTAGCCACTACGCCTCTAGCCAAAAGCACATCGTAAAGTTGATCTTCGGTCAACCGCGGATGCTTAATCTGGACAGTCCAGGTGGGAAAAGCGATACCCGGTAGCACTGCGCCGCCACACTCGGTAGCATCGGGTGCCACAATCGCTTCCATTCCAGAGCTGCCCAATGCCTTACCGATTGCAGTAGCTCGTTCGCAGAGCTCCTTTTCTGGGCAACGAAGCAGACGCAGAGTAGGAATCTCGTCCCACGCGCTGCCGGCCACATAAACAGAGAGGGTCGCCTCAAGGGCCGCCAGCGTGAGCTTGGCTGGCCGACAGGTCCGGGCAAGGACGTGATGTGAAACGCGGCTCACACAGTCTTTGCTCCCGACGATAATCCCGGCTTGCGGTCCGCCGATAATCTTGTCCCCACTTGCTAGCACCAAATCCGCTTTATCCCCAATTCCCTGCTGGAGTGTCGGGCACTCGGGCAGACCCTGTTTCGTCAAATCGACGAGGCTCCCGCCGCCCAAATTATCTACATAAAAAAGTTTATGTTTATGGGCGAGACCGGCCAAGGCGGCCCCTTGGACGTGCGCCACGTATCCCGAGCTTGCCATATTAGAAACCCTGACCCTCAGGATCATCGCGGTTTCGGCCGTAATTGCTTGTTCGTAATCTTTCAGATAGACGCAGTTGGCACTGCCAACGCTCACAACGCGAGCACCGGCGGCTTCCAGAATGCCCGAGATTCTGGCACCCTCGCTGATCTCCACTAAATCCCTAGCCGCAGCGACGATTTCGTGACCGGCTGCCAGCGCCCCCGCTATCAATAGCACGCTTGCCGCATTGCCGGTTGTCACCGTTGCACTTTCGCAACCGGTAAGGGCGCGCAACAGGCGGGCGCAGGTCTCGGTGCGGGGCAGGGCTTCGGCGGCACCAGTCGGACTCGCGCCAGTGGCCGTGTCGAGGCGCTCCCGTGCCTCGACGTGTAGCGGAGCATTGCCCCAGCCTGTGTGAATAATGATTCCGGTTGCATTCAGATAGTTTCGACGTGGAAGACTAAGCGCCTGGGCGTGCCAGGCAGTGCGACTTGCAATCTGCGCCACGGCGTCTCGCCCGTTAGCGGCGCCTTTCGCCCACTTTTTAATCTCCTCTCGAGCGATGTTAACTAAGATCGGATTGCTAATGAAAGCACGAGCGCTGGCTAACGTTGTATGATTGACAACCAGACTCGCGGGCGGCGGCACAGCGGGCTTCGCTCCGTCAACCATATTCTTGTCAGTATCCCGCGCTTTTCCCGCCGCGCGAGTGGGGCCGCGAAGCAACCAATCCACAGTGACCTCGCAGACCTCGGACATCCGGGCGAGAATTCCTGGGTCGGGAACTCGTCCGCGCAAACAAACGGCGAGGGAATGCGGCGGGATGCCAATCCGTGCGGCAAAGTCGGCTTCCGCATCCGTTCCCATGAGCGAGCGAATTCGCATTGCGATAGACAGACCTTCGAGGTGCTGTTTCATACAGGTTGACCGCCCTGCAATGTCAGGATCAATCGGCTGGATCTCAATTGACGATTTTAAACTGGCAAATATGGCGGAAAGGTGAGGAATCGAACCTCCGACCCGCCTTACGGCTGGACTCCACCGTTAACAAGTTAACCGTGGGAGCGTCACCCAGACGCACAGCCCTCTCCACGTGAGCAATATCATGACGAAAACCGTGTCCAATTGCAAGTTAAAACGGCGCGGAAAATCCAGAAAAAAGCGATAATGCGTTAAGTCAGGTTTCAGAATCCGCTCTCTTTGGCATGAAAGTGTGAATGCCGCATTCGACCTTGTTGAACCCCATCCAACGCCCAGCGCGGCCGCCCTCGGCGTCCCCGATACGCGTGCAAGGCTGGCAGCCGATGGAACAATAACCGCGATCATGGAGTGAATTGTAAGGGATTTTGTGCTGCCGGAGATAACTCCAGACCGCTTCGTGTGTCCAATTCGCCATTGGATTGAGCTTAACGATTTCTCCATGCGTGTCCTCACCGGCTGTATAGACCTCAAGTATCCCGATGTCTGCCCGGGTCTGTGATTGCTGACGACGCAAGCCGGTTATCCAACACTCAAGCTCAGCAAGTTTATCGCGCAGCGGGAGCACTTTTCGAAGCGTGCAACATAGATCGGGATCATGGCCCCACAGTTCCTTTCCATAGGCGTCGGCTTGCTCCTGAACCGTGAAATCTGGCGTAACCGACTCGATCTTCATTGAAAAAAAGTGTTCCAGGGTTGTCTTGAGCTGAAGCGTCTCTGGAAAGAGCAAACCGGTGTCCAGCGTGAAAACGGGAAAATTAAAATGATTCATTCGGCTGATATGGATCATGACCAGTCCCGCGCCTTGAAAGCTGGTGCCAATGGCCGCATTCGAGCCAAAAGCTTTCCAGGCCCACGCTAGAATCTCTTCAACCGGGGATGTGTGGAAGCACCGGTTGAGCGATCTAACCTCAGCAGGTGTAAGGTGCATCGTGATTTGCACTCGACGAAGTGCTGGCCATTAGCAATTACAAGGGCCGAGCTTTATTGCGTCAGAGAAGAGTGCGAGAAGGATTGATTACTACTCGAAGTCAGGAGAAACAAACCGCGAGCCCCTCAAGCTTGTTGCATCGCAGCCGAATCCTGTCGTTGACGGATGTAATAGCGCGAGCGGAGCTCAAGCAAAACTTTCATAAGAGGCCATGGCACAAACCTGTTCGTCTCGTGATGTAAACCCAGTTTTAGTGCAAGCTTGCCTCTGTTAGTAAGTGGAACATAATAACGCGGAAGCTTAAATGCTTCGAATCCGTTCCGCCTTTTGAAATCAGTAAGAGAACTTTCCTTCTTTCCAGGAAAGCCATATTCGCCGTAATTCAAATAGGAGATGCCTTTCGCGGCACAAATCTCGACCGCCTTAGCAATAAGAGCGTTGGTAATCCGTTTGTGAAAATATTTCTCTTTGCCGATGACGTTCATGGTTTTCGCAATATTCCCAACGTAAACCATTTTGAGAAATCCGATAAGCTCGTTCTCGAAGTAAGCGCCGATGTATTCGGCGCGCTGGCCGTAAGTGCCATGTATCTTCTTGATGTCTTCAAAATTCTTGCCGTAATGCCAGAAACGCTTGCCTTGCCGAAAGGGAGTCTCATCGTATAGACTCTTAATTCCCTGAACAAAATCGTCGTCAAACGTTGTTGCTCGGACAATAACACCCTCCCGGGCTGCACGATGCAAATTTACTCTCATGCCCCTTCTTATCCGCTTTTTGAACCAGTCGCGGTAGGTAGTGATCGGAATGACAGCAAAATTTTCCCACTCGACGTGATAATTGAAGCGGGGGGTTAAGTCATTTACCTTTTGCGCAAAGGTAAACAGGTCCGGTTTCGCACTCCACCGTTGTACTTCGGCAATGAATCGCTGCGGTTCCGGGACAATCTCGCCTTCCACGAAAAATTCGTCGTGAACCGAGGCTGTTTTCAGCCACTTACCCACCACGATGACGGTCCTACCGCGAATGCAGATTGACGGAACAACGGTATCGTTCCCCTGGATGCGAATCTCAGTCTGACCATTGCTAAGGATCATACTCGTAGCTTGCATATTCAGAGGTTGTGAAGGGTTCGAATTTACTAGCGGAACCAGGAAGGAGTGGATAGTAGCGCTGCTATATTCCGTTTTTGGCCAATGCCCGATCAACCAAAACGCGCTCGCTGTGATTACCGCTATGGTCGCCTTGAGCGCCGGACCTTGGAAATTGCACTACCGACTGCACACACCGCAGCCATTGCTCGCCAACCTCACCTTCGGCACAGGTCTGGGCAATCTTATGTCCTTGGCTTGATTTGGCGCCAGCCGTTCTGTCTCCGGTTGCAAGGAGATTAGGATGACGCTGCCTCATTTGCTTCCGATCGATTTCGGCCGTGCCCACACTAGACTGCCCAATTCAATCATACCTGGCGCAACCACTCTTCGTACATCACCAGGCTAAATAGGAGCTTGTGATTGTCTTGCCTTCCCGATTGGTGAGCTTCCAGAAGACTGCGGACTGGCCCTTGCTTGAGCAACCGAAACATGAGAGAACTTGAATCTAAAAGCAGTTCCGAGAACTGAGTCTTTAGAGTCGACTGAAGCCATTGATCCACAACATTTACCGCGAAACCGCGTTTCTTGCGTTTGAGGATGCGAGGCGGCAGATAACTTTGGCAGACTTGTCGATGCAACCATTTGCGCGTGCCTCTGCGGATTTTGAAACTCGCATTGAGTCGCTGCACGTACTCGACTATCGTGCGATCGAGGTAAGGCACCCGCACCTCCAGACTGTGAGCCATGGATAATTTGTCGGCATACATAAGCAGCTCGTCGGGAAGGGATGAGCGAATCTCGAGAAGTTGAAAGCCACCCAGCTCGTCAATTTCACTCATCTGTGGGGCGAGAGGCCGCCAATACCTTACCAGTTCGTGTTCTGAGTTCCCATTCATCGA
>JADMIO012784873.1_pt1 | contig 29490 bp, 22 predicted proteins | sample 8958161 | NCBI WGS metagenome assembly JADMIO01 (sample SAMN16585339, study PRJNA669376) | soil metagenome | isolation source: Crop rotation soil | place: USA: Cullars Rotation, Alabama | collected 2011 | reverse complement strand
CTTTCCCCGCGCCGCGGAGCCACGCGCCCACGCCGGCCGGCGCCGCCCCCTCCGAGCCTGACCACGTGCTGAGCGCCGCGCCGGCTTCCCCGCGGCTCAGTCCAACTCCGGCGGCGGTGCGACCGGCAACCGAAGCCGCGACGGGTAGCGATCCTCGTGGAACACCCGGTTCGTCGCTGATCGCACGGCTTCGAGGCTCTCAAACGGCGTCTCGCCGCCGGTGTTCGGGTTCGGGTCGAAGCGCGGGAAGTTGCTGCTGCTGACTTCGAGCCGGATGCGATGACCTGGCACGAACGCGTTGGCCGTCGGGCCGAGGGCGATCCGGAACTCCGTGACGGACCCCGCGGTCAGCCGGTCGTCGCGATCCAGCCCGAACCGGCGCCGCGCGCGCAGGATGCCGTCGCACAGGTTCTCGGCCCGGCCGTCCGGCGCAACATCGACCAGCTTCGCGGTGAAGTCGGTGTCCGGCGCAGAGGACGACGCATACAACACCAGCTCGACGTTCCCGATGACCTCGAGCGCCTCCGTCAGCGGCCGGGACGTGTAGCAGAGGACGTCGCGTCGGGCCTCCACGGCGCGCTGGTCGTATGGGCCGGCGTTCCAGCCGGGCATGCCGCCCGGCTGCGACAGCGTGGGGCCGCCCATCGAGGGAACGGGGTCCAGGGGGTCGTAGACATAGGCGTCGGCCGGCTGCGCGCCCGGAGGTCGCTCGAACGTCAGCGCGCCGTCGCCGTGAAGGGTGTTCGCGCTGCCCCGTGAATGCAGGTACAGATCGCGGACGGACGTCCCCGGCAGCGGCCAATCGTCGCCGTCGCGCCATCGGTTTTGGCCCATGACGAAGATCTGCACCCGCGGGGAAAGGCCCCCGCCGCGCCCGCCCTGCGCGCCGCCCCGGCCGCCCCCGCCTCCGCCGCCGCCGGACCATCCCGGAGCCACCGATCGAACCACCGCAGATGCATGCCAGGAAGGTCGACGAAGCCCGTCTGCCCCCGCGCCCCGAACCGTCGGTCCTGGAAATCGCCCGTCCCGAAGATCGTCCGATGCGACCACGGCCCGACGACCAGCCGCGATCCCTCCCGAGCTTCCGATGTCGCCCCCCGCGCCCGGACGCCCGCGAAGTTCTCCACCGTCCCGGCAACGAAGATGTCGTACCAGCCGCCGATGTTCAGGCTGGGCGCGGCGACCTGCTCGTACGACGCTCGCGGCGACGACCGCTGCCACCACGCATCCCGCAGCGTGTGCTCCGCCCACTGGACGAACCACGGCGCCCACCGCGCCAGCGCCGGATGGTCGACCAATGGCCGATGCCGATACCGCGCCACCAGATCGTCGAGCGCATCGATCCGCGCCGCGGAAGCCTCGGGCACCGCCCCACCCGGCAGCCCCACCGTGAACTCGTTGAAGGCCCAGTACAGGCAGAATCCCAGCTGGAACGCGCCACCTTGGTACGCCCAGCCCTCGTGGTAGTCGGCCGAGGTGACGTTCGGCACGAACGCGCGGAGGTGCGGCGGCCCGCCCACCGCCGCCAGCCATTGCGTCGCCCCGTGGTACGACGCCCCGTGCATCCCAACCCGACCGTTCGACCACGCCTGCGCCGCCGCCCATTCCACCGTGTCGTAGCCGTCACCGACCTCCTGGTGGAACGGGTCGTACACGCCGTCGCTCGCGTACCGACCGCGCACGTCCTGGTCGACCACCGCGTAGCCGCGGAGCGCGAGATCGACGCGCTCCAGGTAGTCGGCCGACGTCGTCGCGGTCCGGTCGTACGGCGTCCGCTTCACGATCGCCGGCAGCGCCTTGCGGGTCGCCGGCCGGATGACGTCGGTCGCGAGGGTCACGCCGTCGCGCATCGGGACGCGCAGGTTGCGTTCGACGATCAGGCGATCGGTCATCGTCAGATTGTGGAGGGCGACGCGGAGACTCGGGCGCCGCGAGCCGGCGGGCACGCCGTCTCGCGGTCGGTGGTCAGCAGGGGTTTGTCGGCAGGAGCGTTCCGCGCTTCGCGCGGGGGTGGCGGCGCTCGCGCGCCGCCGGCGGCTGCCCGACAAGCAAAGGGTACCGCGACATGGGGGGCTTGCGCCAAGCCCCCTCTCCTGGCCTATCGTGCCCGGCCCGGTGCGGGATTCGTGGGAAGGAGCGACCGTTTGACAGGGCGTGACCAGGATGTCGTGATCGTCGGCGCGGGGCCCACCGGTCTGATGCTGGCCGGCGAACTGGCGCTGGCGGGCGTGGACGTGGCGATCGTGGAGCGGCGGCCCACGCAGGACCTCATCGGTTCGCGGGCGGGCGGACTGCACGCGCGCACGATCGAGGAACTGGATCAACGCGGGATCGCGGACCGGTTCCTGGCCGAGGGCACGATCGCGCAGGTCGCCGGATTCGCATGGATCCGCCTCGACATCGGCGACTTCCCGTCGCGCCATCCCTACGGCCTCGCGCTCCGGCAGGCGCCGTTCGAGCGAATCCTCGCGGGCTGGGTCGCGGAGCTCGGCGTGCCCATCCAACGCGGCGTTGACGTCACCGGCTTCAGCCACGACGAGGCCGGCGTCGACGTCGCGCTGGCCGATGGATCGACGCTGCGGTGCGCCTATCTCGTCGGGTGCGACGGCGGCCGGAGCGTGGTCCGGAAGTCGGCCGGCATCGCGTTTCCCGGCTGGGACGCGTCGGTCAGCAACCTGATCGCGGAGGTGTCGCTCGACGGCGAGGCACCGTGGGGAACGCGCCGGTCGGAGCTCGGCGTGTCGGCCCTCAGCCAGCTCGAGGATGGTCGCGCTGGAGTCCTCGTCACCGAACGCCAGCTGGGTCAAACCTCAGAGCCCACGCTCGACGACCTTCGCGCGGCCCTCGTCGACGTGTACGGCACGGACTTCGGCGTCCACACGCCGACATCGATCACCCGCTTCACCGACGCCGCCAGGCAGGCCGCGTCCTACCGCGGGGGTCGAGTCCTCCTCGCCGGCGACGCGGCGCACGTCCATTACCCGACCGGCGGCCAGGGCCTCAACATCGGCGTGCAGGACGCGGTGAACCTCGGCTGGAAGCTCGCGCAGGTGGTCCGCGGAACGTCGCCGGACGAACTGCTCGACACCTACCACGCGGAACGCCACCCGGTCGCGGCGCGCGTCCTCCGCGACACCCTCGCGCAGGTCGCGCTGCTGCGGACGGACGACCGCACCGACGCCCTCCGCGAGATCGTCGGCGACCTGCTCGCGATGGACGAGCCGCGCAGGACGATCGGCGGGATGATGTCGGGCCTCGACATCCACTACGACCTGGGCGAGGGTCATCCGCTTCTTGGACGCCGGATGCCGGACCTCGACCTCACCACGCCGCACGGCCCTCAGAGGATCTTCACGTACCTCCACAGGGCGCGGCCGGTGCTCCTGCGATTCGGCGGACCCCAAGTCGTCCAGGCAACGCCATGGCAGGACCGCGTCCACGTCGTCGAAGCGAGAACGAACGGGCCGTGGGACCTGCCGGTGATCGGGGCCGTCCCCGCGCCCTCCGCCGTCCTCGTCAGGCCGGACGGCTACGTCGCCTGGGTCGGCGAAGGATCGACCGAGGGCCTGGAACCAGCACTGGCGAGGTGGTTCGGGGCGCCGCAGGCGGCGTAACCGCGTCTCGGCCTACGATTTCGGTCCCCAGTGCCGCTCGGCCCAGCGTCGCCATGCCCGGAGATTCGCGTTGCTGCAGAACGAGGAAACGCTCGCCATCGAGAGTTCGGCCGTGGCCGACGAAACCGGTTTCGTCGCGGACGTCCGGGAGGAGGGCGACGAGGGCGGCGGCCACGCCGTTGCCGTGCTGGTCGCGATCGCAGCGATCGTCGCAGCAATCCTGGGCGCAAACGCGGCGATCCTGGCCAGCGACTCCTCCGATTCCTGGCAATCCGCGGTGCGACAGGAGGTCAAACGTGACGCCGCCCTGGTCGAGGACGTGCGGTTCGTGTTCGGCGACGAGGGCCGCAACGCGTTTCGGGTCGCCCAGGCCCGCGTCCGTGCCGACGCCTATCGCACGGCCGCCGCGACAGCCACGGATCCCGTCAAAACCGCGCTGACGACCGAAGCCGCGGCCCTCGACCAGGTCGCCGGCGCCCTCGAAGGCTCGGCGGACCTCGTCTCGAACCCGGCGTACGGCCTGCCCGACGGCGGCTTCGACATGGCCAAACGCCTGACCGACATCCGCAACGAGCACCCCGATCTCATCGCCACGAACCCCGACGCAGCCCAGGCCGCCGGCGACGCCTCGGCCACGAAGAGCACCAGGATGCTCGCCGCTGCGATCGTCGTCGCCTTCGCGCTGTTCTTCGGTGCCGTCGCCGAGGTGTTCAGCCGGCAGCGCCGGTGGCTTCTGACACTGGGCGTGATCGCGCTCGTCGTCGGGTCCGCCGCGGGCATTGCCGTCGAGATCGGAGCGGTGGCATGACCGAGGAACCGGTCGTGACCGAGGCCACCGCCCCCGCGCCCACCGCCCCTGCCCCCGCGCCGACTGCTCCGCCGGTCGGTCGGGCCCGCCGTCGTTCGCGTTGGGATCGCGACGTCAAGGCCGCGGTCGCCGTGCTCGTCGGGCTCGTCGCCATCGGCGCCGCCATCTTCGGGACGCTCGAGGCCGACACGTCCAAGCAGTCGGAACGCGCGAGCGTCATGTCGGCCCGGCTCGCCACGCAGGTGTTCGAGGCAACCGCGGTCGTCTCGCAGATCTCGAGCTTCGCGCTGAACGCACAGCAGGACACGATCGTCACGCAGCTCGACCTGACCGCGCACATCCTCGCGACACTCCAGGCCAACCAGGACTCGACCGTCGTCGAGGCCGAGGACCCGATCGAGAAGGCAGCCGCCGACCGTCTCAACGCGATCATCGGCGAGATGGCGGACCCGAAGCGCCTCGCCGCCATCGCCGACGCCCATACCGCGAAGATCACGAGCCTCGACGACACGGCGCTCGCCGCCCTTGCCGTCGCGCAGGGCGCCGCAGTGGACCAGGCGAATCACCTCGGATCGCGCTCCACGCTGCTCGTCTACGCCCTGTCGCTCATCGCGCTGGCCGGCGTCCTCGCCGGTCTGGCAGGCGTCCTGCGGCGCGGATTCGGGGCCGTCCTGGCCCTCGCCGCGGGGTTGGTGGGAGTCGTCCTCGCGGTCGGGATCGGGGCCGCGGCGATGGTCAGTTGAGCGTGCCGGGTACCATCTGACCCGACCCCAGCCGCCGCCTCCGTGCTTGAGGATTCCGTTTTGCGTCTTCGCCAGTTGCTCGCGCGACTCATCGCAGTCGTTGTCACCGCGCTCATCGTGCTGTCGTCCGTCGCGCCGGCCGCTACGTCGGCGGCCACCGTCAACCCGGGTCCCACGCTCGTTCCCACATCGCCCACGGTCACCAAGGTCACGCCGTATTACGGCGGCACGACCCTCACCTGGACCGCGTCCGACCAGACCGTGTCGGACATCCCGACCACCGACCAGGTCGCGGCGCTCTACGGCGTGTCCGGGGGTGCGATGGGCATCGTCGAAACCGGCTCGAACCTGCTCACCAACGAAGCCGCGAGCTGGGTCTCCAAGGACGGCGGCGTCACCTGGTCCGAGCATCGGATCATGTCCGAGACGCGGTTCGGGCAGGTCGTCGGGCACGGCGGGGTGCTCGTGACCACCGCGTCCGGGTTCTACAGCTCGCCCGACGGCGCCACCTGGACGCCCGCCGCAACCGGGCCGCACGGCCTGGGATTCGTGAAGCTGGCGGTGGGCCCGCGCGGGTTCGTGGCGTTCGCGCGCGACGGCAAGAGCACCACGACGCGCGTGTGGCTGTCGTCGACGGGCCGCTCCTGGTCGGCGGCGCCGATCCAGTCGACCGTGTCGGCCTTCTGCCCGTCGTCGATCGCGGCGTCGTCAGCGCGGATCGTCGCGGTCGGGGCGGACTGCAAGACGGGTCGCGTTCCGAAGGTCCTCGTCTCGAGCACCGGCTCGACGTGGGTGTCGGTGCCCGTTCCGTCGGGCCTCCGCCTCGGCACCAACCTCGCGCGGCGGGCGTCGGTGAGCTACGTCGCCTCGCGGTTCCTCATCGCGGGCACGAACTCGACGCAGACCGCCACCTGGGTCTGGTCATCGACCGACGGTCGCTCGTGGAAGCACATCGCGTCGATGCCGCGGACCACGGCGCCCGGCTGGTCGACCGATCGGATGTACGGCATCTACCGCCTCGGGTCGGGCTACGTCGCGATCGGCGACCGTGACCTGCCGGCCGACGATGCGGTGCTCGTCGCGTGGCGCTCGTCGGACCTCGTGCACTGGTCGCGCTTCTCGCCGCCGGTCGCCAACTGCGACGCCACGGTCCACCAGGTCAACCAGGCCGCGGTGATCCGCAATCAGCTGATCGCCGTCGGTAACCCGTGGTCCATCGGCGGCCAGTGCGCCGAAACGTGGATCGCCCGGGTCACGCCGTAAGTCGTTCTTCGGCGGCCGTCAGCGCCTCATCGGCGGCCGTCAGCGCCTCATCGGCGCCGCGAGCCGGCTGGCGCCGTCTCGCGGTCGGGCGGTTGGTGGCGGTTCGTCGGCAGAAGCGTTCCGCGCTCTGCGCGGGCAGGCGGCGCTGACGGCGCCGCCGGCGCGCCGCGGAGCACTCTCGCGGAGGAGCGAGCGTGTCATGCTCCGCACGCCATCGGTCGCCGCACGATTGAGAGGTCCGGAGATGCAGCACGCACGCGTCGCCGTGTACACGATCACGAGTGGAACATTCAAGGAACTCGCGAAGGACGCGGAAGACGGAATGCTGCCGATCTTCCAGCAGCATCCCGGGTTCATCAACTACGGCCTGCAGGAGTCGGGCCAGAACATCGTGTCGATCAGCATCTGGGAGACCAGGGCCGAAGCCGAGGCCGCCAATCGCCTCGCGGCCGAGTGGGTCCGCGATCACCTGGCGGACAAGGTCCGCCTCGAAACGACGTATGTCGGCGATCTCGCCTTTTGGGGCGGCGCGCGCCGCTAACGCTGGGCGCTGTTCGACCGTGCGAGGCGTTCGCCCGGCAGCGTCCTGAATTCGCCCGTTCCCGCGGGGTGCCGCGGTGCGTCATTCGGTCGCTGCGAGCCACGGCTGGTGGTCGTCGACGGCCGATTGCCGATCGACGAGCCCGCCGCCGGCTGCCCCGGTCGACCCTCCCGCGGAGCGCGGCCGCGATTGGGGGCCGGTCGCCCGGGCGCCGGACGACCAACGTGATGATTGGTCGCCACGACGTTGTTCGGTGGAGTGGCGCCGCGCGCTGAGGCCGAGGGTGCGGTGGCGTCCGCCGGTCGGAACGCGTGCTTCCGCCGCACGTCCGCGCCCGCGTCGCCGCCATGGTCGACGCGGACCGGTCGCCGCGGATCGGTCCCCGGTCGTCGGGCCGGTGCGAAGCCAGCCGGAGTGGCCGGGGCGCCGTGGGGTCGCCCGCGGCCGTGGCTCGAGCCCAGTCGGGCGGGCATCGGTCGGGGGCCGACGCTGCGCAGTCGGATCGGTTCCGGTCGGATCGTGCGGTCTGGCGCGAAGCCGTCGACGATCTCCTCCGGGATGCGGGCCTTCAGCAGCTTCTCGATGTCCCGCAGCAGCGGCAGTTCATCGACGCAGACGAGGCTGACCGCGTCGCCGGTCAGGCCGGCGCGACCCGTGCGGCCGATGCGATGGACGTAGTCCTCGGGCACCATCGGCAGCTCGAAGTTCACGACGTGCGGCAGGCCCTCGATGTCGAGGCCGCGCGCGGCGACTTCGGTCGCGACGAGGATCGGCACGCGGCCCGACTTGAAGTCCTCGAGCGCCCGAACCCGCTGGCCCTGGCTCTTGTTGCCGTGGATCGCGGCGGCGTTGATGCCGTCGCGCCCGAGCTGCTCGGCAAGTCGGTTGGCGCCGTGCTTGGTTCGGGTGAACACCAGTGCCTGGTCAATGCGGCCGGTCGTGATGAGGTGCGCAAGGAGGTCACGCTTGCGCTCGCGGTCGACCGGGATGACCACCTGCCGAACGAGCTCGATCGGCGCGTTGCGGCGCGCGATCTGGACGTAGGCCGGGTCGTGGAGCAGGCCCGACGCGAGCTCGCGGATCTCGTCCGAGAACGTGGCCGAGAAGAGGAGGTTCTGGCGGTTCGGCGGCAGGACTGCGAGGACGCGGCGGATGTCGCGGATGAAGCCCATGTCGAGCATCCGGTCGGCTTCGTCGAGGACGAGGATCTCGACGTGGGTCAGGTCGATGGTCCGCTGGCCGACGTGGTCGAGGAGCCGGCCGGGCGTCGCGACGACGATTTCCGGGCCTTGGCGCAGGGCTCGGACCTGGTTCTCGTAGCCGACTCCGCCATACACGGTTGTACTGCGAATTGGCTTCTGACGACCGTACGTGCGGATGCTTTGTTCGACCTGGAGGGCCAGTTCGCGGGTCGGCGTCAGGACGAGGGCTCGGATCGGCAGGCCCGTCGCCCCCTTCGGCCGGTTGTTACCGGGCGGGGCATACGTCGGCTGCGGGCGGGTGGCATTGAGAAGCTGCAGCATCGGCAGCACGAAGGCGGCCGTCTTGCCCGTGCCCGTCTGGGCGCCGGCAAGGACGTCGCGTTTGGCGAGAACGAGGGGAATGGCCTCGGCCTGGACGGGCGTCGGATCGGAATAGCCTTCGGCCGCGACGGCACGAAGGAGCTCGGGCGCAAGCCCAAGATCGGCGAATGACATGTTGAGAGCGACTCCTGACGGCGGCCCTCCCGCCGACGTCGTGCGTCGCGGGGCCCGGTCAGGGCGCTAAGTGTGATCTGAGTTCGACGGCAAGTGGGCGTCCAAACGACGCAATCACCGGGGGCGCTGACCGGAGCGCCCTCATTCGTTCACGAGAGGCTCCGAGCGTAGCAGAACGTGTGGTGACGTGTCGACGGGCTCTGAGTCCGAGTCCTGGATAGCGATTTGCGAATGGCCGCACTTGCGCGGTGGTAGGGTGCCATCCATGCCGCGTGGATTGGCCCGAGGGTTGGCTCGTCAAGTAGTCACCGGAGCGCCCATTTCCCCATGGCGTAATGGGCGGTTCGAGCCTGATTTGGAAATGCTTAATCGGGGACTGGCTGCTTGCGCAGTAAGCCCAGGCAGATGGGGTGCGCAGCAGGCCGGCGGTATTGGGCTCGCGCTTGATCAGTGGGCAGCCAACGAGCTTCGGCGAGCCGGTTATGAAGCTGACGCCGTTTGGCCTCGTGTAACGATGCCACGGGTTTTGCCGGCTGCAGTAGCGCGGGCGATTGCGCGACTGCGGACGAGCGACCGGTCGTCGCCGATCGTTGAACGAATCCAGAGTGTTGCAGGATCGACGACAGCAACTGTGTTTGGCGAATTCTTTCCGAAGAAGGTCGATGTATTGGTCGCAGACTGGGATCGCGGCGTCGAGCTCATGATCAGTACCAAGAGCATGACGGGCTCCTACGCCAACAACCTCAACAACCGATGGGAGGAATTTGTAGGGGATCTGCGGAACATTCGTGGGCGTCATCCATTGGCTGTTCTTGCGGTCTTATTCCTCGCCGACGTCTCTATTACGTCTGCAGGAAATAGGGCCTCGTACGCGCGACTTGTGGACATGCTCCTCAAGCTCCGGAGCGCTAGTCCGTCGGGATCGTCGTACGACGCGACTGCGCTTGTTATCGCAGAGGCCGCAGGCCGAGGCCGCGTGAGGCTGGTCGCGGACGTCCCAGCGGACCTTCAGCCGAGCCAGTTCTTCGAGGCAATCCTCAGAACAGCATTCATGCGCCTGCCCGAGGCGGAGCGGCGCGCGGCTCGTGAGCTACTGAAGGCCGCCGAGTTGCCGACTGCCGAGGCGTCCCCTCCGCCGCTTACGCATGACGTGACCGTCTTGATCGACGACGGTCGTACTCCCGGCTGATCCGAAGCAGCATCGAGCTGTATCGATCTTGGGTCGAAGTTAGATCAGCCCACTCGAACGGATAGGGCGATGAGTTCGTCGCAGCGAAAGGCAGGACGATGAATTCGTCAAAGCAAGGCTCCGCGACCCCCCGCAGCCGTCTCTCGGCCTCCAACGCCTCCTGTCGGGGGTGAGGCCCGTACTGGCCCGTTGGGTACGCGCGAGAGCCTTCGTATGAGATGTAATTGTCTGCGGTATTGATCCCGACGATTCCGATCGTGATCGCGTCCGGACTCTTTGTCCGAAACTGACGGGCTTGCCCGCAGAGGTCCGAAATCACTCGGTCGATCTGCTTGATCATCGCCTTTGCGAGGATCTTGACCTCCGCACCGATGTCAACCTCGGCGGTCGATCCGATCAACAATTCGTGACCGGCGTAAAGTCGCGGACGGTGACCGGGCACCAGGGGCCCGACGCTCCCATCGCCCCGCCGACTTGACACACCGGGAGCGACGCCCTTTGGATTCAAGACGATTTCGGTCGATCGAGCATCCTCGTGAAAGGCACTGTCGCCCGACAGAACAAACAGATCGTCGAAGAGGTAGTCGGCAATTCGATTGCCGAGCTGCGAGTTCCGATGCAGGTATTGACGACCTTGGAATGTCGCAGCAAAGGCCTCAAGCAGTCGAAACCGTAACGAAGAGCCTGACTGCCCGTTCACGCCGCGGCGGTGGCGCCAACGTCGTTAGTTCCGATTACTAGACTTGCGGTCGGCGTCATTTCACGCAGGAGGCGCGCCTGCGCGGACGCCGCGTACATTTGATCGATCTCGAATCCGACGCCGTCACGACCCCACCGCGACGCTGCCAAAAGGGTAGTGCCGCTCCCGACAAACGGATCGAGCACAGTGTCGCCCACGAAGCTGAACATGCGAATTAGGCGCTCCGCGAGCTCGATCGGAAATGGGGCAGGATGCTCACGGGTCGAGGCGCCGGTGATGTCGCTCCAAATTTGCTGGAACCAGATCCGGTGGTTGGCTTCCGAAATCAAGCTGAGCAGCCGAGCTTCGATCGACGGGCTTCGATATCCACCAGGCTTCCTCTGCATGAGGATGTATTCGATGTCGTTCTTGATGACGGCGTTCGGCTCGTACGGCTTTCCGAGAAAGCCGGCGCCGTTACCCGATGCCTCGAATACTGCGTTCGCGATCTTATGCCAAATAATTGGTGCCAGACCGTCGAAGCCAAGGTCTCGGCAATGCTCCGCGATCGACGCATGAAGAGGCACGACAACGTGTCTCCCCTTGTTCTGCCGGCGAGACAGGCAGACATCCCCAACGACGACCACAAGCCGCCCGCCAGGCACGAGCACCCGCAGGCACTCACGCCAGACCTCGTCCAACGCGGCGAGGAAGGCACCGTAGTCATCTACGTGCCCGAGCTGCCCGTCCCCTTCGTTGTACCGCTTCAGCGTCCAATACGGGGGCGATGTAACCACGAGGTGAACGCTCGAGCTCGCAATCGCGCTCATCTGGCGAGCATCGCCGAGCACGAGCCGTTGTTCGGTTGGGACTTGAGCAAGCAGAGCGTCGACCGAATTCGTATAGGCTTTCGCTCGGGCCAAGCGTGGAATGTCGGTCGCGAGATCCGCTAGCGGTCCGGCCAGTGCGCGGACGGCTTCGGCAACGTCGTCGAAATGCATCGTCATTCCGCGTCTCGACGGTCGACGCCGTCTATTTCTCTTTTCGGACACCTTTGAACGGTGTCTTGTCGGCCTTCACGTCGACGAACTGTCCCGTCGTGTCGTCGCGCTTCACGTAGTGGCCGCTCGGCGTCAGGGTTTGGCTACGGTCTCTAACGGCGCCGATCCGATAGTCGTGTCCTGTGTTCTTCGCCACTTGCGGTCTCCTTGAATACTGCGTTGGTCGGACGCAGCAAGCCTCGATCGTCGTTGTGACAGCTAGGCTGTCACTTCTTGATTCAGATCTAGCTGCAGCCGCTCGTGGAGCCGCAGTTGAGGCACTTGTAGCAGCTGCCGTTGCGGACCATGATCGAGCCGCATTCGGCGCAGCTGGGGGCGTCGCCCTGGACTCGGAAGGCGGCGGGGCCGGCGGCGCCCAGGTTCATCGTGACGGCTCGGACGGCGGCGTGGCCGTTGCTGTGACCATTGCCGTTTCCGTTCGAGTGACCGTTCGAGTGGCCGTTGGTGTGCCCGTTTGCGTGGCCGTTGGCCGAGGCCTCGACGATCGGCAGCAGGTCGCCGGCGGCCGACGAAGCCGGCGACGCCAAAGGACCAGAGGATTCGGGCGAAGCCCCGAGAGTGCCCTTCGGGGCCTCGCTCGTCCCGGCTGGGGAGGAACCGGCTGGCGCTGCCCCGGAGAAGCTCGAGGCAGCGTCGCCGGTCGTAGCGCGGGCGGGGGAGGAGCTCCCGCCCGCTGGGGATGTGCCCTGGTCAGCAGTCGCGTGGGAGGCGGCCGGCGCGTCGGTGCCTGAGGCCTCCGCGGCCATCCGCGAGACCGCCGCCGCGTCGAACGAGAAGCCGCCGCCGAAGCCGCCCGGCGCGCCCGGCTCGTCGGTCGTGGTGCGATCCACGAGCCCGAGGACCAGGCGGTCGTCGCCGGTCAGGAACTTCGCGCCGAGCCAGCGGAAGACGTAGTCCACGATCGACTTGGCGATCGGGATCTCCTGGTTGGCCGTGAAGCCCGCCGGCTCGAACCGGACGTGCGCGAATTTGTTGACGAGGTCGCGCAGCGGCACGCCGTACTGGAGTGCCAGCGACGTCATCGTGGCCAGGGTGTCCATCAGGCCCGACACCGTGGAGCCTTCCTTGGCCATCTTCAGGAAGATCTCGCCCGGCTGGCCGTCCTCGTAGAGGCCGACGGTGATGTAGCCCTCGTGGCCGTTGATGTCGAACTTGTGCGTGATCGCGGCGCGCTCGGTCGGCAGTCGGCGTCGGTACGGCTTGGGCTCACCTCCCAAACCAACCGACGCCGACGCCGCGGAGACCTGCGCGATCGCGTCGGCCGCGGCAGCGGTGACCGCCGCCGAAGCCTCCGACCCTGAATCCTTCTTCTTGCCCGTGGACAGCGGCTGCGAGCGCTTGGAGCCGTCGCGGTAGATCGCGATGGCCTTGAGGCCACTCCGCCAGCCCTCGACGTAGACCTGCTCGATGTCCTCGGCGGTCGCGTTCTCCGGCATGTTCACGGTCTTGGAGATCGCGCCCGAGAGGAACGGCTGGACCGCGGCCATCATCCGGACGTGGCCCATGTAGTGGATGGACCGCTCGCCGTTCACCGGCTTGAAGGCGCAGTCGAAGATCGGCAGATGCTCCGGCTTCAGGTCCGGGGCGCCCTCGATCGTCTCGCGCTCGTTGATCCAGGCGACGATCGCCTCGACCTCGTTCGGCGTATAGCCGAGCTTCTTGAGCGCCGCGGGAACCGTGCCGTTGACGAGCTTCAGGAAGCCTTCGCCGACGAGCTTCTTGTACTTGACGAGGGCGATGTCCGGCTCGATCCCGGTGGTGTCGCAATCCATCATGAACGCGATGGTGCCCGTGGGCGCGAGCACGCTGATCTGCGCGTTCCGGTAGCCGTGCTCCTTGCCCAGCGTCCAGGCGTCGTCCCAGACCTGCTTCGCGCCGGCGATGAGGTCCGCCGGAACGTTGTCCGTCGTGGGGATCCGGTACGCCGCGTCGCGGTGCTTCGCGATGACGCGGAGGAAGCTCGACTCGTTCTTCGGGTACTCGACGAACGGGCCGCCGTGATCGCGGGCGACGATGGCCGACTGGCGATAGCCCTCGCCGGTCATGATCGCCGTCAGCGCCGCCGCGTAGCTCTGGCCTTCGGGCGAGTCATACGCGAGGCCGCGTGACATCAGCAGCGCGCCCAGGTTCGCGTAGCCCATGCCGAGCGGGCGGAAGCGGTGGCTGTTCTCCTCGATCTTCGGCGTGGGATAGCCGGCGTTGTCGACGAGGATCTCCTGCGCCGTGATCGTGACCCGCGCCGCGTACCGGTAGTCGTCGACCTGGAATTCGCCGTCGGACCCGACGAACTTCATCAGGTTGAGCGACGCCAGGTTGCAGGCGGTGTCGTTCAGGAACATGTACTCGGAGCACGGGTTGGACGCGTAGATGCGATCCGTGTTCGCGGACGTGTGCCAGTCGTTGATGGTCGTGTCGTACTGGATGCCCGGGTCGCCGCAGATCCAGGCCGCGTCCGCCATCTTGCGGAGGATGTCGCGGGCCTTCAGGGTCGCGTTCGCCTTGCCCGTGGTCCGCTCGTGGGTGACCCAGTCGCCGTCGCGCTCCACGGCGCGCATGAACTCGTCGGTCACACGCACCGAGTGGTTGGCGTTCTGGAAGAAGACGCTGCCGTACGCCTCGCCGGTGAATGACGGGTCATAGCCCTGCTCGATCAGCGCCCAGGCCTTCTGCTCTTCGTGGGCCTTGCTGTCGATGAAGTCGAGGACGTCCGGGTGATCCGCGTCCAGGATCACCATCTTGGCCGCGCGGCGGGTGGTGCCGCCCGACTTGATGACGCCCGCGAACGCGTCGTAGCCGCGCATGAAGCTGACCGGGCCCGACGCGATGCCGCCGGCCGACATCTTTTCGCGGCTGCCGCGGATCGGCGACAGGTTGACGCCCGCGCCCGACCCGTACTTGAACAGCATCGCCTCGGTCTTGGCGAGGTCCATGATCGAGCTCATGTCGTCCTGGACCGAGTTGATGAAGCAGGCCGAGCACTGCGGCCGCTCCTTCACGCCGACGTTGAACCAGACCGGCGAGTTGAACGACATCTTCTGGTGGACCAGCAGATGGGTCAGCTCCGCCTGGAAGGCGTGCAGGTCCTCGTCCGTCGCGAAGTAGTGCTGCGTCTCCGCCCAGCCGGCGATCGTGTTGACGACGCGGTCGATCAGTTGCTTGACGCTGTGCTCCCGCCCCGGCTGGCCGATGTGGCCGCGGAAGTACTTGCTGACGACGACGTTCGTCGCAAGCTGGCTCCAGAAGTTCGGGACCTCGACGTCCTTCTGCTCGAAGACCGTCTTGCCACTCTCGTTGCCGATGGAGGCGGTCCGGATCTCCCAGGTGATCTCGTCATACGGGTGAACGCCGGGCTTCGTCCAGCGGCGCGGGAACGTGAGGCCCTTGACCGGCCGACCGTCATCCGTGTACCCGTCGAAGCTGACGCCGTACGGGCCGCGATGGCGCTCCGGAGCCTGCGGGGCCGACGACGAAGCCGGGCGCTCCGCCACGGCCGTGGCGGTGGTGTGGGTCTGGGCGGCGGGCCGATCTGCGGTCATGGTTGCGCTCTCGCTGCGGCTGGGGGAGGAGGCCGAGGGGGCCGACGCGCGGCTCGAGGCCTGGCTCGACATGTGGGTGGGCGCCGGCAGCCCCGGACCCGAGATCACCCGTGGCTCCCGCCGTTCACCGTTGTCCATCACTGGGATTCCTTCGCCGCTGGACCGGGCCATCGCTGCTGTATTCCCTCCACCTCGAGACCCGATCTGCGCGGGCCGAAGACACCGATGCGGGGGCCGTTGCTGCCGTCGCGCTGCGCCTCGTCGTAGCTACGACGCCTGTCCGCTCAGCCGCTGGTCTGGGCCGTCTCGGTGGGCGGCCGGGCCGGACGACTGGGGTGTCCGTGGTGCCGCGCCTGGGGCGTCTCAGATCGTTCAACCGATCCTCGAACAATAGTCGTGGGACCGGGCCCAGTCAAGCCATTGGCACAAGATCTTGTGGTCGGTTCGTTGGTCAGCCCACTACATCTTGCGATTGTGGACGATCTGGTGGACAGTCGGCGTCACGTTGTGGACGGCCCGTGGAGCGCCGTCGATGGCCTGTGGATGAACGCGCGCGAGGCTGTGGACGGCGGTCGTCGCGGCCGCCAAAGGGCCGGTTCGCGGGGGTCCGAAGCGGCCGCCGCGATGGTACGCGATCGAACGATCGTTCGAAATAGGCCTCGGCTCGACGTACGGTGCACGCCGTGTTCCAGGTCGACCTTCGGGATCGTCCCGCGGTCGGTCGTGGAACGCCCGATGTTCCATGCGACCGGATTGGATCGCCCGATGTTCCAGCGCGGGCACGCCGGCGCGGCCGTCCGTCGGTTTGGAACGTCAGGTGCACCGCACGCTTGTCCCTCGTTGCCGCTGTCGATCACCATGGTCGACATGGGGGTGATGGTCGAGCGATACCTGGATCCGGAGGCGTGCCGGCGCGTCGTCGAGCCGTTCATGCTCGACCACGAGGCGGAGAACAACCTGCCGCTCGGGATCATCCGGGCGCTTGCAGAGAACCCGGACGGGATCACGGCCGACAACGTGTATCTCGGGGTCGGGCGACGCGATGGCGAGGTCGTCGGTTTCGGAGTGTGGACCCACGGCCACCGGTGCGTGCTCTCGTGGCCGGACGACGCGCAGTTTGGTCGGGCCGTCGGTCGGGCGCTGCGCTCGGTCGGCTTGGAGCAGTCGGGCGTGCTGGGTCCGAATGCGGCAGCCGTCGCCTTCGCCGAGGTGTGGCGGGATGCGGGCTGGACGGTCGTAGACGGCATGCCGCAGCTGGTCTACCGGCTCGCGTCGGTGGCCGACGTGCCCCGCGCGACCGGCGCCCTGCGAGCGGCCACACCGGCAGACCGCAACCTGCTCGTGGAGTGGTGGATGGCCTTCGCGCAGGAAGCCGACCTCGATCCGGTCCCGCGACCCCGGGCCGAATCGGCGATCGCCGCCCGCTTGGCCGCCGCGTCGCCGCAGCTGTTCGTCTGGGACGACGACGGTCCGGTGGCGATGGCCAGCGCTCGGGCCGGGACCGCGAACGGGATCCGGATCGGCGGGGTGTTCACACCGCCGGCGCTTCGAGGCCGCGGCTACGCGACGTCGATGATGGCCGACCTCTCGTCGCGGCTCCTCGCCGAGGGTCGTCGGTTCTGCTTCCTCTTCACCGACGCACGCAACCCGACGTCGAACGCGATGTATCAGCGCATCGGATACGAGCTGGTGGCGCCGATCACGGAGCTGCGGTTCACGCGGCCGGTGGCTGGTGCTTCCGCGCGCTGATGGTGAGGGCATCACGTCGGCGGATTTGGCCGGGTACGAGGCGTCCGCTCGTGCATTCCTCTGGCCGTTGATGGCCAGGGCAGCAAAACGGTGGCGCCAGGATCGGGTTTTGGCGGCGCGGCGGCCTTACCGGCGTGGTCCACGCTCGCGGAACCACCGTCCGGGTCGATGTTCGACCGACAAACCCCCGGATTTGCTGCCCTGGGCAGAATCGTCGCCGGAAATGAGCGCGGGCGACCGCGACGCCCCGCAGCGGCTACGATCCCGCCCGACATGCCAGTGCACAGCGCGATAAGCGCCGGTGAAGTCGCAGATGAGTCGGCAATGAGCGCTGATTCGTATGCTGGTCTCGGGGTGGGGAAGGGGGTCCCCCAAACGAAGGGCGAGGCAACGCCGCCCGCGGCGCGACCCAGGTCGAAGCGCGGCGTTCGCGCGCAGCTCCGTCGAATCCTTGCGTACCTCGGCGCGTTCGCCGCCCTGTCGGCGCTCCTCGCCGGCGCCCTCGTCGGCCCCGTCGCGGCCGCCAGCCCCGGCCCGCCGTTCCCGACGATGCCGCCGAACACGGCGACCATCCACGTCGTCGACACGGCGACCGCCTTCTCGCCCGACGCCCGTGCCAACGCCGAAAGCCTGATCCAGCCGATCCTCGACGCCACGGCCGGCGGCACGGTCCTCGTCTACACGCAGCGCAAGCAGGCGACTGGCGATCAGGCCGTGAACGACGCCCAGGCGCTTCTCGCCCAGTGGCAGCCGGGCGGCGGCAATCAGAATGCCGCGGTCCTCCTCTTCGACGTCGGCCCGAACTCGCCGAAGGACACCACGGCCGGCCTCGCCACGGGCGGCGCCTTCGCAAAGTTCCTGCCCGACGACGAGCGCGCCGCGATCGTCGACGACTCGATGCGCGACTACCTCGCCCAGGGCAACCTCGATGCGGCGCTGACCGCGGGCCTCAGCCGGCTGATGCTCGACGTCCAGGTGATGGCGTCGGGCGGCTGTGTCGGCTCCGCGTGTGCGACGTTCGGAACACCAGCGCCCGGCGCATCAACGCCCGTCGCAGCCAGCCCGGGCGCATCGAGCCCTGTCGCCTCGCCCCGCGCAACGCCCATGCCGAGCCCCACCGAACCGCCGACCCCCGCCGCCGGCCCGCCGTACCCGCCGCCTGTCACCCGCCAACGCGTCTATGACTACGCGGGCGTCTTCTCGGCAGACACGAAGACGAAGCTCCAGCAGGCGGCCGACGGGATCGAAGAGCGCTCCGGCGCCCAGGTCGTCGTCTACACACAGATCAAGCCGGGCGTCGACAGCTCCGATGCCGAGCAGGATGCGCAGCGCCTCATGGACCAGTGGGGCGTCGGGCGGAAGGGCTTCGACGACGGCCTCGTGATCCTGTTCGACCTCGACCCCTCGAAGCTTCACGGCCAGGTCCAGCTCTACGCCGGTCCGGGCTTCCGCGCCACCTACATGAGCAACGAGGAACGCCAGTCGGTCTACCAGAACGACATGCTGCCGTACCTCCGCGCGGGCGACCTCAACGGCGCCGCCCTCATCGCGATGAGCCGGGTCGAGGCGGCAGCGACGCCGGCCCACGCCCAGAGCCTCCAGTTCGCGCGGCAGGTGAACGCCGTGATCGGGCTCGTCGGGGCACCGGTGGCGTTCCTCCTGCTCGGCGGCTGGGCCTTGTTTGCGTGGATGCGCCACGGCCGCGACCCGCATTACCTCGACGATCCCTCGATCTACGTCGCGGGCCCGCCCGAAGCCCTGACGCCCGCGAGTGGCGCCTTCGTGCTCGACGGCGGTTCGTCCCGCCGGGCGCTGACCACGGCGTTACTCGACCTCGCCAGTCGCGGCGAGGTGTCGTTCAAGGAGGCGGGGCCCGACGAACCGGGCCTCGTCGGGATGGACACGATGCACGGCAACGTCGACAAGGCGGCGGCCGCAATCGCCAACGCCCGACCCCTCGGCGCGGCCGAGCAGCTTGCGCTCGAGGATCTGCGCGTCCTCGGCCACGGTGAGTCGCACGGCTATCTCGACGGCACGGACCTGCAGCGGTTCTCGAGTTCCGTCGATCGCTTCGATGCCGCCCTCGAGCGTCAGGTCATCGCCGGCGGCTGGTACAAGGAAGCGCCGCGCATCCCGCGCAACCGTTGGCTGGGGCGCGGGATCCTCGAGATCTTCGGCGCGATCGTGCTGTTCTTCATCGCCGGGCTGATCACGAGCAGCGGCGTGACGCTGCTGTCCGTGGGCGTGCTCCTGGCCGGGATCGTCACGTTCGTGCTGGCGTTCTCGATGCCGGCGCGGACGATGGCCGGCGCGATGGTCCAGGCGATGCTTGCCGCGTACAAGCGCACGCTCGCGAAGACGATGCTGACGGCACGCTCCCTGAACCAGGTCGTCGACGAATCGCAGCTGCCGTGGCTGAAGACGCCCGACCAGACCATGGTCTGGGCGACGGCCCTCGGGCTGCAGTCGGAGCTCGGGACCGTGCTCCAGCGCAGCCTCACCGACATCCGCGAGAACCAGGCGCTCGCTGCAACGACCTACTTCCCGAGCTGGTACATCTCGCCCGCGGCGTCCGTCGGCGGGTCGGGGTTCGTCGGCGGATCGTCGGAGCCGCGCGGCGGACTGTTCTCGCCGTCGATGGCGCCCGACTTCGGGTCGATGTTCGCGGCGCTCGGGACGATCGGCAATCCGCCACCGTCGGTGTCGTCGGGGTCCGGCGGCGGCTCGTCGTTCAGTTCCGGCGGCTCGTTCGGCGGCGGCGGGTCGGGCGGCGGTGGGGGCGGCGCCGGCGGCGGGTTCTGAGGGTCGATTCGGCGATCGCTGGCAAAATCGCGGCCCGTGGCTCGTCGGTCGTTCGTCGTCGTGTTCCTCGCCCTCACGCTGATCGGCGGCGCGTGTGGGAATGGCCCAGGTCCCACATCGACCGCGCTGCCGACGCTGGAGCCGACGACGTCGCCGGGCCCGACGCCGACGGCGAGTTCGACCACGTCATCCGGTCCGACATCGACGGTCGGTTCGGCCTCGGCTTCGGCTTCGTCTTCGGCGTCGACCGTGCCGTCGGCCCAGACGGGGTCCGCGCCCGTTTCGAGCGCATCCGCGCCGGCTCCGGCTCCCTCGTCGGACACCTGCCTCGTCGAGTCGCCGACGTTCCTCTCGTCGGGCTGGGCGTCGCTCGATGCCCATGACAACGATTACTCGTTCCGCTATCCGTCCGACTGGGATCGGCTGTACGGCGCGTTCGTGTTCGACACGGCGTCGCTCGTCGATCCCGTGACGTTCGCCGAAACGGGGTTGCCATCGTCGTCGGAGACGCGGGCCGACCTTGTGCGAGCGCCGGCCGTCGGGCTGCCGAATGCGTCCGTGCTGATCCTGCCCGGCGTCACGTCCGACACGGCGACCGTCTTCGCGCGGCAGGCCGCACGATTCGAGGCGACGCCGACGATCTCGGTGATCTCCGACAGCGAGACGGCCTGCCTCGGCGGCCAGCTGGCCCTCGGCATCACCTTCACGTTCGGGCATCCGGCGGCATCGGCGAGTGCGACGGCGTCGGTTGGCGCCAGCTCCTCGGCAGCGTCGCCGGCGAGCCCGTCGGCCGGCTCCGCGATCACGTACGAGGAGAGCTGGTACGTCGTCCGAGCCGGGCGGCTGTACGACTTCCAGTGGCTCGCGTCGGCGCCGCCGTCGGCCGACGACAGCGCCATCTTCCGCGAAATGTTTCGCACGTGGACCTGGGCGCCGAACGTACCGGTGGCGACCCCGCTGCCGTCAGTCGCCAGTCCGTCGTTGGGCGCCTCGGCGTCGGCTTCCGCGCCGCCTTCGGCGTTGCCGGGCGGATCGTCGTTCGTGATCGCGGGGATGGCGCTGAAGATCGACACGTCCGCCAAGAGCGCCGATCCCTCGACGTTCGTCACGTCCGTCCCGACGGCGGCAACCGTCCTCTACGCGGTGTTCTCGCTGAAACCGGGGCTGTCGGGCCAGGTGGTCGGGACGCTGAAGCAGGGCGACACGTCGTTCGTCACGCTCAAGCTCGACTACGGCCCGACGAACTCCTGGGGCGACTTCATGATCACGTCAACCTCCGGGATTGCCGCCGGCGACTACCAGATGGAGATCACCTTCATCCCGACCGCCGAAACGATCACGCTGCCCTTCACCGCGAAGTAGCCGAAACAGCTGGCGAAGGCCGGCTGGGTTCGATTCCGAGCAGCGGCCGCGCGCGGCGCCGCTCGCCTCGGATCAGTGCTCCTGCCGAATCCGCCCCACGCGGCACTGCCCGCGCAGCGTCGTCTTCTTCCGCTGCGCCGCCATCGCGGCGGCGCTCAGTTCAGCCCGCTGTACGCGTGCAGGCCGTTGAACCAGAGCGAGCCGGAGTAGGTCACGAGGACCATCCCGAAGCCGACCACCAGCAGCAGGGCGGCGGGCCGGCCGGCCCAGGCTCGCTGGTTGCGCGCGTGCAGGTAGACGGCGTACGTGAGCCATGTCACGAGGGCCGACGTTTCCTTCGGGTCCCAGCCCCAGTAGCGCGACCAGGCGATCGATGCCCACCACGAGCCGAGGATGATCATCGTCGCGAAGATCGGGAAGCCGACGATCACGGCCCGGTAGGCCACTTCGTCGAGCACGCGGTGCGACGGCAGCCACGCGAACCGATCGTTCTTGCCCTGGATCAGGTAGCCGACGCCGGCCGCGAAGGACGTCGCGAAGATCCCGTAGGCGATCGTCGCCATGCCGACGTGGATCGTCAGCAGCGGCGCGTTGTCGAGAGCAGGGACCAGCGGTTCGATTTCGTTCGGCAGCGTGATGGCATAGGCGGCCAGGGCCAGCGCGACGCCGACCGGGATGAACCCGATCGAACGGATCGGATAGCGGCGCTGGAGGATCCAGTAGCCGGTGGTGATCGTCAGCGCGAACGCGACGCTGAACTCGTAGAGGTTGCCCCACGGCCCGCGGCCCACGACTGCCGCGCGCATCAGCATCGACAGCGCGAGGACCACGATCGCGGCGAGGGTGAAGGCGCGAAGGAAGGGGGCGGCGGCAGTGGGGGCGTCGGGCCGGGAGCCGATCGGGCCGGTGGCAGCAAGGGTGGCGTTGGCAGCACGCCGCTCAACGAACGAGCCCGTCGCAACGCCCGCATACGCGGGGATCGGCGCAGTCGACGGCACGAAGGCTAGCGCAGGCAGGGCCAGGCGCCGATTCGCCAGCAGCACGGCGTGGGCCACGTGCGCCATGAACGACAGCGCGAGGAGGATTGCGGCGACGTAGAAGAGGATCAGGGAGCCTTCGGCCATGGTGCTGCTCGTCCTCGGGGAGGGATCGCGCCGGGGCGCGACGGAGGTGCTGCTAGGCGATCGCCGCGCCGCCCGGAGGAGGTCCGGCGGGGCGCATGACTCGGGTTCGCGTCTCGACCTTCAGGACGAGGCCGCAGTTGCCGCAGGTTCGGATGGCCGCGTCACGCCCGATGCCACACATCGGACAGATGACGGCGAGCTCGGTGCCGTCGGCGTCGCAGCGCGTGGTGCCGGGCGGGTAGATCAGCGCGTCGCGGGGGCAGTACGGCTCGCCGGGCGGAAAGACGGGATTGCCGGCATCGTCCAGCGGCGCCTGGCGCGGCCCTTCCTCCCAGCGGACCCTGGCCCGCGGCTTGCGCACGAAGTAGTAGAACCAGACCAGGCCCATCAGCGAGAGCAGCGGGCCGAGGACCCCGAGGACCACGAAGATCGGCAGCAGGCCGATCAGCGCGCCCCAGTCCGGACTGACGAGCTTGTTGACGAAGTCGAGGATCTGGGTCCAGACCTGGGTCAGGTGGTCGGGGATCGTCACGCGGGCATTCTAGCGGCGAGGTGGGATCAGGCGCCGCGGGGCCGACGATTGCTCGGCTATCTCGGCGGTCGTGGGGTTCCCGGCGGTCGTTGAGTCCGCGCCGTTCGCGGGCTGCGGTGCGGGTTGCCCTTCTTGGCCGTGGCGCCGCGGCCGGGCTGCCAGCCCGATCCGTCGGGCTGATCGTCCTTCGTCGGGTCGGCGCCGAGCGCTCTGAGGGACGACTGGGCGTCGGCGGGTGGCGCCGCCGGCGCGGTCAGGCGGGGAATGGGCCCCGTGCGCGGCTTCGGGTCCGCGGGGTCCAGGCGGGGAATCGGGCCGGTTCGCGGCGGTGCCGCGGCGGCATTCGGTGATCTGGTCGAGCGCGTCGACCGCCTGGCGCCATCGCCGGCGGCCAGTCGCGGCGAGGGCGGTCGGTTCGGTGCGGGTCGTGCGCCGGACGGCCGGATGGCGACGGCTTCGGTGGGTCGGGCGATCGGCATGCGCGGGCCTTCGAGCCGGCCCTTCTCCAGCCGGCCGACCAGCCACGTCGCGGACGCCGTCCGACCGCCTCGCCGCATGATCTCGCGCCGCAGCTCGACGTCGTTCGTGATCACGAGCACCGCGCCCGGGTCCTGCGCCTCCCGCACGAGGCCGATGAGGACGGCGTCGGCCGTCATCCGGCCACTGTGCCGAACGGTCACGCCGCTCGCGATGCGGGTGTCGCGCATGCCGGGGTCGGGCGGGCCGTCGAAGAGCAGCTCGATCCTGATCGGCAGTTCAATGACGGCCCGCAGGCGCCCGACGAGCGCCGCCGGGGCAATGCCCACCCCATCGCGTCGCAGCGCGCCGAGCAGGTTGTTGCCGTCGACGAGCGCGCGCTCGATCCCCTCGAGGGGACTGGCGGCAGGTGGTCGAGGTCGGGCGGGCATGGTTCGCGGAGCGTACCGCCTGATCTGCGGCAGGGCCGCTGCGCGTCAACCCGGGCACGCCGTCCGAGAGCGCGCCGCTACCCTTCCCGCCGTGCTGTTCCTTGTCGATCTCGACGGCGTCGTCTACCGCGGCGCAGATCCTGTGCCGGGTGTCGCGGCCGTGTTGTCGGACCGGGTGGCGAAGGGCGACCACGTCGTCTATGTCACCAACAACTCGATGTTCTATCGGTCGGCCTATGTGCCGCGCCTCCAGGGCATGGGCGCGCCGGTCACCGAGGATCGCGTGATCACCTCGGCCCGCGCGACCGCCCTCTATCTCCACGAGCACGAACCGAACGTGAAGCGCGTGCTCGTCGTCGGGGCCAGCGGCCTCGAGCGCGAGATGCGCGACGTCGGCCTCGAGGTGACGGCCGCGGCGCACGCCGCGACCCGCTACGCCGGGGAAAGCATTGACGGCTTCACGGCCGCCGGGTCGCCCGACGCTGTCGTCGCCGGCCTCGACCCCCAGCTGACGTATCAGCGGATCGCCGTTGCCGCCGACGCCATCCGCGCCGGCGCCCGCTTCATCGCCACCAATCGCGACCCGACCTATCCCGCGGAACGCGGTCTGATGCCGGGGGCCGGGTCGATTGTCGCCGCCATCGAGGTCGCGTCGCAGACATCGCCGGTCGTGGAGATCGGCAAGCCCGGCCCAACCCTGCTGCGCGAAGCCGCGGCGGCCGTCGGCAGGGAGCCCGAAGGCGCCGTCATGATCGGCGACGCCCCGACGGACATCGCCGCTGCGCGCGCCGTCGGCGCTCGGGCCGTGCTCGTGCTCACCGGTGTCACGACGCGCGAACGACTTGCCACCTGGCCGCCCGACCGTCAGCCCGACGCTGTGGCCGCCGACGCAACCGAACTCGCCGCGATCCTGGAGCGCTTCGCCGCGTCCTAGCCGGTGTGCCCCGATTCGCGCCGGGATGCCGCCCAGGCGTCGAACTCCCTCCGAAGCGGGGCGAGCGTTTCGTCGTCGGCGAAGGCGACGTCGAGGGCGTGGCGGTTGATCGCCCAGAGTTCGGCGGGCGTGAGACCGATCTCGGTCTGGGCGTAGCTGAATTCGTCGGTGAGGGTGATGTCCGACACGGTGAGGTCGTCGGTCGACAGCGTCACGGGCACGCCGCGGCGGTGGAGCACCGCCAGCGGATGGGCGGCGCGCGACGGGACGATGCCGGCCTGAACGTTGCTCGTCGGAGCGAGGTCGAGGGTCACGCCCCGCACAGTCAGTTCCGCGCACAGGGCAGGATCGTCGACCGCACCCGGGCCGTGGGCGATCCGTGCCGGTGACACCTCGAGCGCCCGGCGAACCTGCGCCGCGCCGCCCCATTCGCCGGCGTGGATCGTGATCGCCAGCCCGGACGAACGCGCGATCTCGAAGGCACGCGCGTGGAGCAGGGGATCGGGGAACGCTTCCTCGGGCCCCGCGAGGTCGAACGCGGTCAGGCCCTGGTCCTGGAACGTGGCGGCAATCGTGGCGAGGCGCTCGTTGTCGGCCGGTGGGTGCGATCGGAGCGCCGTGGCGATCAGCCGGACGCCGATGCCGGTGCGCGCCGACGCCTCCGACGCAGCGCCGACGACCGCCGCAATGCCGTCGGCCGGCGAAAGCCCGCGCCGCGTGTGCAGCAGCGGCCCCCAGCGGATCTCGACGTACCGGACGCCGTCGGCGGCCTTCGCCTCGACGAGTTGCGCCGTGACCAGCGCCAGCGCCTCGGCGTCCTGCATGAGCGCGATCGGCAGGTCGAACGCCCGCAGCAATTCCGCCTGCGAGGCCCCGTGCGCCGGTGCGATCAGGACCGACCGCATCGCCTCGAGCGACGACGGTGCCGGAACCCCGCGGGATCGCGCCAACAGCAGCGCCGTCGCCGGCAGCATCGACCCGTCGAGGTGAAGATGCAGCTCCGCCTTGGGCATCGCGGCCGCGAGGCGTCGGGCGGCATCGTCGGACCCCTCGGTACCTGTGGGGGATGTCGGGCCCGTCACCCTCCAATGCTACGATCCCGCCGCTTCACGAGGTTCCTGTCATCTCATGTCCACGATCCTCCTGACGGGCGCCAATGGGTTCGTCGGCAGCCACGTGCTCCCCGCCCTGCTCGCGGCCGGGCACGACGTCGTCGCCCTGGTCCGCGACGACGACGGCGCGACCGACATCCTTGCCCGCATCGCTCCGCGTGACGACGACCGCGTCCACATTCGGACCGGCGACGTCACGCAGCCCGACACGCTGCCCGCGGCCCTCGAGGGCTGCGACGTCGTCGTCCACCTCGTGGCGATCCCGCGCGATTTCAACGGCGGCCGCGACCTGCACAAGGTGAACACGGAAGGCACGGCGAACATCGTCGCAGCCGCGAAGGCCGCCGGCGTGCACCGTTTCGTCCACCAGAGCGCGTTGGGCGTCGAGGAGGACCCCGACCTCCAGTACGCCGACTCCAAGGCCAAAGGCGAGCGCATCGTCCGCGCCAGCGGCCTCGATTGGACGATCCTCAAACCCAGCCTCATGTGGGGCGAAGGCGATGGGTTCTTCAGCCTCCTGGCCGGCCTCGCGCGCTGGTCGCCGGGCATTGTCCCCGTGCCGGGGATGGGCCGCTCGCGCTTCCAGCCGCTCTGGGTCGGCGACCTTGCGCGCATCGTCGTCGAGGTTCTCGCGACGAACCAGACGATCGGCCACAGCTACGAACTGGGCGGACCGGCCTACTGGACCTACCGCGACATCCTGAAGGAGGTCCTCGCCGGGATCGGCGCGCAGCGCCTGATCGTGCCCATGCCCGTGCCATTGATCTCGCTGGTTGCCGGCGCCGCGGAAGCCGTCCACCTCCCGTTCCCCGTCGCCACCGACCAGCTCCGCCAGCTGCGGCTCGACAACATCGGGCCGCTGCACGGAGTGGAGCACGCATTCGGCTTCAAGCCACGCCCAATGAACGGCCGGCTGGGCTACCTCGGCCGCCGCGGCCGCCCGCGCCCCACCAACGCCCCGACGGCGCCGCCGAGCACGGCGGAAGCGGCGCAATGACCCCGCAGCCGGACAACGGCCTGCCTACGCGCGCTTCCTGGCTCCTCGCCCGAGTCGGCTGGATCGCGGCCGCGCTGATCGTCGCGCTCGGGTCGGCCGGCCTCGTCCAGGCCCTCGACCATCGACCCGGCAGCCCCGCCCGAGCCGAACTCACGTGGTCCGCCGACCAGGCCGTCCGCGTTCCGCTCGAGCAGATCGTCAACGACCTCGACCCGATCGCGCTCGACTTCGACGCGCTGGGTGCCCAGGGTCGCGCGGCGCTGGCCGCGCTCGTCGCGTCGGACCCGAACGCCCTCGACAACACGCTGACCCTCGGCCGGACGCTGGTCCAGAAGATCAACGTGGAAGTGGGCCAGGTCCAGCAGCGCGTCAACGAACTGCCCGGCACCGGCGAAGGGTCGGAGGGGCGGCTGAGTTCCGACCTCCGCATCCGCGTCGCGAACGTCCAGCGCGCGCTCGACGCAACGGGCGGCATCGCGGACGCGTGGACGACCCTTGCGAGTGGCTCATCCGTGGCGATGCACCTCGTGACGTTGCTGAACGACCACGACGCGGCCGCCGGCGAAGCCGTGAAGCAGGGCAGCCAGGGGCACTATCAGGAAGCGGTCCAGGCGCTCGACAAGGCAGATCCGGATCTCACGGAAGCCGCCAAGCTGCGCGACCAGCTCGCGAATACGGCCGACGTGTCGACACTCACGCAGTGGCTCGACCGGAACGCCGCGATCGACGCCGCGCTTCGTCGCCTGTACACGGTCCTCGCAATCACCGGCGGCCAGGTGACGCAGGAGGCGCGCGACGCGTACGACCAGGTGAAGCAGGCGCAGCAGCAGCTGCCGCCCGACACCCGCGCCCTCGTCGTGATCATGTCCGACATCGCGCGTGCCGGCCTGAACCAGGCCGTCATCAAGATCGAAGAGGGCCGAGGCAAGCTGGCCGACGCGATCTCGCTGCTCAACGAGCTGCCGGGTTCGTCGGCCTCGCCGGCGCCCGGCGATTCGGGCGGACCCGACCAGTCGACCGGCCCCGACAACGGTTCGCCGGGACCCGGTTCCAGCGGCGAGCCGATCCCGACCCCGCCCGACGCGTAGGCCCGGCTTACGAGCACATTCGCGGCGCCGCGTCCATCCACATCTGTCAACGGTTCGGGCCCGGGCGCGCGACTACACTCGGGCGCGCCGAATCCTCCGCCCCAGCGTGACGGATCGCGGCTGCCCATCGCCGCGCCATGCCGGGGCAGCGGCCGACCGACCGGGAGTTGCGCGTCATGAAGATCTCCGTCGTCACCGACCAGCCATGGGACGTGCCGGCCGACGTACTCGTCGTGCCCGTTGCCGGCGCGGGCGGTGGCGGCGGAACCGACGACGAGGGCGCGCCGCGCGCGAAGGGACCGGCGTTCGAGGGTGTCCTCGGCGAGATCGACCGCCGGGCCGGCGGTGAGCTGAAGTCCCTCGCCGGGTTCGGGGAACTGAAGACGAAGCGCTACGCGACGGCGCTCGCGGCAGGCGGCGATCTTCGCGCGAAGCGCGTGCTGACGGTGGGACTCGGGACCGCCGACGCGGTCGACGCCGAGGTCGTGCGCAACGCCGCGTCGTCGGCCCTGCGGCGGCTGGGTGGTCGATCGGTGCGGCGGCTCGCGTACTACGTCGGTGGCTACCCCGGGATCGACGGTGGTGCTTCGGCCCTCGGGCTGCAGGTGGCGCGCGGCATCGTCGAAGGTTCCTATGACCCCACGACCATCTATCGCACGAACGTCGAGACGTCGCCGCCCGCACTGGACGAACTGGTGTTGATCGCCGACGCGGCGTCAAAGGCCGACGTGGCGGAGGGCGCCCGGCGCGGCCAGATCATCGGCAACGGCGCGAATGACGCCCGGACGCTGTCGAACCGTTCCTCGAACGACGTCTCGCCGGAGGTCCTCGCGCAGGCCGCGGCCGGCATCGCCGAGAAGCACGGCCTGTGGATCGACGTCATCGGCCCCGAGCGTGCCACGGCGATGGGCATGGGCATGTTCATGGCGGTCGGGCGAGGGTCCGACAACCCGCCGCGGATGATCGTCATGCGGTCGGGCGGCGAGGGCGAGAAGGACGCGCTGGGGCGGCACCTGGCGATCGTCGGCAAGGGCGTCTGCTTCGATTCGGGCGGCATCAGCATCAAGCCGGCCGATCGGATGGAAGAGATGAAGATGGACAAGACCGGTGCCTGCACCGTGATCAGCGCCATCGCCACGGTCGCGCAGCTGGCGCCGGGCACGCCGCTCCTTGCCCTCGCGCCGGCTGTCGAGAACATGCCCGGGCCGCACTCGACGCGACCGGGCGACATCGTCAAGGCCCTCAACGGCAAGATGGTCGACATCACGAACACGGACGCGGAGGGCCGGCTCATCCTGGGCGACGCAATGACGTACGCGGAACGGCTCGGGGCGACGCACGTCGTGGATGTCGCGACGCTGACCGGGGCCGTGGGGCGAGCGCTGGGCCACCTGATCACCGGCGCGTTCGGGGAGCCCCAGGGGTTCTACGACGAGGTGGTGGCGGCCGGCGCCCGGGCCGGCGAACGCTACTGGCAGCTCCCGCTCGTCGACGAGTACAAGGGCGAGATGGAGAGCTGGTACGGCGACATCATCAATTCGGGCACGGCCGAGGGGTCGCTGATCAAGTCCGCGATCTTTCTGCGCGAGTTCGTGACGCGGCCCTGGGTCCACCTCGACATCGCCGCAACCGCGTACTTCCGCAAGGCCCTGCCGTGGGCGCCGCGTGGCGCCACGGGCGTGTCGCACGCGACGCTCGTCGAGCTCGCGCTGGCCGGCGCGAAGGGCGCCCGTTCGACGGCCGGGGGAAAG
>JADMIO010854457.1_pt1 | contig 29491 bp, 17 predicted proteins | sample 8958161 | NCBI WGS metagenome assembly JADMIO01 (sample SAMN16585339, study PRJNA669376) | soil metagenome | isolation source: Crop rotation soil | place: USA: Cullars Rotation, Alabama | collected 2011 | reverse complement strand
ACCTGCGCTCCGCGCCCCGACGCTCGCCCACGGCTATTCTGCTCCGCCGCTTCGCGGCGCGGACGCGCCGGACGGAGCCGTCGACTCCGTCCGGCGAGCCACGGACCACGGACCACGGACGTCGGAGGATCGGTCACTTCGGGTGCCGGGCGTACCAGGCCCGCACCTCCTCTTCCGTCGCCACGCGGAACAGTTGGACGTCGCCACCGGCCATAGCGACAGTGCTGCCGTCGGGGGAGACTGTCACGTCCCCGAGTTGTGAGTCGCCGGAGGCGAGAAATGTTGCCAATACCTGTCCACTCGCGACGTCCAGAACGGTCAGCCTCGGATTCATTATCTCTCCCGCGAGAAGTCTCTTGCCGTCGGGCGTGAACGCCAGGAACCCGATCGAACCCCACGGCCAATCGAGCGTCGCCACTTCCTGCCCGGTGCTCGCGTTCCAGAGCTTGACCGTCCGGTCGTCACTTACCGTGGCTATCGTCCCGCCGTCGGCCGAAAAGGCTGCGTCGAGCACGCCGCTCGTGTGCCCCTCGAGTACGACGATCTGCCGTCCCGTCGCCGCGTCCCACAGCCTCGCGGTCTTGTCAGAACTACTCGTAACGAGTCTCGAGCCGTCGGGCGAGAACGTCGCGGTGTGAACGCTATCGGTATGTCCCTCGAGTGTCGCCAGGACCTGCCCGGTCGCCATATCGCGTAGGGTCACGCTCGTCTTGTCTTCCGCTCCCGCCACGTATCGCCTGCCGTCGGGCGAGATCTCGAAGTAATCCAACCCTTCGTCGAGCGATTCGGTCGATACCTCCCTTCCTGTGCGTACGTCCCACATCGTCACCGTGCCGTCGCGGCTCGCCGCCGCCAGCGTCTCGCCGTCGGGCGAGAAGGACATGTATCTGATCGGGGCGGTCGCTTCGAAGGTCCGCAGGCCGGTCCCGCTCGCCGTGTCCCACAGCTTCGCGGTGCCCTGGTAACTCCCCGCCGCTACCTTCGTACCGTCCGGCGAGAACGCCGGTTTCTTGAAGTACTTGCCGGGCTCGGCGAGGCGATCCGCCGGCCGGCCGGCGGATCGATCCCAGAGCTTCACGGTCCAGTCCCCGCTTCCCGTGGCCAGCCACTTTCCGTCCGGCGAGAATGCCAGCGCGTAGACGGGGCCGCCGTGTGCCTTGAGGGTCGCCGCTTCGCGCCACGTACCGACCTCCCACTCGGTCACGACGCGGTCCCTGTATCCCGCCAGCAGCCTCGTCCCATCGGGCGAGAAGGCGACAGAGGTAACCCAAGACGAGGCGAGAACCCCCTGTTTGTTTCTCCAGAGATGGGGCACCTCCCGCCGAGTCGTCAGGTCCCAGACCTCCAGGGTCGAGCTTTGGGGCCCCGCCGGATAGCTCATCATCGCGCCGGCGGCGACCCACCTCCCGTCTGGAGAGATGGCGACGGAAAAGATGATACGCGAGTGCCCGGCGAGCGTCGCCACCTCGCGGCCGGTCGCGGCGTCCCACAGCGTCACCACGCCGACCTCACCTCCCGCCGTGACTATCGTTCTCCCGTCTCGCGAAACCTCGAGGTGGTTTACGGAGCTCGTGCGGCCCTCGAGCGTGCGCAGTACGTCGCCAGTAGCCAGGTCCCACACCCTACCGATGCCACCGCACGCGGTAACCACCTTGTCGCCGTCCGGCAAGAAGCTCACGGCCTCGACGTCGCATGGATGCTCGAGGCTGATCAGCTCCGTCCCGGTCGCCGCGTCCCACACCTTCGTCTCGTTGCCGCCCGCCGCCGCCAGCCTCCCGCCGTCGGGGGAGAAAGCTACTGCGCTGACGTATGACGGGTGCCATCGGAGGGTGCTCACCTCTGCCCCGGTGGCCACGTCCCAGAGCTTCACCCCCTGGTGGTGTTCTCCCCCCGTCGCCAGGGTGCGACCGTCGGCGGAGAAGGCGACGGAGGTGACGGACCCCGGGTGGGACAGGGTCAACGCCTCGTCGTGGCTGACCCGCCACAGGTGGTACCACTCGAAGCCGCGCAGGTCCTCCCGGCCGTCGCGGGGCAGGTGCCGCTCGAGCAGCTCCCGCACGCGCGGCACGCTCGCCTCTTCCCAGGCCTGGGCGGCGAGATTCATCTCGGCCGCGTAGAGGAGGCGGTAGCTCTCCCGCTCCTGCTCCTCGAGAAGCCGGCGCTGCTCCACGGCGCGGTTCCGCTGCCAGACCGCCGCGAGCGCCAGCGCCGCCAGCACGGCCACGATCACCGCCGCCACGGCCGCCGCCCGCAGCAGACCCTTTCGGTACGCCGCCCGCTGCCGCCGCACCTCCGCGTCCGGCATGCTCGACCCGATCCACTCGCGTCCGAACACTCGCTCGTAGATCCCGTTCCGCACCCGCAACCGCCCGCCCTCGGCGCGTACGATCCCCGAGAGCCGCAGCACGTTCACGAGCGGGCTCGTCTCGTCGTCTTCGACTCGCCGGCCGCGGCGCGCCCGGTCGTAGAGGCCCAGCAATCCCGCCAGGTCGACTTCGCTGCGCAGCATCCGCTCGCGCACGAACAGCAGGTTGTCGTCCTGCTCCTTGGCTCTCCTCGTGAAGAACAGCTCCTCGCACAGCCGGTCCACGTCCGCGGGTGTGCTCGGGCCGTCGCCGTCGGCGACCGCCTGGCAGAGCCGCTGCGTCAGGTACGGGTGCCCGCCCGTCCAGTGCAGCACCCGCTCGAGCAGCGTCCCGATCGTCCGCTCGTCGCGCCCGAGTCCGGACGCGAGTACCAGCGCCTCCTCGCCGGCGAAGTCCGTCAGCTCGACGCGGCTGCCGACGTTGAACGGCGTCGTGCGAGTGTCGCGGATCAGGTCCGAGGGCGACGCCACGCCGAGCAGGCAGAACGTCAGCCGCTCGAGCTCGGAGTCCTCGGTCCTGCGGTTGTAGAACTCGCGGATGGCCGCGAACAGCTCGTCGGTGGAGAAGGGCAGCGAGCGCACGGCGTCGATCTCGTCGACGAAGACCACGACCCGGCCCGGGTAGGCCGGCAGCACGACGCGGCCGAGCGCCTGCGCCCACCGCTGCAGCGGCCCGAGCTCGCGGTGCGCGTCCCAGAAGGCGTCGAGCTCCTCGTCGAGGTCGAGCTGCTGGCCGAGCTGGGTCAGCAACCCGCTGTACCACTGCTCCGGGGTGAGGTTCTGCCCGAGGGCGGTCAGGTCGAGGACGGCCACGCCCGCGCCAGCCTCCCGAAGTCTGACGGCGGTGCGGACCATCAGGGAGGACTTGCCCATCTGGCGCGCGGTCAGCACGTAGCAGAAGTGGCCCGCCGCGAGCCCCTCGAAGAGGCGCTCGTCGGCCGCGCGCGTGACATAGCAGGCCGCGTCGCGGCCGAGCGTGCCGCCGACGACGTAGAACCCTCGCTCGTACTGTATCCCCGTCGCGCTCATCGGACCTCCCCCTTCTTGCTAATGCGCGATCCGCGCGCGGAAGTGCTAATCGGGGTGGCGGAAATCTGTGCGCCGCCTCACGGCAGGTGCCGCTCGAGGTACGCGGCGTAGAGCCGGCAGCGCGGCCTCGCGTCGCCGGCCGAGTCGCCCACCACGAGCCCCGCGCTGCGCAGCCGGTAGAAGCTCTCGGCGCTCGAGCAGGGAGCGCCCCGCAGGACGTCTCGCATCACGCCGCTGAGCGCCGCGTCCTGCGTGAGCGACAGGAGGATCCGGCGCAGGTGGTCGCCGAACGGGCCCTCGTCGTGGTCGGCCTGCGCCTCGAGCGCCGCGAGGTCCAGCCCGTTGCTCACCATCTCGTAGAGGGCGCGGTGCGTCAGGTACGGGTGGCCGCCCGTCAGCCCGTAGAGTCGCTCCACCCCGGCCGCGCCGCCGAGCGGCGAGTCGTAGCGGCGGTCGAGCTCGGCCGCCTGCTCGGGCGTGAAGTCGTCGAGCGCGAGGCGCGTACCGACGTTGAACGGCGACTGGTTGAGGTCCGTGATGAACAGGTGCGCCTCGGTCGCGTAGGCGATCGCGAGCGTCAGCCGGCGCCACGGCCCCTCGGGGTCGAGCGCCCGCTTGTTGTGCCACGAGCGGAAGAGCCCGAACACCTCGCTGCCGAACCCGCACGTGAAGAGGCGGTCGACCTCGTCGAGCCCCCACGCGACCGGCGACGCGACCTTCGCGAGCACCTCGCGCCGGAGGAACAGCTCGAGGTTGGCCCCCGCGCTGCGGTCCGCCCTCCAGACCGCGGCGGGGGAGACGTCGAGGTCGAGCTGGTCCGCGAAAGCGTTGGCGAACGAGAGCAGCAGGCTCCCGAACGACGCGAGGTCCTCCGCGCCGAGATTCTGGAAGTCGACCAGCACCACCTTCGTCCCCGCCTCGCGGGCCTGCTGGAGGCCGCGCGCGAGCAGCGACGTCTTGCCGACCTGGCGCGGGCCCTTGACGAGCACGATGCTGTCCTGGCGCGCGAGCGCCGAGCGGAACTTCTCGTCGGTCGGCCGCTCGATGTAGAACGTCGACTCGAGCGGCACCGCGCCGCCGACCGGCTCGAGCATCTCCCGCAGGGCGGTCGAGTTGGAGACGGGCTTGTGGCGCCGCGTGGCGAGCGTCTCCCCGCGCGGAACGGGCTCCGCCGACCCCGCGTCTTCCGCCGGCGGGCCGCGTTGCATCCTCGCCGCGATCTCGGCCTCGAGCCTCGCGCCGCGCAGGTCGGCGGCGAGGCCCTCGGCCGTCGGGTAGCGATCCTCCCGGTCCTTGGCGAGCGCCCTCGCCGCGATCCGCTCGACCTCGGCCGGGACGCCGTCGGCGACGCGCCCGAGCGGCGGCGGCTCGGCGCGAAGGATCTCGGCCATCAGCTCGGCCTGCGACGCGCCCTCGAACGGCGAGCGCCCCGCGACCATCTCGTAGAGCATGACGCCGAGGCCGAAGACGTCGGCGCGGCCGTCGACGTCGTCTCCCCGGAGCTGCTCCGGGGACATGTAGCGGACCGTCCCCATCACGACCCCGGGGGCCGTGCGTACGGTTTCGAGGACCGACGCGATGCCGGCGGCACGATTGTCGGGCCGCTCGATCAGCTTGGCCAGCCCGAAGTCGAGGACCTTCACATACCCGTCGCGCCGCAGCATGACGTTCTCCGGCTTGACGTCGCGGTGGACGATGCCGGCCTCGTGCGCCGCCGCGAGCGCGGAGGCGACCTGCGCGCCGACGTCGAGTGCCTCGTCGAGCGCGAGCGGCCCGGCGCTCATCCGCTCCCGGAGCGTCGGGCCGTCGACGTATTCGTTGGCGATGTAGTGCTCGCCGTCGGCCTCGCCAATCTCGAAGACCGCGATGATGTTCGGGTGGCTGAGGGCGGACGCCGCGCGCGCCTCGTGCTCGAAGCGCCGCAGCCGCTCGGCGTCGCGAGTGAACGCGGCCGGGAGGAGCTTGAGGGCCACGTCGCGCCCGAGCCTCGTGTCGCGGGCGAGATAGACGTCGCCCATGCCGCCGCTGCCGAGCAGGGACCGCACCTCGTACTGCCCGAGGCGCCGCCCCGCGAGCGCCCCCCGCTGGTCCTCTGCGAGGACCTCCGCGGCCACCTCGAGGGCGGGCCTGTCCATGAAGCCGGTGGCCCGAGCGGCCGCCAGGAGCGACTCGACCTTTCGCCGGAGCGCCGAGTCGCCGGCGCAGGCCTCGTCGAGAAACGCCGCCAGCTCGCCGGACTCGAGCTCGAGGGCGGCGTGGTAGATCCGGCCGACGAGGCGGTAGCGCTCAGGCGTCATCTCCGCCTCCTGCGCCGAGCTCGCTGTGGAGCCATGCCCTGGCGAGGCTCCAGTCGCGCCTGACGGTGCCGACCGAGACGCCGAGCACCTCGGCGGTCTCCTCGTGGCTCAGCCCGCCGAAGAACCGCAGCTCGACGACCCGACTCTGGCGCGCGTCCAGCTCTGCCAGGGCCGAGAGCGCGTCGTCGAGGGCCACGAGGTCCGCGGCCCGCTCGGGGGAGACGACCGCCGCCTCGTCGAGCGAGACCTGGACCGCCTCGCCGCCGCGCTTGGCGTAGTTGCGCGAGCGGGCGAAGTCGACGAGGATGCGGCGCATCAGGTGGGCCGAGACGCCGAAGAAGTGGGCGCGGTTCTCCCACCGGGCGTCCTCCCAGTCGATCAGCCGCATGTAGGCCTCGTTGACGAGGGCGCTGGTCTGGAGCACGTGGCCCGGGCCCTCGCGCGCCATGTAGCGGCGGGCGATGCGGTGGAGCTCGTCGTGGACGAGCGGCGCGAGCTTCTCCAGGGCCGCCTGATCTCCGTGGCTCCAGGCGACGAGAAGCTGGGTGATCTCCTGTTTCGAAGGAGTCGACATAGGGAGCCCGCTGACCGAGTGCGTCGGAGTGTTAGGCAACACCGTAGCACACGACCGCGGCGTACTCCAGCGCCCCATTAGCACTTTCGCGCGCCGTTCTCGCACTCCTGAGTGGGATGAAATTCTTTCCTGAAGAAAGGTTGGAATCACGTCATGAGACTAACGGCAAAGATTCACATCGTCGCGAGTTGCCTCGCACTGCTGACGACGCTGACCGTGTCTGCGCCCGCCATGGGCCAGGACGGCCCCGAGGGGGCGGGCTCGACTCGGGTGCGCAGGAGTGCCAACGGCATGATCGCCTTCACGAGCGACCGGGACGGCAACCGCGAGATCTACGTAATGGGCGCGCGCGGTAGAATCTCGAACAACATCACCAACAACTCGGCGGTCGACGTTAGCCCCGCCTGGTCGCCCGACGGCACCCTGATCGCCTTCGTGAGCAACCGGGGCGGCGACGGCGAGATCTACGTGATGAACGCGGATGGCAGCAACCCGATCCCCCTCACCAACAACTCGGCGATCAACTTCGAACCCACCTGGTCGCCCGACGGCACCAAGATCGCCTTCACGAGCTACCGGGGCGGCGGCTTTGGGCCTGACGTCTACGTGATGGACGCGGACGGCAGCAACCCGACCCCACTCACCAACAGCCCGGGGGGCAACTTCGAACCCGCCTGGTCGCCCGACGGCACCAGGATCGCCTTCACGAGCAACCGGGGCGGCGACGGCGAGATCTACGTGATGAACGCGGATGGCAGCAACCCGATCCCCCTCACCAACAACAAGGGGTTCGACGGCTTAGCCGCCTGGTCGCCCGATGGCACCAGGATCGCCTTCCGGAGCAGGAAGGCGGGCCTGAAGGTCCCCCCCGAGATCTTCGTGATGGACGCGGATGGGAGCAACCAGACCAACATCACCAACAACCCGGCGTACGACAGTCGCCCGGCCTGGTCGCCCGACGGCACCCTGATCGCCTTCTCGAGCGACCGGGACGGCAACTTCGAGATCTACGTGATGGATAAGAGAGGAGGCGAGCCGACCCGCGTCACCAATAACTCAGCAGATGACGATGCTCCTGCCTGGCAGACGGTCGGTCGAGGCGAAGAATTCGGCGCCGTGATCACCGGGGCGACGCTCGCGCGCGCGAGCCGGGCGCCCCGGCCGTCAACTGCGCGATCGCTACCATGAATGATCCAGACCAGGCGCCCGATCCGCTCCGGGTAATGGTGACCCTCACGAGCGGCTCGGGCGTGACCGTCATCAACCCCAGCATCGAGGCCGACGGCACCGTGCTGGCTGATGTCGCAGCCAGTTGCTCGGCCACCGACCCCGCCTTCACCATCGAGGTGACCGACGACGAGGACGCCAGCACCGCGGCGACGCTGACGGTGACGGTGACGGACACGACCCCGCACCAAGGCACCTGTTCAGCCAATATCACGATGTCGACAGACCCGGGCCAGTGCGGCGCCGGCTCTTCGAGTATCGGATCCGCCGTCGGGTCCCGGTTGTCGCACGAGTGACTCGCGTGCGATCCGACGCCCTCTATCGTCGGTGCCGTGGGCCCCAATGCTGTTCAAATACGCGGGCGCGGTCGAGCGGGAGCCGCCTTCAGGCGGGTTTCCCGAAGGGCCGATAGCCCGGCCGTTCACGGCCCGGTGCGCGTCGGGACTGAGCGAACAAGCCCGCTTAAGCGGGCCTCTGGCTCCTCCACCGCCGCGGACCGGGCGCTGAAGCGCCCGGCTAGCGGCCCTTCGGGAAACCCGCCTGAAGGCGGCTCCCGCTTATTTGAACAGCATTGGTCCTAATCCTCATTCTGCTCTCCATCCCCACTCACCGGGACCGCTGCTCCAGCGCCCCGTTAGCACTTTCGCGCGCCGTTCTCGCACTCTTGAGTGGGATGAAATTCTTTCCGAAGAAAGGTTGGAACCACGTCATGAGAAAAACGGCAAAAATTCACATCGCCGCGAGTTGCCTCGCACTGCTGACGACGCTGACCGTGTCGGCGCCCGCCATGGGCCAGGGCGGCCCCGGGGGCGCGTCGAATAAGAGGGTGGTCAGCATTCAGCCCGTCACGCTCTTCTCGGACCGGACGTCGGTCGTGCCCGGGGCGGGCTCGATCCTGGTGCGGACCAAGGAGGGCGTGTTTATGACGGTGCACTCGTCCGGGCTCACCCCGGGGACGGTCGTCACCGCCTGGTGGGGCTTCTTCAACAATCCGAAGAACTGCTCCACAAGCCCGTGCACCCCCCCCGGCGACCTGTCGATTCCCGAGGTGGAGGCCTCGCTGGTCAACGCGGGCGGGCGCATCGTCGGGCCCGACGGCACGGTCGACTTCAGCGCGTTCCGCGCGGTTGGCGATGCCACCGGGACTGAATTGGGTCCGGGGCTCCTGGAACCGTTCAAGGCGGAGATCCACATCGCCCTCCGCTCGCACGGTCCGGCCAGGCTGGACGATCTGGAGGTTCTCCGACAGCAGCTCACGTTGTTCACCGGCGGGTGCCCACCGGGCGGGTGCGTGAACGTTCAAGCGTCTCGGCACCAGCCGTGAGCGCCGGATGGTGCGCGGTGCGACGACGCAATGGCTGACGCTCGAGCTGCCGATCGCGACCGCCGTCGGCAGCCCGAGCGTTGGCGAAGGCATCGCCCTGCGACGGGGGCGTGATTCCTGCACAACTCAAACACGTCCGAGAGCGGCGCCCCAGGCGCTACTGGCCGACCGAGGTCGCCCGGCCTCTTCAAGCCCGTGGGTTCGGGCATGGGTGTGCCGGTGCCCCGGTTTGGTTCGGAGCAACGCCCCGAAGGGGCTCGTTCTTTTCGGGGCGTCGTTTCGCTGTGTGGGGTACTGGCGAAGCCGGCGTCGACAACAGCCCTTGCCCCAGTGGTACGCCTCGAGCCCCCTCTATGCCACAGGAGCAGCTCCACGGAAGCCCTCGCCGGCGGAGCGATCATCCTTGCCGATGCACTTCGACTCCCAAGTCTTATGTACTTCACCGCACATTGGTGCTACAGTGCGGGCGGTAAGTCTGCGAAACCTGCAACACGCCTCAAGCCTTCCTGTCGCATAGAGGGCGCTCCAAGACTTGGACCGTTGCTTCGGTGGTAATCGCCGTGTCGGTCGGGTGTGGAGGCCCACTGCCATGTCTCATCCGTTGACTCTGAAGAGAAGTGTCGTTCAGGCGGGATTGTTGTGGCTCAGCATAGGCTTTGCGAGCGCGGCGCTTGCCCAGTCGACGACTGTAGGGAGTATCAGCGGCACCATACGAGATCCAAACGGCGCCGTGGTTCCTAAAGCCGAAGTCGTGCTACGAGAAGAGAGGACGGGATTCTCGCGAACGGTCACGGCCGATGAGAGCGGATTCTATACCGCCCCGAGTTTGCCCGCGGGCATCTACACCGTCACCTCAGCTCCTCAGGGGTTCAAGACGATGGTCCTAACGGGAGTCGATCTGCACGTTAGCGAGAGTCGGGTTGTGAACGTATTCGTCGAAGTCGGACCTGTAAGGGAAACCGTCACCGTCACCCTCGATGCCGCTCAGATCGACACGCGGACCGGCGAGGTCAGCAGTCTCGTTTCGGCGAAGCAGATCGCGGAGCTCCCGCTGAACGGCCGCAACTACGCCGCCTTGGCGTTTATGGTGCCGGGTGTTTCCCCTCCGCCTGGTCCGTCTGGCACTCGTGGCACCGGACTCGATTCCTTCGTCGTTATGTCGGTGAACGGCAACCAGTCGAACGCCAACCTGTGGACCGTCGACGGCGTCAACAACATGGACGTCGGCTCGAATAACACGCTGCTTGTCTTTCCGTCGATCGACTCCATCGCGGAGTTCCGCGTCGAGCGCAACAGCTTCGGCGCGGAGTTCGGGCAGGCGCAGGGCGCCGTCGTCAATCTCATCACCAAAGGCGGCACGAATGAGTTTCACGGCACCGCCTTCGAGTTCTTCCGCAACGACGCACTGAATGCTACCGATTTCTTTCTCAACAGAGCCGGTCAACCCCAGGGCAAACTTCGCTACAACGACTTCGGCTTCACCGTCAGCGGCCCGATCGTCAAGGACAGAGCTTTCTTCTTCTGGTCCGAGGAGTGGCGCCATGAGCGGCGCGGCGTGACGCTGAGCGCGAAAGTCCCGACGGCGGCGGAGAAGGTCGGAGACTTCAGCGGAGCCTTGACAGGCCCGCTACCGCACATCCCCGGAAGCGGTAGGGATGTCGATGGGCAGATGGTTTACGACTACTACCCGGGCAACAGAATCCCAACAGGCCTGCTCAGCTCGGCCGGACTCGCTCTCTTGAAGATCTATCCTGACCCCAATACGAGCGGTATCAAAAACTGGACCTCATCGCCGCTCGAGCCGATTGACACTCACCAGGATCTCCTCCGTGTCGATGTGGCTGTCACCGACAGGTCGAACGTGATGGTACGTTGGATCAGAGAGTCGTGGACTCACGGTTCGGCATCAGGCAATTACGGGGGTGACAGCCCTTTCCCAACCCTGAGCTCAGATTGGGCCACACCCAGCAGGAGTCTTGCCGTCAGGCTGACGAACCAGCTGGGTGCCACGGCCATCAACGAGTTCCAGTTCTCGCGCGCGGGGAACGATATCTTCGTCACGACCAGCAGTCCGGCGGGTCAGGCGCTCAACGACGAGATCGCCTCCAAGTTCCCCACCGTTTTCCCGCGTCCAGCGGGCTTCGGACTACCGACTGTATGGATGGACGGTGGCTATGAGACTCTCTGGCACCAGGCGCCATGGCAGAATCACGAAGACCTCCTCATCTGGAAGGATGACTTCTCGAAGGTAATGGGTTCTCACGACCTCAAATTCGGCGGGCTCGTCAGCCATAATATCAAGAACGAGCCGGCTAGCGGTCCCAACACGGTGTACTCGGCTGACGGGACTAAGAACCACACGGGCAATGCTATTGCCGATCTGCTCGTGACGGACCTGCCACTTGCCTCTTACACGGAGCTCGACCACGCGGAGAATACGTTAGCCCGCTGGCATGACTTCGAGGTCTATGGGAGGGACACCTGGAAGGTGCATCCGCGCCTCACGCTCACGCTGGGTCTGCGGTGGTCGAGATACTCTCCAATCTACTCGGCCAACGATCGCATCAGTAACTACGTTCCGAGACTCTACGACGGCAAGAATCCCCTGAGCGGTTTGGTGCAAGCCGGCACCCGTGGATTCAACCGGTCTTTGGTGCAGCCCGACAACATGGGCTTCCAGCCGCGCCTCGGCCTGGCGTGGGACATCCTTGGTGATGGCAAGACCGCGCTTCGTCTGGGGTTCGGACGCTACATCGGTCGTGCGCAGGCTCTCCCGGATGTCCTTGGCATGGCCAACAACCCTCCCTGGACGACAACAGTCGCTACCGGTCCGGGAGGAGACTTTAGTAATTCTCTGGGCGACGACCCGACCTTCCGGAGCCTGGACACGATCAACCTGGGGCTCAAGGATGCAGTCGCCGGCGTGGGGCCTGACACACCGTTCCATGCTGTAAGCGAGAACTTCCGTCAGCCCGAGAGCTGGCAGTGGAATTTGACCCTCTCACGCGAAGTCATGAAGGACACCATGGTGGAAGCCTCCTACATCGGAAACCACGGCCTCCATATCTGGCGACCCGGGATACGTTTCAACGATGTGGTTCCGAGCGCACGGTTAGCAGTCGCTCGAGCGATTCGAAATGGCGAGGATACGAGTGACCTGATCAATGCGAATCGCAGACTCCCAGGCCTTGGTCCCATTTTTCTGAGCGAGTCCACAGGCGATTCCAACTACCACGCGCTCCAGGTTTGGGTGAACCGCCGCTTCTCGGACCGACTGACGTTTCAAGTTGCCTACACCTGGAGCCACGCCATTACCAACGCTTTGGTAGGGCAGTACTCAGATGGCGGCACGACCGATCCGTTCAACTACGATCTGGACCGCGGTGACTCGGATCTTGACCGGAGGCACATGATTGTTGCCAACGCAGTTTATGTCTTGCCATCGTTTCGAGGGTGGGGCGAAGTGGCCAATGGTGTTCTGGGAGATTGGCAGGTGAATGCGATTGTTTCCAGGCTAAGCGGTCGGCCGATCAACATAGTTTCCAGGGCCAACACTGCCGGCTTTGCCGATGATGAATTTCCCGAGCAGAGTCCTGACCTCGTTCCGGGGATACCCATCTATCTTCACACGGCTGATCCGACTGAGTATTTGAATCCGGCGGCATTTTCATTACCCGGCGTCGGCCAATTTGGTAACCTTGGCCGCGGGGTCGTTCGAATTCCAGCCAATTTCGATCTCGACATCTCCTTCGTCAAGAACGTACGAGTGGGAGATCGCTTTGACATTCAGCTCCGTACGGAGATCTTCAATGTACTCAACCACCCGAATTTCTGGGGGGTGGATAAATTCTTGGATTTCGAAGGTCGGAGTGCGGAGCCGAACTTTGGCAAACCGACCAATCCAAACTTTGGCAGCCTCCTTTATACCAGAGGGTCGCGCGAGATCCAGTTTGGATTGAAATTCAGTTTCTGATAGCGGGTGACTCTGCCGTTGACGGTCTCCATTGTTCGCCGGAAGTTCTTCACGAGGAAGATGCCCCAAGCACATCCTACCGACGAGGAACGAACGTGACGAGCTCGGGCTCGGTCGCGCCTCGCGCCAGCGGGCCCTTCGTCCGCATCAGCTCCCGCGTGAGCCGCCGCTCGGAGCGAGAGACGGGCACCTCGTTGGCGCCCGTGAGGTCCGGGCTCCAGATCTGCGCAAGGAAATACTGCTCCCCGTAGCGGCTGCGGCTTGGCCTGCACCGTTGCCGCCGCCAGCGCGATGGCCGCCTTCCGGCTTCTGGTCTCTTGCACCAGGAAGCCCGAACTACGAGGGATCGGTTTGACCATGTAGCTCCCGGCCGGCAGCATTGCTTCGCCGACTCGGAATGGGAACGGAATGTCCACCATGGCATCGGACCGGAACTGGGCCTGCGCGCATGAACGTGCGGAGCGCGTACGGGCTCTTGTGACCTCCTTGTAGTCCTCGGCGAAGTGTGACGGCGGAAGCTGCCTGCGGACTTCCGACACCTACTCAATGCGCGAAAGGCAGTCGAAACCGCTCATCGCGGTCAGAACGCTCGTGTCCTTTCGGGAGGACGGTGGGAACGTGGCACCTTGGCACCGGCCTTCCCGCTCGAATACCTCAGATCTCCACCTCGCCTTTCAGGTAGAAGACGCACGGGCCTTCGAGCTCGACGCGGTCGCCCGCGAGGCGGCAGAGAACCTCCCCGCCGCGACGCGACGCCTGGAAGGCGCGGAACGCGGTCTTGCCGAGTCGCCTCGACCAATACGGCGCGAGCATGGTGTGGGCGGCGCCGGTCACGGGGTCTTCCGGAATGCCCTTGGCCGGGGCGAAGTAGCGGCTGACGAAGTCGTACTCGCCGTCGCTCTCGGCGGTCACGATCACGCCGCCGCGGCCCGAGCGAGCGATCGCCCCGAAGTCGGGCGCCAGCGCGCGCACCGCCGCCTCGCTCTCGAGCACGGCCAGGTAGTTGAATTCGTTCGCGACGACCTCGACCGGAACGGCGCCCAGCGCTTCGGCGAGCCCGGGCGGCGTCGCGACCGACTCGAACGGCCGGGCCGGGAAGTCCATCACGTATCCCGTACCGGCACGCGTCACCGTCAGGGGGCCACTCGCCGAGTGGAACACCACGCGGTCGCGCCCGGGCTCGAGCCACTCCATGACGACCGCGGCACTCGCGAGAGTGGCGTGGCCGCACAGGGGCACCTCGGTGGTAGGAGTGAACCAGCGAAGGCGATAGTCCCCCGCGTCGGCGACCAGAAAGGCAGTCTCGGCGAGGTTGTTCTCGGAGGCGATCGCCTGCAGCAGAGCGTCGTCCGGGAAGCTCTCCATCGGCATCACCGCCGCGGGGTTCCCCGAGAACCTGCGGGTCGTGAAGGCGTCGACCTGGAAAATCGGCGTACGCATCGCGAACGTTCTCCCCGGAGACCCGAACATGGACGTCGCGTCCGAGGTCTCCGTCGAATCGTAGTTTCAGCTTTCGCCCCTGAGCGCTTTGACCAGGTAGGTCATCTGTCCGATGTGGAGGTGAAAGTGTGTCGCGCACCTCAGGTACGCGTCGAATCGGTCGCACGCACCGTCGAGCCCTTCGGCCGAGTAGTCTTCCTGCCACGACCGTTCGGTCTCGCTCCTGAGCGCCTTGACGACGACGTCCACGGCCGCGTCCAGAGCCCCGAGGACCTCGTCCTTGGGTGTCGCGCGACTCTGCGTGAATTCCCGCTCGCGCTCGCGAACGTACCCGGTGTTCGCAATCCGAGTGCCGACGTAATAGCTCAGGTTCCCGGTGAGGTGGAGCACGAGATGCCCGAAGCTGTTCCCGTACGGATACGGCTTGGTCCAGAACTGCTCCTGCGTGAGCTCGTCGGCGAGCGCTCGCACCCGCAGGGCGAAGACTTCGTAGCGGTCGACGAGCCCGTCGGCAATCGTACTCGAGACATCCTTCATCGCTCCCTCCTCTCTCTCACCCTTCGTCCTTTCCGAGTCCAGCCTCGTGCATCCGGTGTCCTCGGTCAGCTCCGGGTGGCACGCCGCACAGGTAGCCGGCGGCCTCGAGCTCCTCGTGGGCTCGCCCGACCGTGCTCCTGTGCGCATCGAGATCGTCCGCGATCTGGCACGAGATCGGCTCGGTGCCGGCCGGGCCGATGGTGATCGCGGAGGTTCACTTTTCAGGTCGCTCCTTCGACGAAATGGTACCGATCGCCAGCACCAATTTGAAGGACCAAGCAGCGGATTCTTGTCGTCCAATCGCGCCAATTTCATTCCCGTCTCGATCAGCGGCTCGACCGATCGGACGTGCCCGTATGTCTTCGGGCGTGCTCCCGTACACTCTTCGCGGTGGCAGCGAACGACGCGGAGGTCGACATCAGAGCGTCGCTCCAGTTCGTACGGCCGTGCCTGCCGATATCGTTGTGTGTCGGCACGACCGCAAGCACAATTTTTCCCGTGCTAGTCCACGCCGCCGAAAGGTCACGAACGCTCTACGCCCCTTATCGACGGAGCCCTCGTCGTGCGGCTCAGTCCGCTCGCAGAGGAAGTGATTTACCACGGAGGACACGGGGGACCACAGACGTAAAACGTCTCTGTGCTCCTCCGCGTTCTCCTTGGTGAATTCTTCTGAAGAAATGAACGCCCGTCCGAAGATTCGGATATCCCTTCGGACCGGTGCGCCGTTTTCCTGAGAATCTCGGGCGGCCCGCCGTTTGCTGAGTCTCTAGTTACAAGAAGTAAACGAGTCTTTACGACTGTAAAAGACGTAAAACGGGAGACCCAGCAATGAGAAAGACGAGCATGTTCGCTCTGACTCTGCTCCTCGTGCTCTCCTCAGCGCCGGCGTTCGCGCAGACGACCGGGCAGATCGAGGGCGTGGTGAAGGATTCGGCGGGCGCCGTCATCAAGGGCGCGCAGATCACGGCGACGAGCCCGAGCCTGATCGGGCAGCAGGAGGCCAAGACCGACGGCGAGGGGCACTACCGGCTCTTCAACCTGCCGCCGGGCGACTACACGCTCGCCGTCGAGGCACAGGGCTTCCTGCGCAGCGAGCAGAAGGACGTCGTCGTCAACCTCGACCGCACGACCACGCTCAACGTGGACCTCTCGGCGGCCGGCGCGTCCGAGACCGTGACGGTCACGTCCGGCGACGCGGCGCCGCTCGACGCGACGAGCTCGGAGACGAACACCGTGGTCTCCGAGACGCTCTTCAGCCGGCTCCCGACGAGCCGCACGCTCTCGTCGGTGATCTCGATCGCGCCGTCGGTCACGGCCGGCGGCCTGCGCGACGCGAACGGCCGCGAGGCCGCGCCGTCGATCGGCGGCAGCTCCGGCCCCGAGAACAACTACATCCTCGACGGCGTGTCGACGACCGACCCGGCCTTCGGCACCCAGGGCTCGAACATCGCGTTCGACTTCATCCAGGAGGTGCAGGTCAAGACGTTCGGCTTCTCGGCCGAGTACGGCCACTCGACGGGCGGCATCATCAACGCGGTCACGAAGTCGGGCGGCGACGAATTCCACGGCGACGCGTTCTTCTACTTCAACCCGTCGGGCTTCGTCGGCGACGCCAAGGACTCGGCCATCCCGCTCAGCAACGCGAACGGCCTCGGCGGCAACATCCCGAACGGGTACTCCGAGTACGACTTCGGCGCGGACGTCGGCGGGCCGATCCTCCGGGAGAAGCTCTGGTTCTTCGCGGCCGTCAACCCGCAGTTCCGCACGAACCGCTACCTCGGCCAGTCGTTCCTCCTGCCGTTCGAGAACGACGTGCACACGCCGTTCTACGCGGGCAAGCTGACGTGGCAGCCGCACCAGGACCACCGCTTCACGGCGTCGACCTTCTCGGACAGGACGACGCTCGAGGGCGGCAACCCGACGAGCTCGGGCTTCTCGAGCGACCTCGGCTACCTGAATATCAGGCAGCGCACCGGCGGGCCGAACTACGCCTTCAAGTACGACGGCACGCTGACGGACCGCCTGATCGTCTCGGCCGTGCTCGGCCTCCACTACCAGCGGTTCAACATCGACTCGCTCGCGCCCGACGTCCCGTTCGCGCGCAACCGCCAGGCGATCGACCCGAACACGGGCTTCTTCACGAAGGACCTCGTGCTGCCGGGGTCGGGCTTCGGCAGCAACTTCTCGAGCCGCGACACCCCGACGTCGCAGCGGCGCGACCGCTACGAGATCGGCCTCGACGCGACGTACCTCCTCAGCGCCGGCCGGCTCGGCGAGCACGCCTTCAAGGGCGGCTACCAGTACCAGGTCAACCACTACGACGTCTACACGCGGCGGTCGGGCGGCGGGCGCATCGACAACTTCTACAACAACCTCAACCCGGCCGACTTCATGCACCCGGTGCTCGAGTTCGCCTTCTCGCGCTTCGAGACCTACGAGCTGCGCGCCGACACGCGGACGAAGGTCAACAGCTTCTACGTGCAGGACACGTGGAAGGTCATCCCGTCGCTCACGCTCAACCTCGGCGTGCGCTGGGAGCTGCCGCGCGTCGAGCCCGACGAGGCCTCGAAGGCGCGGCTCGCGGCCGACCCGAACTTCGGCCGCGACTACTTCTTCAAGTTCACGAAGTTCTGGGAGAACGCGGCGCCGCGGCTCGGCTTCGCGTGGGACTTCACGGGCACGGGGAAGGGCAAGATCTACGGCAGCTACTCGCGCTTCTTCCTCTCGAACATCCCGCTCGACCTGAACGCGCGAGCGGCGACGGGCGAGACGCTCATCCGCTACACGTACGACGCGCCGAACGCGACGGGGAACCTCACGGGCGTGACGGTCTTCGGCGCGGCGCCGACGTTCGTCGACCCCGACCTCAAGCAGCCCTACGTCGAGGAGGCGACGGGCGGCATCGAGTATGAGATCCTCGACAACCTCGCCATCGGCGGGCGCTTCGTGTGGCGCAACCTCGGGCGCACGATCGAGGACGGGTCGTTCGACGGCGGGAACACCTACTTCATCATGAACCCGGGCGAGAGCCTGACGGGCCGCACGCCCTTCGTCGGCCCGGTCGACCTGTTCCTCACGCCCGAGCTCTCGAGCCTGACGCACTTCGACAACATCGTCCTGCCGTTCCCGACGGCCATTCGTCGTTATCGTGCGGTCGAGATCACGGCGACGAAGCGCTTCTCGAACAACTACCAGTTCATCGCGAGCTACACGTGGTCGAAGCTCAACGGCAACTACGAGGGGCTCTACCGCAACGACTCGGGCCAGCTCGACCCGAACATCACGTCGCTCTTCGACCTGCCCGAGCTGCTCTACAACACGACGGGCCGGCTCAACAACGACCGCCCGCACCAGTTCAAGCTCGACGGCTCGTACGACTGGGATTTCGGCCTGACGGCGGGGCTCTCGTTCCGCGCGATGTCGGGCACGCCGGTCTCCCTGCTCGGCCCCTCGCCGGCCTACGGCGACGGCCAGGCGTACCTCGCGCCGCGCGGGTCGGGCGGGCGCACGCCGGTGCTGACGAACACCGACGTGCACCTCTCCTACACGCGGAGCTTCGGCGAGCGCTACCGCGGGCAGATCATCCTCGACGTCTTCAACGTCATGAACCAGCAGAAGGCGGTCGAGGTCGACCAGCTCTACCGCCTCGACCTCGGCGAGCTCTCGCAGGCGCCCGTCAACCCGTACTTCGGCCGGGGCACGTTCTTCCAGTACCCGGTCTCGGCGAGGATCGGGTTGAAGTTCTCCTTCTAGGCGGTAGGTGGTAGGTGGTAGGTCCCAGGTTTCAGGTATATTCTTCCTGGCACCTGACACCTATCACCTATCACCTATGTCTCGCCATACCGGCACAGTCTCCTGGTTCAGCCGCGCCAAAGGGTACGGCTTCATCAAAGAGGACGGCGGGAGCGACCTCTTCTTCCACCACACCGGGATCCGGATGGAGGGGTTCCGCGCGCTCGAGGGCGGCGACCGCGTGAGCTTCGAGATCGGGAACGGGCCGCGCGGCGCCCAGGCCGAGGACGTCGTGCGCGAGAGCTCGCACGTCTGGGACTGACCGTAGTAAAGTACCGCGACTCCTCCCACGACCCGCTCGGAGAGTAGGAACGATGCGTTACGGCGCCCTTCTGTGCGCGATCGCCTTCGCCGCGTGCTCGCTCGCGGCCTCGTCGCCGGCCCAGACGCGGCGGCGGCCGCCCGCGAAGCCGGCCCCCGCGGCGCGCAAGGTCAACATCCCGTACGAGGAGGCCCGGCCGGTCCTCGAGGCGGCGGACCCCGTTCTGCGCGAGGCCGTCCCGGCCGAGCTCAAGGCGAAGTCGCCCGACGCGCTCCGCGCCGCCTGGCCCGGGTGGGTGGCGAAGCGCGACGCCGACATCCGCGCGCGCCTCGCCCGGGGCGACGAGGACTCGCTCGTCAACTTCATGCTCTTCGGCGTCACGTTCACCCGCCAGCCGCGCGCCACCCCGAGGGACATCGCCCGCTTCGGCGAGGGCAGGAGCATAGGCGATGTGCTCGCAGCTCGGCTCGACGACCTCGTCGCCGGGATCGCGTCGCCGGGCGCGAACGAGCGGCTGCGGTTCGCGCGGCGCGTCGCCGAGAGCAGGGGGATCGACCCGTCGACCGCGGCCGGGCGCGCGCAGGTGCGCGATCTCATCGTCTCGGTCGTCGCGCGGGTCCTCGCCGAGCTCCAGAACTACACGCGGGCGATCGAGTCGGCGAAGCTCCTCGGCGACCCGTCGGCCGAGTTCGCCCAGCGGTCGACGCTCTACCGCGACCGAGGCCTCTCGTCCGACACGTCGATCTCCCCGGACTTCGCGATCGAGCAGTCGCTCGAGGCGATGAAGGCGCAGGGGCTCGTCGCGCCCGGCGGCGTGCGCCGCGTCGCGATCGTCGGGCCCGGGCTCGACTTCACCGACAAGGGGGAGGGGTACGACTTCTACCCCCAGCAGACGATCCAGCCGTTCGCCGTCGTCGACTCGCTCCTGCGGCTCGGGCTCGCCAAGGCCGGCGACGTGCGCCTGACGACCTACGACCTGAGCCCGCGCATCAACGAGCACCTCGCGGCCGCCCGCGCCCGCGCGCTCCGCGGCGAGGCCTACACCGTCCAGCTCGTCCGCGACACGGAGGCGGGGTGGACCCCCGAGCTCGTCCGCTACTGGGAGCGGTTCGGCGACCAGATCGGCGCGCCCGCGCAGCCGACGGCGCCGCCCGGCGGCGCCGGGACGCTCAAGACGCGCGCGGTGCGCATCCGGCCGGCCCTCGTCGCGCTGCTCACGCCCGAGGACCTCGACGTCGTGCTCCAGCGGCCCGAGGGGCTCGCGCCCGACGAGCGCTTCGACCTCATCGTCGCGACGAACATCCTGGTCTACTACGACGTCTTCGAGCAGTCGCTCGCGCTCGCCAACGTCTCGCGGATGCTCAAACCCGGCGGCTTCCTGCTCTCGAACAACGCGCTCTTCGAGCTCGAGGCCACGCCCATACGGTCGGTCGGCTACCACACGTCGGTCTACTCGAGCCGGCCCGACGACGGAGACCACATCGTGTGGTACCGGCGGATGCCCGACCCGGCACCGGCGCGCTGAAACGGGCCGCCGTCCACCTTTCCGAGATTTCGGAATCCCTTCTACGAAATTTCGTATTCTCACCCCTCCCGGCACCCATGGGGCGACCGTCCTCTGGTAGTTAAACCGTTGGAAGTTTGGCGATTAGCTCGTGTTCCGGGTCGGGTGGGCGACATGGCCTCGATCTTGCTAGGACGAAGCCGCGCTCCAGGACCATCGCCCGCCTTAAGCGGTCGGCATCTCGCCGGTGGCCCGCGCGCGAAGTTTATATGAGAGCAATCAGACTCTCTTTTAGAGGAGACAACGAATGAGATCTCTAAGACAGTGCATGGCGAGCAAGAGTGTCGGCTTCGGGCTTTCACTCTTGCTCGCGTTCCTCATGCTCCCGAGCGCCGCGCTGGCGCAGGTCGAGACCGGCCAGATCGGCGGCACGGTCACCGACCCGCAGGGCGCGGTCGTCTCGGGGGCCACCGTCACCGTCACGTCGCGCGACACGGGCGCCACGCGCTCGGTCACGTCCACCGGCGAGGGCAACTACACCGTCGCCAACCTCCCGCCCGGCAACTACGAGGTCAAGGTCGAGGGCGCGGGCTTCGCCGCCAGGACCGTCCCCGTCCAGGTCACCGTCGGCACCAAGACCACGGTCGACGTCGAGCTGGCCGTCACGGCCGGCACCGAGTCGGTCGACGTGATCGCCGGCGAGCAGGGCATCCAGGTCAACACCGAGAACCAGACGCTGCAGACCGCGGTCTCCGAGCGCGAGATCAAGGAGCTGCCGACGATCACGCGCAACCCGTACTCGCTCGTCCAGCTCTCGGGCAACGCCGCCCCGATCAACGCGGACACGGACGCGGGGCCGGCGGCGCGCGGCGCGGGCTTCGCCATCAACGGGCAGCGCACGTCGGGCACGAACATCCTGCTCGACGGGGCGGACAACAACGACCAGTTCGGCGCCGCCGTCGGCCAGGACGTGCCGCTCGACGCCGTGCAGGAGTTCACCGTCCTGACGTCGAACTACTCGGCCGAGTTCGGGCGCGCGTCGGGCGGCATCGTCAACGTCGCGACCAAGTCGGGCACGAACGAGTTCCACGGCACGGTCTACGAGTTCAACCGCATCTCGCGCCTGGCGTCGAAGGACTTCGACCTCAACGCGCAGTACCCGCCCGAGGGCGCCTCCGAGAACAAGAAGGGCGTGTTCGCGCGCAACCAGTTCGGGTACTCGGTCGGCGGGCCGATCATCAAGGACAAGCTGCTGTTCTTCAACTCGATCGAGTGGCTGCGCGTCCGCAGCCAGGACACGCAGTTCACGCTCGTCCCGACGCCGGAGTTCCTCTCGCAGACGGCGCCGATCACCCAGTCGTTCTTCTCGCAGTTCGGGCTGCGCGCGCCGATCTCGGGCAAGGTGTTCACGCGCGGCGAGATCATCGGGGACTTCGTCGACGACCCGAACGACCCGGACGACGCGCCGCAGCCGCTGCAGCTGCTGCCGTCCGGCACGCCGGTCTTCGGCGAGGTGATCTACCCGATCCCGACGGACGCGGGCGGCGGGTTCCCGCAGAACTCCTACCAGATCGTCGGCCGCGTCGACTACAACTGGACGGACCGCACGACGCTGTACGGGCGCTACGCGCTGCAGAGCCAGGACTTCTTCGAGGGCACGAACGCGTTCAGCCCCTACGCCGGCTTCGACACCGGCTTGAACAACTTCAACAACAACTTCCTGGTGTCGATGACGCACGTCTGGTCCGACACGTTCGTCTCGCAGTCGAAGTTCGTCTACAACCGCCTCAACAACAGCCAGCCGCTCGGCGAGCAGCCGGTCGGCCCGACCCTCTACCTCTCGTCTCAGACCGTCCGCAGCACGTTCCAGGCCGAGGACATCGCGCTGCCGGGCTACCTGCCGTTCTCGCCCGGCAACGCGATCCCGTTCGGGGGCCCGCAGAACCTGGCGCAGTTCTACCAGGACCAGACCTGGACGCTCGGCGACCACTCGGTGCGCTTCGGCGGCTCGTACGTGCGCATCCTCGACAACCGCACGTTCGGCGCCTACCAGAACGCCGTCGAGCAGATCGGCACGACGCTCACCGGCGGCCTGAACAACCTCCTTACCGGCACGTACCGCGCCTTCCAGGTGGCGATCGACCCGCAGGGGGCCTTCCCGGGCCAGATCATCCAGCTGCCGGCGACCTCGCCGCAGTTCTTCCGCAACAACCGCTACAACGAGTTCGCGTTCTACGTGAACGACTCGTGGAAGATCCACCCGCGCGTGACCCTCAACCTCGGGCTGCGCTACGACTACTTCGGCGTCCAGCACAACAAGGACCCGCAGCTCGACTCGAACTTCTACTACGGCGCCGGGGCGACGATCCCCGAGCAGATCGCGAACGGGCAGGTGTTCCTGGCCGAGGACAGCCCCGTCGGCGCTCTGTGGGAGAAGGACACGAACAACTTCGGGCCACGGCTCGGGATCGCGTGGGACGTGTTCGGCGACGGCAAGACGAGCCTTCGCGGCGGCTACGGGATCTCGTACGAGCGCAACTTCGGCAACGTCACGTTCAACGTCATCCAGAACCCGCCCAACTACGCCGTCGTCTCGCTGACGAACACCACCGGCGACCCGCTCGTGACCGACAACTTCGGGCCGTTCGGGGGCACTGGCACAGTTACGCTGCCGCGCACGAGCCTGCGGCACGTGGCGCAGGACATCCCGACCGCCTACGCGCACTTCTGGAGCGCGGCCGTCGAGCACCAGTTCGGCGACGCGCTCGTCGGGTCGATCGAGTACTCGGGCTCGAAGGGCGTTAGCCTGTACTCGATCGAGCGGCGGAACCTGCCCTTCTCGGCGATCTTCTACGGGCTGCCGTTCAATGCGGCCGGCATCCCCGGGCAGCTGCCGTCGAACCCGCTCGCGTACTCGAACAACCAGTACGGGATCATCAACACGCGGGGGGCGAACGGCCACTCGAACTACAACGGGCTGACGTTCGGCGCCGACTCTAGGGTGATCCGCAACACGGGGCTGCAGTTCCAGGCCAAGTACACCTGGTCGCACGCGCTCGACAACCTGTCGTCGACCTTCTCGGAGTTCAACAACAACTTCAACCTCGGGCTGCTCGATCCCGAGAACCCTGACCTGGACAACGCGAGCGCGGACTTCGACATCCGCCACCGCTTCATCTCGAGCGGCATCTGGGAGATCCCGTTCGCCAAGGACACGGAGGGGTGGGCCAAGCAGGTGCTCGACGGCTGGCAGATCACCTACATCTACACGGCCCGCACGGGCGCCCCGTTCACGGTCTTCGACTGCACGAACGGGTTCGCCAACTGCATCCGCCTGCTGCAGACGACCGCGTCGCTGCAGACGGACGGCCCGGACAACCCGACGCCGGACCCGGAGCTGCCGAACCTGTTCACGTTCATCGACCTGTCGAGCCAGTCGTCGCAGTTCGGCTCGTACGTCGGCCGGGCAGACGTGGCGGCCTACGCGGCGCAGTTCGGGCTGACGGGGGCGGACTTCGGGCCGTTCCCGTCGAACATGATCGGGCGCAACACGTTCCGCCAGCCGGGCTTCTGGAATCTCGACGGCGGCATCTACAAGAACTTCTCGCTGACCGAGAGCACCGGGCTCCAGTTCCGCGCGGAGTTCTACAACGTGTTCAACCACGCGAACCTGTTCGTCGATACGGCGAACGTGGACGTGTCGGGCACGGATCGCATCACGGCGTTCCGCATGGGCCGCCGGCAGATCCAGCTCGCGCTGAAGTTCATCTTCTAACACGTACGCTCTTGCGAACGCACACCTCGAGGGGGGCCACCAGGCCCCCCTTTTTTTGTGAACGGTGAACGGTGAACGGTGAACGGTAAGAATCACCTCGTGCGGAGCGCCTTCGCGAGGCCGTTCAGGAGTCGGCCGACCTGTTGGGTGCGCGCCGCGATACTGCGTTCCTGCTCGGCCGTCAGGTACCGGAGCTGCTTGGCGACCTCGAAATGGGTCTCGAGCTCAGCGAGAGAGCCGTAAGCGATCGCTACGTATCGCAGGAACTCGCGCGTGGAGAAGCGCGCCTGTCCCTCGGCGATATTTGCCGGAATCGACGTAGCCGCTCGCTGTATCTGGCTCGAGAGTCCGAATCGCTCGGCCTGAGGAAACGTCTTGGTGACCTCATAGCACTCCGCGGCGAGAGCGACACCGAGCCTCTAGACTTCAAGATCTCTGTAACTTGCAACTCCCATCATTGTTCCTCCCGTCCTCATGATCGGAGATCGGACGAGAATGTTTCCTCCGACCGTTCACCGTTCACCGTTCACCGTTCACCAAGTACAATATGCGATCCGCACGAGAGGAGGACTTCGCATGGACGTACTCGAACGCATCCGGCAGCGGGCGGCCGCGGCCCGAAAGCACGTCGTGCTGCCCGAGGGCGAGGAGGACCGGACGATCCGCGCCGCCGCCATGTGCCGCGAGCGGGGCGTCGCGCGCGTGACGCTCGTCGGCTCCGCGGCCAAAGTCCGCGAGCGCGCGGCCGCGCTCGGGGTCGACCTCGGCGACGCGCCCGTCGTCGAGCCGAAGGAGTCGCCGAAGCTCGAAGACTACGCCCGGCTTCTCTACGAGCGCCGGCGCGCCAAGGGGGTCACGATGGACGAGGCGCGGCGCGCCGCGCGCGAGCCGCTCTACTTCGGCGACCTCATGGTCGCCGCGGGCGACGCCGACGGCTCGGTCGCCGGCGCGACCAACACCACGGCCCACACCGTGCGCGCGGCCCTCCACACGATCGGCCCGCGCGAGGGGCTGCGCACCGTCTCGAGCTTCTTCCTGATGGTCGTCCCCGACTGCCCCTACGGCGCCGGCGGGGCGTTCGTCTACGCCGACTGCGGCGTCGTCATCGACCCGAGCGCCTCCGAGCTCGCCGACATCGCGATCGCGTCGGCCGCGTCGGCGCGCGCCCTGCTCGGCGTCGAGCCGGTCGTCGCCATGCTCTCGTTCTCGACGAAGGGCTCGGCCGAGCACCAGCTCGTCGACAAGGTCCGCGAGGCCACGCGGACCGTGCGTGCGAGGGTGCCGGACCTGCGCGTCGACGGCGAGCTGCAGGCCGACGCCGCTCTCGTGCCCGAGATCGGCGCGGCGAAGGCCACGGGCTCGCCCGCGGCCGGGCGCGCGAACGTGCTCGTCTTCCCGAACCTCGAGGCGGGCAACATCGCCTACAAGCTCACCGAGCGGCTCGCGGGGGCGACGGCCGTGGGGCCGATCCTGCAGGGGCTCGCCAGGCCGGCCAACGACCTCTCGCGCGGCTGCAAGGCCGAGGACATCGTCGACGCGGTGGCGATTACGGCCGTGCAAGCCGCAAGCTAGCCGAGACGTGGTCACAAATCGCGGATTGGCGAGGACGCAACGTACTGGGTTCACACAGAGACACAAAGGACACAAAGACAAAGAGTCGATCCTGCATGCCTTTGTGTCCTTTGTGTCTCTGTGTGAAATCCCCGTGCTTTCCGCACTCTTGTCTCCTCGTATGATGACCAAGTCTCAACTAGCCGGGACGCGCCCCGTTCCAGTATCATGTCGCGTTACACCCGGATACGGAGAGCCCTCACCATGATCAGCCGTTTCGTCGCAGTCCTTCTTCTCGGTCTCGTCCCCGCCGCCGCCGCCGCGCGGCAGACGCAGGAGTCGTGCGAGTGCGAGGCCGAGCGCCCCGCGACGCTCGCCGTCGTCAACGGCGTCTCGATCCCGACCTCGGCCGTCGAGGCCGACACGGCCCCGCTCGTCACCCCGATCAGGCAGCTGATGGACCAGGTGCGCGAGAAGGCGCTCCAGCAGGTCATCATGAACCGCCTCGTCGAGCTCGAGGCCGCCAAGCGCGGGATCACGACGACGGCGCTCGTCCAGCAGGAGGTCGTCGCGCAGGCCGGCGAGCCGACCGAGGACGACCTGCGCGCCTTCTACGAGCGCAACCAGTCCGCGATGGAGGGCCGCGGTTACGACGAGTCCCGCGAGAACATCCGGCAGTACATCCGCGCCCAGCGCCAGCAGGTCCAGATGACGATCTTCACGACCGACCTGCGCACCGCGGCCAAGATCGAGGTGCTCGAGTACTCGCCGAAGGCCCCGGCGACCGCGGCCGACCGCGAGAAGACGCTCGCCGTCGTCAACGGCTCGAAGGTCACCTCGGGCGACCTCGAGGACATGGTCCGCTCCGTCCTCTACGACTACCGCCACAAGATCTACGAGATCGAGCTCGACGCGCTCGACACGCGGATCGACGACATCCTCATCGACCAGGAGGCGCACCGCCGGAGCACGACCGCCGAGGCCCTCGTCGCCGCCGAGATCGCGCCGAAGGCGAAGAAGGTCGACGCGTTCGACGCCTCGAAGTTCTACAACGACAACAAAGACCAGTTCGGCGGCCGTCCGTTCAACGAGGTGCGCGAGGACCTGCTGAAGTTCCTCACGGCGCGCGAGCTCCTCGTCGCCAAGCACGACTTCGCCGAGGGGCTCCGCAAGACGGCGACCCTCAAGGTCAGCCTCGTCGAGCCGGCGCCGCCGACCTACACGATCGAGACGTCGGGGCGGCCGACGCTCGGGAGCGCGACCGCCCCGGTCACAGTCATCGTCTTCAGCGACTTCCAGTGCCCGAAGTGCGCGGCGCTGCACGCCACGCTCGACGGCATCGCCAAAGAGTACGCCGGCCGGATCCGCGTCGTCGCCCGCAACTACCCGCTCGAGCAGCACGAGTGGGCGCACAAGGCGGCCGAGGCGGCCGAGGCGGCCGCCGAGCAGGGCAAGTACTGGGAGTACGCCCACCTCCTGTTCGCCAACCAGAAGGAGCTCTCCCTCGACAAGCTCAAACAGCTCGCCACCCAGGCCGGGCTCGACCGGGCGAAGTTCGACGCGGCGCTCGACTCCGGCAAGTTCGGCCCGCTCGTCGATCGGGATCTCGACGAGGGGAGCCGGGTCGGGGTCCAGGGGACGCCGGCCGTCTACGTCAACGGCCGGCCCGTCGGCGACGACTCGCCGGCCGGGCTCAAGGCGGCCGTCGAGGCGGCGCTGAGGCCCAAGGCGTAGCCCGGGAACATCTTGAAACCCAGCTATCCGTGTGTTATAGATAGCGATACGGACCTCCAGAGCATCCGTGTCGGAAATCGTCGAATCGTCTCAACCATGAGGGAGCAGCGGCCATGAACGGTTCCATGGTGATGTATGACGAGGAGTATCAGCAGATCAAATCGATCATCGGCCGTCTGTGCAGCGACGCAAACGCCAAGCTGGTCTTCCTCGTCGACAAGAATGGCCAGCAGATCGCCAGTCATGGAGAGGTGGGGCAGATCGACACCACGAGTCTCGCGAGCCTGACGGCCGGCAACGTCGCAGCGACCGACGGCCTGGCGCGGCTGATCGGCGAGAAAGAGTTCCCCGTTCTCTCGCACGAGGGCGAGCACGACAACATCCACATCTCGATCGTCGCGCAGCGCGTCATCCTCGTCGTGATCTTCGACGAGCGCTCGAGCCTCGGCCTGGTCAGGCTCCGCGTTCGCCGCGCGTCGGGCGAGCTCACCGAAGTCTTCGAGCACATCATGCAGAAGGTCGAGCGGGAGCGGGAGATGGGCGTGGACCTCGAGTCGCCCTTCGCCGAGATCACGGACGAAGACATCGACAATCTTTTCAGCTAATCTTCACGGCGACCGTGTGCACTCGATGACATCCATTTGAAGAGGGTTTTCGAGCCTTGACTTTCATCAACTACGCCTCACGCGAGATCAACTGCAAGATCGTCTACTACGGTCCGGGGCTCGGCGGTAAGACCACGAACCTGCAGTATATCTACGACTCGACCGCCACGCATGCCAAGGGGAAGCTGATCAGTCTCGCGACGGAGACGGACCGCACGCTCTTCTTCGACTTTCTTCCGCTCGAGCTCGGGACCGTGCGCGGCTTCAAGACGCGGTTCCACCTCTACACGGTCCCCGGCCAGGTCTTCTACGACGCGAGCCGCAAGCTGATCCTCAAGGGGGTCGACGGCGTGGTCTTCGTCGGCGACTCGCAGCGCGAGCGCATGGACGCCAACATCGAGTCGCTCTGGAACCTCGAGAACAACCTCAAGGCGCAGGGCTACGACCTCATGAAGATCCCCTACGTGCTCCAGCTCAACAAGCGCGACCTGCCGAACGTCATGTCGATCGACGAGATGGTCAAGGAGCTCCAGCGCAAGGACGAGCCGATCTTCGAGGCGGTCGCCCCGACCGGCGTCGGCGTCTTCGACACGCTCAAGGCCGTCGCGAAGCAGGTGCTGATGGAGCTGCGCAAGGGCGGAAGTTAGTGAACGGTGAACGGTGAACGGTTGAAGGAACTCTTCGGCCGTTCGCCGTTTCCGTTTTCATTCGCCGACAACCGTTCACCGTTCACCGTTCACCGTTCACCGTTTTGCTCGTTTCGGATTTCGACTACGACCTCCCCGACGAGCTCATCGCCCAGGAGCCGGCCGCCGAACGGGACCGCTCGCGACTCCTCGTGGTGGACCGCCGGGCGGGGAGCTTCGAGGACGCCGTGTTCGCCGACGTCGGGCGGTGGCTCGCGCCGGGGGACATGCTCGCCGTCAACGACACGCGCGTGTTCCCGGCGCGGCTCGTCGGGCGGCGCGAGCCGTCGGGCGGGCGCCTCGAGCTGTTCCTCGTCGCCGAGGAGTCCGAGGGCGTGTGGGAGGCGCTCGCGCGGCCGGCGGCTCGCGTGCGCCCGGGCGACCGCGTCGTCTTCGGCGAGGGCGGCGACAGGCTCGAGGCCGAGGTCGTCGCGCGCCGCGAGGGCGGACGGCGCGCCGTGCGCTTTCTCGACTACGTCCGCTTCTGGGAGCGGCTCGAGCTGTGGGGGCGCACGCCCCTGCCGCCCTACATCCGGCGCGCCGGCGAGGGCGACGACGCGCGGCGCGACCGCGAGCGCTACCAGACCGTCTACGCCCGCGAGCGCGGGGCGATCGCCGCGCCGACCGCGGGGCTGCACTTCACGCCGGGGCTGCTCGCCGCGCTCGAGGCGCGCGGCGTCGCGCGCGCCGCCGTGACGCTCCACGTCGGCTACGGGACGTTCGCGCCGGTCCGCGTCGAGCGCGTCGAGGAGCACCGCGTCGAGCCCGAGCGCTACGTCGTCCCTGGCGCGACGGCCGAGGCGGTCGCGCGCGCGC
>JADMIO011409325.1_pt1 | contig 29492 bp, 25 predicted proteins | sample 8958161 | NCBI WGS metagenome assembly JADMIO01 (sample SAMN16585339, study PRJNA669376) | soil metagenome | isolation source: Crop rotation soil | place: USA: Cullars Rotation, Alabama | collected 2011 | reverse complement strand
CTGCCCGTCGCCCCCGCCCTCAAGCAAGTAGATTAAAGGCAGCGTCAGCTTCCCTTCGAGCAGGTCAACGCCGGCGGGCTTGCCCAGGACTTCGTCCGTCGCCGTGAAATCCAGAAGATCGTCAACGAGCTGGAAGGCCGTCCCCAGGTTCATCCCGTAGTCCCTGAGCGCGGCCCGGCGGATTGTGTCCGCCCCGCCCAGGATAGCACCTATCTCGCAGCACGCGCTGAAAAGATATGCCGTCTTGCGCTGAAGAATGTCCAGGTACTCTTCTTCCGTGATGTCCGTGCGCCCGAGCAGCGTCAACTGCAACAGTTCGCCCTCGGTCATCTTCCGGGTCGCGGCCGTCAGGATGTCAAGGATGGGGAGCGAGCGTTCGGCGAGGCTCGTCTCGAAGGCGGACATATAGAGCCAGTCGCCCATCAGGACGGCCGTCTGGTTGCCGAAGCGCGAGTTAATCGAAGGGCGGTTGCGGCGCGTCTCGGCGTTGTCAATGATGTCGTCGTGGACGAGCGTGGCCGTGTGCAGGAACTCCATCACGGCCGCCATGCGGATGGAACTGACGGAGGAGCCGTCGCCGCCCGCCGCGTAGTTCGACAGGATGGTCAGCGCCGGGCGCACGCGCTTGCCGCCCGAGGCGCGCAGGTAGTCGCTGATGTAAGCGATGACCTGCACGTTGGACTGCGCCTGCCGCTCGAACTCAATCTCGACCTCCGCCATCTCCGAGGCGATGAGACTGAAGATGCGCCGCGCCGAGACCTGCGGTTCTTCGACTTCGGCAATGGGGCCGGATGTTTGCATATTCATTCGAGTGATAAGTGATAAGTGATAAGTGATAAGAGAAAGACCTTGTTTTTACTTATCACTTATCACTTATCACTTGTTCCTAATTTGTTCGATAGTTCGTAAACTGCATGTCAATGCCGAAATCTTTGGCCTTTAATTTATTGATGATGTCTTGCAGGGTGTCGCGGTCGCGCCCGGTGACGCGGACGGTGTCGCCCTGAATGGCGGCCTGCACCTTGGCCTTGCTGTCCTTGATGAACTTGACGATCTCTTTGGCCTTCTCCTGCGGGATGCCCTGCTGAATCTGGACGTGCTGGCGGACGGTGGAGCCTGCCGCCGGCTCGACCTTGCCGTAAGAGAGCGCTTTCAGCGGCACGCCGCGGCGGACCAGTTTCTGCTGAAGGATGTCGTTCATGTTGCGCAGCTTGGTCTCGTCCTCGGCCGCCAGGACGAGTTCCTGCTCTTCGAGCGTGACTGACGCATGGCTGCCCTTGAAGTCGAAACGCTGGCTGACTTCCTTCGAGGTCTGATTGATGGCGTTGGTGATTTCAGCCCTGTCAACTTTGGAAACGATGTCGAATGAATTTTGCTGAGCCATAAAGTAGATTCGCCCGCCGGGGCGGCACGCGCGTGAGCATAACATCAAATCTCGGCGCGGCGAAAGTTCTCCGACAAAGTTTTATGACAAAACGTGGGCCGGGGCCGGCAGCTCCAGGGCGAAAAAGCGCGCGAAGTTGTCGGCGGTCAGCCGCCCCATCTCTTCAACGGTCGTCCCGTGAAGCTCCGCGAGACAACGCGCGACCTCCACGACGCGAGCGGGCTCGTTGCGCCGGCCGCGGAACGGCACGGGCGTCAGGTACGGGCAATCCGTCTCTATGAACAGGCGGTCGAGCGGCACGCGCCGGGCCGCCTCGCGCAAATCTTCCGCCTTCTTGAACGTGACGTTCCCGGCGAAGGAAATCATGAAGCCGAGTTCCAAGACCTGCTCCATCATCGAACGCCCCCCGCCGAAACAGTGCATCACGCCGCCGCGCTGACTGCCCTTCCATTCTTCACGCAGGACGTTGACCGTGTCCTCGTCGGCCGCGCGCGAGTGTATGACGACGGGAAGCTTTGCTTCACGCGCCAGCCGCAGTTGCCTGGCGAAGACCTCGCGCTGCACCTCGCGCGGCGAGTGGTCGTAATGATAATCGAGCCCAATCTCGCCCCACGCGACGACGCGCCGGCTCTCTTCAATCAAGCGCACGATGCGCCGCTCCGCCTCGTCGTCAAACAGCTTCGCGTCGTGCGGGTGCACCCCGACCGCCGCGTAAACGCCCTCATACTTTTCCGCGACTTCGACGGCGCGCTCCAGAGAGCCGCTGTGCGGGTCGCCCGTCCCAACGTTCAAAATCGCGCGCAAGCCCGCCTCACGCGCACGCTGTACCACCTCGTCGCGATCAGCGTCGTACTCCTCACCATCAATGTGCGCGTGGGAATCAACAAACATAAGAGGATGGGGGTTGGGGGTTGGGGGTTAGGGGTTGGTAAAAACAGAAACGGTTTTTCTTTTATCCAACCCCTAACCCCCAACCCCCATCCCCTGCTTTACCTCAGTCTCGCGCCGTTGGGCACGTCTTCGGTGAAAGTGGCGACGACGGGGCGGCCCTCGTCGCCGACCGAAGCCGCGAGGACCATGCCCTGCGACTCGAAGCCTCGGAGCTTGCGCGGCTTGAGATTGGCGACGACGATGACCTTGCGGCCGACCATCTTCTCGGGCTCGTAGTGCTCGGCGATGCCGGCGAGAATCTGGCGCGGCTCGGCCTCGCCCAGGTCAATCGTGAAGCGCAGCAGCTTGTCCGACTTCGGCACGCGCTCGGCCGTCAGGATTTGGCCCACTCGCATGTCAACTTTGGCGAAGTCACCTATCTCTATGAAACTCGCTTCCGCCGGCACGGCGTCGGCCTCGGTCGCGCCCCGAACGGGCGGCGCGGGCTTCGTCTCGTCGGCGGTCGGAGCGCCGCTGACGGCGTCGGCCTCCGTCGCGTGCGTGCCCGAAGATTGCGCGGGCGTCTCTTTCTCGGCGGCTGTCTCTTTTTCTATCTCGGCCATCGTTTTCCCCTTGTCTATGCGCGGGAAGAGCGGCTTGACCTCCCCGACGCGCGTCCCTAACGGCAGACCGCCCCAGACGAGCTTCGTCGGGTCCGCAGTCTCCAAACTGTCCGTCAGCCCTAACTGCTCGTAAATCCTGGCGGTCGCCTCAGGCATCACCGGATGAAGCAGCACGGAGAGCCAGCGCAGGGTCTCGGCCGCCCTGTAGAGGACGGCGTTCAGCGTCTCGCGCTGCCCCTCGTTCTTCGCAAGCTCCCACGGCTTCGCGTCCGAAATCATCTTATCCACGCGCGCGATAATGGCCCAGGCCGATTCGAGCGCGCGGCTGACGGCGTAGTCCTCGAAGAACAGGACGAACTGGTCGCGCGCGTGTTCGAGCGTGGAGGCGAGCGCGCCCGCGTCCGTCTCAACGCCCGCGCGCTTGGCCGACAAGTAGTTCTCCTCCGCGATGCGCCCGCCGGGAACGATGCCGTCACAGTAGCGGTGAATCATCGTCAGCGTCCGGCTCGAAAGATTGCCGAGGCCGCTTGCCAGATCACTATTCGTGCGGTCAATCAGCGTCTCGTAGCCGAACTTGCCGTCCTGGCCGAAGACCATCTCGCGCAGGCAGTAGTAACGCACGGCGTCGGTCGAAAAATGCTTGAGCAGGATTCCGAGGTCAATCGCGTTGCCGAGCGACTTGGACATGCGGCGGCCCGTCGGGTCGAGCCACATGCCGTGCGCGAAGACCGTCCGCGGAGGCTCAAGCCCCGCCGCGAGCAGGAACGCGGGCCAGTAGACTGCGTGAAAGCGCAGGATGTCTTTGCCGACCAGATTGACGCCGGGCCAGAATTTCTCGAAGCCGACACAGCTTTCTCTTTCTTCGTTGCCGAAGCCGATGGCCGTGATGTAATTCGTGAGCGCGTCGAACCAGACGTAAATCGTGTGCGTCGGGTCGTCCGGCACAGGAATGCCCCAGCTCACGGAACTCTTCTGCCGGCTGATGGACAAGTCCTGTAGCCCGCCGCGCACGAAGCTCAGGACTTCGTTGCGCCGCGCCTCTGGGCGAATGAACTCGGGCTGCGCGTCGTAGAGCGCGAGCAAGGTTTCGGTGTAGTCGGAGAGGCGGAAGAAGTAGCTCTCCTCGGCGACGTGGTCGAGCGGCTTCAAATGCTCAAGACAGATTGGCGGGTCGCCCTCGCGCTGCGGCGGCGCGTACTCCTCTTCCGATTTATAAGCCGCGCACGAGGCGCAGAACCAGCCCTCGTAATGGCCCTTGTAAATCGCCTCGCGTCCCTTCGGCGTGAGGGAGCGCGCCACGCGCCGCCATAGCTCCGACACGCCCTTGTAATGGAAGGGCTCGGTCGTACGCATGAAGATGTCGTAACCATTGTGCTCGCGGTCAAGGCCGAACTCGCCGAACGTCTTTTTGAAATGGGCCACGATCACGTCCACGTACTCTTTGGGCGTGACCCCGCTGCGCTCGGCGATGCGCTGGATGTTGATGCCGTGCTCGTCCGTGCCCGTCAGAAAATAGGTCTCAAACCCGCGCTGCCTGTAATGGCGGCGCAGACAGTCGGCGACAATCGTCGGGTAGAGACTCCCCAGGTGCGGGAAGCTGTTGGCGTAAAAAATCGGGGTCGTGACGTAAAAAGTTTTCATACGAGTGATAAGTGATGAGTGATAAGTGATGAGTAAAGACAAACGCTTTTACTTATCACTCATCACTTATCACTATTTACCTTCTTCCAGCTTTCGCGAACTCGTCGTCCGGGTTGAAGCGCGGCAGTTCGGGAGCGTCGGCGACGCGGCGGCCGATGGCGAGCGCGATCTCTGCGGACTGAATCATGCCCTGGAAGTTCCAGGAGTCACTGTACTCGTCCGATGGCTGGTGATAGTTGGCCGTGTTGTAAGCCTTGAATTGCTCCTCGCCCCAGCCGGCGGGGCGGCCTTCAAAATCCTTCCCCTCCTTCAGACTAATCGAAGGCACGCCCACCTTGGCGAAAGGGAAATGGTCCGAGCGATAGAAGGAGCCCTGCTCGGGACGCGGGTCGGGCGCGACCACGAGTCCGCGCTCGCGCGCGACCGTTTCGACCACGGCGCGTAAACTCGAACGCTCCGCCCCGAGCGGGACGAAGTCGCGCGTGCGGCCCAGGATGTTCATCGAATCCAGGTTGATATTGGCCGCCGTCTTGTTCAGAGGCACGAGCGGGTGCGTCGCGTACCACTCCGCGCCGTAGAGCCCCTGCTCTTCGGCGGTCGGGAAGAGGAAGAGCACGGAGCGGCGCGGCCTTTCGCCAGCCGGCAACTTCGCGAACGCCTGCGCGATGCCGAGCACGGCCGCGACGCCCGAAGCGTTGTCCACCGCGCCGTTGTAGATGCGGTCGCCCTGCTTGTTCGGCTCGCCGATGCCCAGGTGGTCCCAGTGCGCGGAATAAATCACGTACTCGTCGCGCAGCTTCGCATCGCGGCCCGGCAGCACGCCCGCGACGTTCGGCGCGTTCACGCGCTTCAACTCGCTCTTGAGGTCAATCGAGGCCGTGAGCCCGAGCTTGACGGGCTGAAAGTCGCGCGACGCGGCGCGCTTCCGCAAGTCGCCCAGGTCTTGCCCCGCAAGCCGCATCATCCGCTGGGCCGCGTCGTTCGTCACCCACGAGCGCAGCTTGAGGAAAGGCGCGGTGCTGTTCTCGCCGCGCGCGAGGTCGAAGCGCCAGGCGCTGTTCGACGTGCGGACCACGCTCCAGGGGTAGCCGGCCGACTCGTCCGTGTGCAGGAGAATCACGCCGGCCGCGCCGCGCCGCGCCGCCTCCTCGAACTTGTAGGTCCAGCGACCGTAGTAGGTGAGCGCGCGCCCGCCGAAGAGGTTCGGCTCGGCGGCGGGGGCCGGCGGGTCGTTGACCAGCATGACCAGAATCTTGCCGCGATAATCGTCCGCGTCGCCCTTGTAGTCGTTCCAGCGTTGCTCGGGCGCGTTCACCCCGTAGCCGACGAAGACCATCTCGGCGTTGACAGAGACTTCGGCCGCCTGCGCGCCCGTGAAGGCGACGAACTCGTCGGCGAACTTGAAGGTCTCTTTCTTGTCGCCCGCGCTGACGGTCAGCACACTCGCGGGGTCCGCCTTGACGCCGACGAGCGAGACCGGCTGAAAGAAGCTCCCATTGCTCCCAGCGCCTTTCAGGCCCAACGCTTCGAGCTGCGCCGCGATGTACTTGGCCGCCAGCTCGCCGCCCGGCGCACCCGTCCCGCGCCCCTCCAACTGGTCGTCCGAGAGGAACCTGATGTGCGCCCGCAGAAACTCTTCGCTGATACTGCCGCCCGCGCCCGCACGATTCTGCGCCAACGCAGGGCCGCCGTAGAGCGTAGCAATCAGTAGAGTGACAATTGCAGCATTCAATCTTCTCATCATTGCTCTTCGCGTCCTGTTCTCACTTCCCTTTGATCAACGCCATCGCCTCGGCGCGCGTGCGCGGGTCTTTGCGGAAGCCGCCGAGCACCGTCGAAGTGATCGTGACCGCGCCCGGTTTCTTCACGCCGCGCAGCGTCATGCAGGTGTGCTCAGCCTCTATCACGACCATCACGCCGAGCGGCTTCAGCCCCTCGTAAAGCGTGTTCGCGATCTCAGAGGTCAGGCGCTCCTGCACCTGCAACCGGCGCGCGAAGACTTCCGCCAAACGGGCCAATTTCGAGAGCCCCACGATACGCCCGCCCTTCGGGATGTACGCGATGTGGCAGCGTCCCACAAACGGCGCGAGATGATGCTCGCAGAGCGAGGCGATGTTGATGTCTTTGACGATCACCATCTCGTCGTGCTTGTCGCCGGGCAACGGTACGACGTGCTGGTGCGGGTTCTCGCGCATCCCGGCCGTCAGCTCCGCGTACATCTGCGCCACGCGCCGCGGCGTGTCCAGCAGCCCAGGCCGCGCGGGGTCTTCGCCGAGTCCCTCCAGAATCAGCCGCACACCGCGCGCGATTAATTCAAGATCAACTTCGGCGCGCGCCGGAATCGTCAACTCTTCTTCGGCGTCTGACAGTTTCGTGCTCATCTCTTCACCCGTTGCCACGCGACTTCTCGAAGGCGGCGAGCGCCGCCCGCTCGACTTCCAGAAGTGGCACACCAAACTTTTCCGCAGCCGCCCGGCACTCCTCGTACTCGGGCATCCCCTTCGTCAGCGCCCCGCCGAGCTGTGCCACTTTAACATTAATCTCGCCGAACTCAGTTTCGACTTTCACGGTCTCGCGCCCGAGCGCGCGGCGCATGACCTCGTAGAAGCGCACGCCGAGCGTCGTCGTCTCCGCGAGTAAAAACTGGCACAGCCGGTCGCGGTCCACCGGCCGGCAGAGGACGGAAAGAAGCGTGCCCGGCCGGTTCTTCTTCATCTGCACAGGCGTCAGGTAGCAGTCGAGCGCGCCGCGCCGCAAGGCTTCCTCCATCACGTACCCGTAGACCTGCGGCGACATATCGTCAATGTTCGTCTCGACGACGAACAGCCGCTCGTCCGTCGGCGCATCCGACGCCTCGCTCTCGCCGAGCATCAGCCGCAGCACGTTCGGGAAGTTCTGATACTCGCGCCCGCCCGCGCCGTAGCCAGTTCGCTCGATTCTCATCCTGGGTAGTGGGCCAAATCCGCCGCAGACCGTGCTGATGACGGCCGCGCCCGTCGGCGTCACCAGTTCACCCTTGATGTCGGACGAGTAAACGGGCGCGTCTTTCAGAAGCTCCGCAACCGCAGGTGGCGGGACGGGGAATCGCCCGTGTGCCATTTCCACCATGCCGCTTCCGACGTGAAGCTCGGAACAAGCGAAGCGCTCGACCTTGAGCAGCTCGAAGCCTATGCACGCGCCGACAACATCCACAATCGCGTCGAGCGCGCCGACCTCGTGAAAGTGTATGCGCTCTGGCGGCACGTTATGAACACGCGCCTCGGCCTCGGCCAGCCGCGTGAAGATTCGGGCCGCGCGCTCCTTCACAGTGTCCGCGAGGCGCGAGTCGTTGATGATCTTCAGGATGTGGCTGAGGTGTCGGTGCGTGCGCTCTTCTTCCGCGCGGACCAGTGCGCGCGTGGCGCTGATGCCCGAGCGGTCCACCGTCTCGAAACTGACTTCGTAGCCGGGAACGTCCAGCAGCGACAGTTGCTCCACGAGCAGGCGCGGGTCAACTCCGACGCCGACCAGTGCGCCCAGAATCATGTCGCCGCTCGCGCCGGCGAAGCAGTCGAAGTAAAGAGTTCTCATCAAGCGTCAAAGAGCGGCAGGACTTCCCCTGCCCGCCCCTGAATCACCTCGTCGCACAAGTCCGACAGCGGCGTCCGCTCCGGGTTGACCTCGACCAGATACGCGCCCGCTGCCTTCGCAATCTCCGGCAACCCCGCCGCAGGGTACACGAGCGCCGAAGTTCCCACCACGAAGCACAATTCGCAGTTGCTCGCCGCACCGGCCGCCCGCTCGAACGCGCCCACCGGCAACATCTCGCCGAAGAGCACCACGTCCGGCCGCAGGTGGCTCCCGCAGTCCTCGCACGTGTAGCTCCGGCCGGCTTGCGACTCCCTGTCGCGCAAGTCGTACTTCCTGCGACACGACAGACACCGCGCGCGCCAGAGATTGCCGTGAAGCTCTATCACGTTCCCAGAGCCCGCCGCCTCGTGCAGCCCGTCCACGTTCTGCGTCACGAGCGTAAAATCCTCGAACCTATCTTGCCAGCGCGCCAACGCCTCGTGCGCCGCGTTCGGCTCAATCTTCTCAATCACGCCCCGCCTGTAATCGAACCACTCCCAGACCTCCGCCAGGTTCCGCTCAAGCATCCCCGCCGAAGAAATCTTATCGAACGGCATCCCCTTCCACACCGCCGACTGCCCGCCGCCCCTGAACGTCGGCACGCCAGACTCCGCAGACACACCCGCGCCGGTCAAGACGACAACGCGCCGCGCCCCCGCGAACCTTTTCCGCAACTCCGCGGAGATAGAAAGCGTTTGATTAGTCATCTTCAGTAAACCGGGATGGTAACAGAGCGCACGCCAAACGTGTCAAGCATCACCGCCTGTTGCCGCGACGAACTCGACCTTTTATATACTCTCACCTCGAATGACTGTTGAGTTTTGCGGCAGGGAGCGATAAAAGGCTGCTATATCATGATTAGGATGGGCAGCAGCCCAATTCAGCAAAGGCGACTGCGGCCTAATTAGCGCTAGGCGTACTTCACTCTTTATGAATAAATTTTAGGAGTTAATCATGCAAGACACTTTTCCAGATGGGCAACCACTTCCAGAAGACATAGAATTTCTCAAGTTGGTATGGAGCCAAGAAGATCGTTGTGAAGCCGAAACTGACCAGCGTATTCCTAGCATGGGCGTTAAAGCTCCACAGTGTCTTGATAATCTTGGAGCTGTCTTATCACTCCTAGACCGTGCTACCTCTTGCTTCTGGGGATGTCACGGTGGCGAACATACTGTTGAGTATCTAACTGGACGGGTTTATAGCTCAGCACGGGCGTCCCTTCGGCTATTACGTTTCGGATTCTATGACGAATCCCTATCTCTTACGCGCAGCATCGGAGAGATTGCGAACTTATTGTTCCTTTTCTTTAATGATAATGTGGCTTTCAGTCGGTGGAAGGCTTCTAATAAGAAAGAACGTTTGACTAATTTCAGCCCTTTCAAAGTGCGTCTTGCTTTAGAAGGGCTGGGTGTACCGCTTCCAATGGATGAAGAGCGTTATTCTCAATTATGCGAGATCGCAACGCACGTTACACCTGAAACAAGGCCACAGGCACACAATCTAGCCAATCGGCCTGTTCTTGGCGGATACTTTCAAGAAGTAGGCGTGCTTGTTTCGCTAAATGAATTGGCTGCTGCTGCAGCTCTCGCAACTTTCGCGGCGTCGAAACTAATGACGCTTGAAGAAGAAAGGCGCAAGTATATTGGGCGCGCAGCTTTGAAGCTACTGAGGTCTGTCGGTGCAGTTGATGTGATACAAATGCCGCAATGGTGGGAAAAGCTTAGAAATAATTCAGAGGAGTCATCTCCTCTACCGTCCGCCTAACAACTCATTCAACCGGAGCGGAATCAGCTTGTCTTTCATTCGCAAGACTTGAATGCTTGACACAATACTTCCCGCCCGGTTAATTCGGGCGTTATGCTGCTATCGAGAGCTAATCTCCAAGTTGTTATAATGTTGTCTACACATATTCTACTTCTTGAAAACTATGAATATGACTAGAACAAGACTCTATTGCAACGAATGTGAAAACGAAACATGGCATATCGTTGTGGCCGAACACCAGCATCCTTTTCATGATAAGGATTGGGACTTTGATAGACTCCTTCATGGTCAAATTCTAAGTTGTTGTGGGTGTGATTATCTCTCTTTCCGCCTTTTTGAACATCCAGTTGAATTTGAACCAAACGGTAAGATTATCGAGCAAATCTATCCTGCCAGAAAATCCAAGAAGAGAGAGAAACAGGTATTCATCTTTTGGCCTAAAAAAATCGACAACCTATATCATCAGACAGTTGATGCTCTTGATAATGAGCTTTGCTTATTATCTGCGATTGGTCTGCGGGCTTTAATCGAATCTATTGTCGTTGACCGCCTTGATCCAAGTGAATATTCAAACTCCATAAAGTCGAAAATAGATGCGTTAAGAAAATACTTCAATAGCGGTGTTATAGATACTCTTCAAGAATTTCGCTTTATGGGGAATCAAGCAGTTCATGCGCTTCAAGAACCAAATAAATCAGATGTGCACAGGGCGCTGAATGTAATTGAAGCTATTATGACCTTCTTCTATGGTGTAGAAGAAAGCGTGAAGATTTACAAGATGGGCAAGGATAGAGGCACTAGTTCCTAACTTGAATGTGCGGTAACAACGCAGCATAAAACTCATTCAGTCCGACGCCTCGATAGCTTCTCTTTCATCGTTCTTTGGTTCCTTCCTCTCGAATGCTATATGCTCGGCGCGGGTTAGACTCAGGCGTTGGCCTCATAAAGGAAAGTAGGTAGCAATGGCTGGGGTTTTCATTTCCCGGGGCATGACTGTTGCTGTACCAACTGGCGGATTCACGCTTGGCATCAGTGAAGACGGAAAGGTCACTAGCAATCTGATCCTCCATGTGCGGTTTGATGTTTGCCCCACTTGGACTGAACTATCACTTCGGCACCTTGCGGAAGCAAAGGTGAATCGCGCAGCGCGAGAAACAGCCTGGACCGGAACAGATGAAGAGCAAAAAGCTGCCACCCTTGAGCGTGAATTTGAAGCTTCAATGCAGGCCATCATGGCCGCCGCAATCGCGCTCGACGCCTTTTACGCGCTGATGCAAACCCATGTTCAGTTACCGCCTAGTCTGGTTAAACAATGGCGCACCAAACGGACTCCGCGATATTCCCAAGTGACAGAAGTCCTTCGGCGAGCATTCCACCTGAAGCCGAAAGGCACCGCCGCTCTTCGCCAGAATCTTAAGGAGATTTATAAGCTACGCGATCTCGCGGTCCATCCCTCTGGCAAGATTGAAGCTCCCATCCTGCATCCTGAAATAAATGTCGGCGTTGAATGGCGGTTCGCGTATTTCCGTACGCATAATGCCGAGCTAATCGTTAATGCCGCGACTTGGATACTTTGGGACTTAGCTCACGGAGGGAAACCAACGGACGCTAAGTTGGTTGAATACATGGCCGGGTTGCGTCAACGGCTAGCAGAGTTGTTTCCGTCCGGCCATCCAACTGCCGCTATCGCGGTCCCTCCACCATGAGGCCCAACAATCGCTCGCAGCCGAACGCCCGGCAGCGTGCTCTCACTCTTGTCTTTGAATATCGGGATGTGTGCTGCTCGCGGGCGTCTGAAGCGAGGCGTTGATGTATCACTATCCCCGTATCAGTTAACGCATCCAACTTCTCCTCTTTCAATAGCCGCATTGATGAGGTTAAGAGGCTCATCTTGCGGCTTCAATTTCCCCTCTAATGAGAGCACATACAACTTGAGCGCAGCTTTGTGAACGTTTGTATGAAGGTATATTAACTCGATGCCAGAAAGTAGCGTTTTACTCGCTTGCATTGCTCCTTCCGGGCCGCTATCAATTGCTCTCTTAATCGTGAATAGAAGACGTGCTAGACATTCTGCGGCGGCTGCATCTTGGCAAAATGCAGGATTAAGAATCGCGGTCCAATCTTCTTCTTCTGCGAGCAGGTCTACGATTGGGCGTTTCATCTCTTCCACTAACGCCAGCGATTATGTGAATTCGGCATAATCATAATATGTCAATTTTGTATATCCGTCAATATGCTCATATAACATGACGGATGAAGAAGAAGGTTTATATCGCTCAGCGTGACCGCTTAGTGACCCTCTTGCGGGAGATGAGAGTCGAAGCTGGTCTGACGCAAACCGACCTAGCCGCACGCGTCGAAAAAGACCAGGCGTACGTTTCAAGGTACGAAAGCGGTCAGCGTCGGCTTGACGTGCTAGAGCTTCGGGAGATATGCCAGGCTATCGGGATTACCTTAGAGGAATTCGTCAAGAAGCTAGAAAAGGCCCTGAAGTAATCAGAGCACGCCCACCAAATATTCAAGCTAACCGCCAGATAATCTGCGTGAGTACACGCATATTTCACCACGATAGGAGGCGAAGCCAGTGCAAACGAGCGCCCGACTTCGAGCTTACTCTCTGATCGCAGCGCTGACACTGACAGCCGTCCTCCTGAGCCCGGCGCGAGCCGCGGCGCAGAGGTCGGCCGTCAGTCAGGCTTACCAACTCACACACACCGCCAAGTACGACCCTTCGCCGTCCCCGGACGGTAAAAAGCTGGTGTACATCACCGTCACCGACGGTAGAGAACAACTCTTTATCATGAACGTGGACGGGACCGGCTCGTTCCAATTGACACGCGACGACGCGGACCACGAAGACCCCGCGTGGTCGCCTGACGGCAAATTAATCGCGTTCGTCTACGTCAAAGACAACCTCGAAATCATCTCTTTAATAAATGCCGACGGCTCGGGGATGCGGCACTTGACGCCGAAGAGCGTGAAGACGATTCACCCCAACTGGTCGCCGGACGGCGCGAAGCTCGCTTACTGCACAGACGACGACCTCGCGCCCCCGAGGAAGAATGATTCGGACATTCAGGTCATTGACATAGCCACGGGACACATCACGACGCTCATCACGGGCGGCGTCAACACGTACCCGGCGTGGTCGCCCGACGGGAAGCGTATGGCCTTCCGCCGCATGCTGGGCGAGATGAACTCCGAAGTCTTCGTCGCCAACGCCGACGGCAGCGGTGCGCGGAACCTGACGAACCACCCCGCGTTCGACGGGTGGCCGTCGTGGTCGCCGGACGGCACGCGCATCGCGTTCGCGTCAAACCGTAACTCCAGCTACCAAATCTTCATCATGAGCGCCGACGGCGCGGACGTGCGACTGCTGGCGAACACCGAAGGCCGCGCGACAGCGCCGCAGTGGGGCCGCGACGGCGCGAGAGTTTACTTCCCCATCTGCAAGAATGTTGATTTCGGGTATGACTGCGAAATCTTCGCGGCGCTGACACAGGGATTCGTGAGGTGAGTTGGGTCGGCGTCATGTGAGAGACCGAGCAAGCGAATCCCGCCGCGCATCACAGCCCCACTCAATCAACAGCGATTGGCAAGACCCGCAGGCGCTACGCTATACTGCGTGCTTTGCTGTGAGTGAGAATTTCGAGACTGTGGATAGGGGATTATGGCTGGACTGAGCCTGGTTGAGTTGCAGAATGGTTTGCGCGAGCGTGTGCGCGCGACGGCGGCTGAGTTGTTCTCTGTCGAGCTTGAGCAGGTGGCGGCCGAGGTTCCACCGCGCACAGAGATGGGCGACCTGGCGTTCCCTGTCGCGTTCGAGCTGGCGAAGCGCGTCAAGCAGGCGACCGGGGAGAAGCGTGCGCCGCGTGTGATTGCGGAACAATTGGCGAAGGCGCTCGAAGAGGTGGAAGGTGTCGAGCGCGTCGAAGTCGCGGGGGCGGGTTATCTTAATGTCTTCTTCGACCGCGCAAGACTGCTGGCGAGTTTTTCGTCTGCCGAAAGGGATGCAGAGAAGACGGACCCGGCGACAGACGCGCGGCCGAAGCGGATGGTCGAGCACACGAGTATCAATCCGAACAAGGCCGCGCACATCGGCCACGTGCGCAACGCCGTGCTCGGCGACACGTTCGTCCGCATCCTTCAGGCAGCGAACGAGCGCGTCGAGGTGCAGAACTACATAGACAACACGGGCGTGCAGGTCGCGGACGTGGTCGTCGGCTTCGTGCACCTTGAGCGCATGACGCTCGACGACATCAAGGCTCTCGAACGAACGCTTCCGCCGGAGCGCCCATTCGATTATTACTGCTGGGACTTGTACACGCGCGTCGGCCTCTTCTACCGCGACGACGATCCGAACGGAGAGCCGAACAAGGAGCGATTGAAGCTCAGAGCGGAAACGCTTCACCTGATCGAAGAGGGCGACAACCCGACGGCCTTGCTGGCTGACTACGTCGCGACGCGCAACGTCGAGTGCATCCTGGACACGATGGAGCGCCTGGGGATTCGCTACGACGTGCTGCCGCGCGAGTCGGAAATTCTGCGCTTAAAATTCTGGGACCACGCCTTCGAACGGATGAAAGAGACCGGCGCGATTCACTTCGAGACCGAGGGCAAAAACAAGGGCTGCTGGGTCATGCCGTTCGAGTCGCACACGGGCACGGACGAGCACGAGGCGGACAAGGTCATCGTCCGCTCCAACGGCACCGTCACCTACACGGGCAAGGACATCGCCTATCAACTTTGGAAACTGGGCCAGCTCGATCTGGACTTCTTTTACAAGCCCTTCCGCAGCTACCCGGACGGACATCTGACCTGGATGACGACCGACGAGCCGCAGCCCGTCGAGACGTGCGAGCCGAATGAGAACGTGCTGCCGCGCTTCGGCGAGGGCTCGACCGTTTACAACGTGATTGACTCGCGCCAGTCCTACACGCAGGACGTGGTCCGCAAGGGCGTCGCGGCCGTCGCGCCCGAAATCGGCGAAGAGGCGAGCGTGCACCTCGGTTACGAGATGGTCGCGCTCTCGATTGCCGCCTGCGAAGAGTTGGGAATTAAACTCTCGGACGAAGACCGCGCGCGACCCTTCGTCGAGATGAGCGGGCGCAAAGGCTTGGGCGTCAAGGCGGACGACCTCATCAACCGACTGGAATCGGACGCGCTGCGTGAGGTCGAGGCGCGACACCCCGAAGTCTCCGACGCTGACAGGCGCGAGACGGCGCACGCGATTGCCGTCGGCGCGCTGCGCTATTTCCTACTAAAATTCACGCGAAATTCCGTCATCGCCTTCGACTTCAAAGAGGCGCTCTCGTTCGAGGGCGAAACTGGCCCATACTGTCAGTACTCGGCCGTGCGCGCCAACTCCATCTTCCGCAAGCTGGACGCAGCCGCGCAGGCCGAAGCGGTCGAGAAGGTCATTCAAGCGGCGGCCGGCGGCGCGGCCCTCTCTGAAATGTCGCGCGTCCTCGCAGGCGAGAGCGGCGACGAAATCTGGTCGCTCGTCACGCTCGCCGCGAGGCTTGACGAAGCAATCGCGCAGGCGGTCGCCGGGGCGGAGCCCGCGCTCCTCGCCAAGTACACTTTCAATTTGGCGCGCGCCTTCAACCTCTTCTACCACCGCCACCGCATCATCGCCGAAGAGGACAGCGCGCGTCGCGCCGTGCTCGTCGCCGCCTGCGACATCACGCGCCGCCAACTGACGAGCGCGTTGGCGACCCTCGGCATACGCGTCCCCGAGCGGATGTAATGGGCTGTACTTTTGCCCGATGCTGAGGGTATAAAACTGATAAGTGATAAGTGATGAGTGATAAGTGAAAACCTTCTGTCTTTAACTTATCACTTATCACTCCGGAGAAATACATATGCTCATCGTCATGAAGACGGACGCGACCGAGGCCGACGTGGAGCGGGTCGTCGCCGTCGTTAACGAACTGGGTTTTCGCGCGCACCCCATGCCGGGCGCGACGCGCACGGCCATCGGTATCACGGGCAATCAGGGCGCGGTTGACGTTTCGCGCTTCGAGAGTCTGCCCGGCGTGGCCGAGGCCATACGCGTTAGCAAACCCTACAAGCTCATCTCGCTCGACCTGCGGCCCGAGAAAACAGTCGTCCGCGTCGGTGACGCTTCAATCGGCGGCGACGAGTTGGCGATCATCGCGGGGCCATGCGCCGTCGAGAGCCGCGCACAGGTCTTCGCTATCGCCGAGACCGTGCGGCGCAGCGGCGCGCGCTTCTTCCGCGGCGGCGCGTTCAAGCCGCGCACCTCGCCCTATGCCTTTCAGGGTCTCGGCGAAGAGGGCTTGAAGATGCTCGCCGAAGTCCGCGAGACTTACGGATTGAAAATTGTTACTGAAGCGCTGGACGAGGCTGGCGTTGACATGGTCGAGCGCTACGGCGACATGATCCAGCTCGGCGCGCGCAACATGCAGAACTTTTCTTTGCTGCGGCGCGCAGGCCGCTCGCATCTTCCCGTGCTGCTCAAGCGCGGGCTGGCCGCGACGCTGGACGAGTGGCTGCTCGCCGCCGAGTACGTCATGGCCGAGGGCAACTACAACGTCGTGCTCTGCGAGCGCGGCATACGCACCTTCGCGCAGCACACGCGCAACACGCTCGACCTCGCCGCCATTCCCGCCGTGCGCCGCGTCTCGCACCTGCCGGTCATCGTTGACCCCTCGCACGGCACAGGCAAGAATCACATGGTCATCCCGCTCGCCCGCGCCGGCACGGCCGTCGGGGCCGACGGCCTTATCATCGAAGTCCACGACCAACCCGAGCGCGCTCTTTCGGACGGCGCGCAGGCGCTCGACCTCGAACAGTACGACCAACTCGTCCAGGAAGTCCGCGCCATCCACGAGGTCATCACACCGGCCGCAGTGGGCTGAAAGAGCAGCAGGCAGTAGGCAGCAGGCAGTGGGCAGTTAAAAGAAAGAGAAGAAGGCAGCAGAGCCAACCAAACTCGGCTGCCTTTTCTTTTTGCCTTTACTGCCTACTGCCTGCTGCCTACTGCCCACTGCCCTTGACAGACTCCTAATTTAGACTTATTCTAAGCACATCTTGGCGACAGACATCAGGTCACAGATTGAGGGACGAATGCGCGAGGTGGGGTTGAAGTTGACGCCGCAGCGCTTCGCCGTGCTCGACTTCCTCGTGCGCAGCCGCGAGCACCCGACCGCCGACAAGATCAGCGCGGCCCTGAATCGCCGCTTCCCTCGCGCCTCGCGGGCGACCATTTACAACACCCTGAACGCGCTCCGCGACGCCGGCCTCGTCCACGAAGTCTACATGGACGACGCCGTCGCGCGCTTCGACGCCAACCTCGACCGGCACCACCATTTCGTCTGCCGCGTCTGCGACCGGCTCGAAGACGTGCCCTACGAGGCGGTCGGCGAGTTGCCGGCCCCGCGCCTGGGCTCCGGGCACAAGGTTGAGAACTACGAGATCGTGATGCGCGGCGTCTGCGCCGCGTGCCGACGCAAATAAATCATATTGATTGGAAGGAAGGATGGGAAGGATGACGAACAAAACGGGAACTGAAGTGACTGCGATGCCCATTGACATCGGCATCGAGGAGGGCGACCGCAAGCAGATTGCCGAAGGATTGTCGCGGCTGTTGGCCGACACCTTTACGCTCTACCTGAAGACGCACAACTTTCACTGGAACGTGACGGGGCCGATGTTCCGCACGCTGCACATCATGTTCGAGGAGCAGTACAACGCGCTGTGGACGGCGAGCGACGAGCTGGCGGAGCGCATCCGCGCTCTCGGCGTCTACGCCCCGGCGACCTACAAAGAGTTCGGGCGGCTGACCTCGATTAAAGAGGAAGACAGCATCCCTGCGGCCACGGACATGATCCGCCAACTGGTCGAGGGCCACGAGACGGCCGCACGCACGGCGCGCACTGTCTTTACGACGGCCGAAGACGCGTCGGACGCGCCGACCGCCGATCTCCTGACCGAGCGCATGCAGTTCCACGAGAAGACCGCCTGGATGCTTCGCAGCCTGCTCGCCGAAGAGGGCACTGCGGCGGCGACGAAAACGGCGTAAAGAGCAGGGATGAGGGATGAGGGATGAAGGATGAAGTAAAGAAAGAGTTCTGACTTCATCCCTCATCCCTCATCCCTCATCCCTTTTTCTATTTATGACTGAAGCCGCGATTGAGAAGGAGAGCGTTCGGCACACGCGGACGACGCCGGACGGCGAGGGCGAGCGCGTTGACTTGCCGATTACGGGGATGACTTGCGCGGCGTGCGCGAGGCGTATCGAGCGGCGGCTCAACAAGACTCCGGGCGTGCGGCGCGCTGGCGTGAACTTCGCCACGTCGCGCGCGACCGTCGAGTACAGCCCACAGGCGACGAGCGTCGGGCACCTTATCGAGGCCGTCAAGGACGTGGGCTACGGCACGGCCGGCACGGCGCGCGCCGACTTCATCGTGGACGACTCGGCGCGGCCCGCCGGGTCTAGTCAGCAGCTAGAGAAACATTTGGGCCGGCAGCCTGGCGTCACGCGCGTCTCTTTCAATCTGGGCACAATGGAGGTGCGCGTCGAATACCTGCCGGGCGCGACCGAAGTCAAAAAGATTCGCGCCGCGATTGAGGAGTTCGGCTACCGCGTGCGCGAGGTTTCGGGGAGCGGCGACGAAGCGGCCGCCGATTCGGAACGCGCCGCGCGCGCGGCCGAGTACAGAGACCTCCGACGCAAGTTCCTCGTCGCGGCCGCGCTCTCGCTCCCCGTGCTCGTCATCGCGATGTCGCACGGTCGCATCAGCTTTCTCGATTTCCCCGGCGTCAACTGGCTCCAACTCGCGCTGACCACTCCCGTCGTCTTCTACTCCGGCTGGCAATTCTATCGTGGCGCGTGGGCCGCCTTCCGCCACCGCGCGGCAGACATGAACACGCTCATCGCCGTCGGCACGGGCGCGGCCTACCTCTACTCCGTCGCGGCCACGATTGTGCCAAATTTTTTCGCGGCCGACGCATCAGGGCACGAGGCGATGAGCGGGATGGGCGGCGCGCAGATGACGCCCGTCTATTTCGAGGCGGCGAGTGTCATCATCGCGCTCATCCTTTTGGGCAGACTTCTCGAATCGCGCGCCAAGGGGAGGACGGGCGATGCCATCGCGCGCCTCGTGGGCTTGCAGCCGAAGACGGCGCGCGTTGTGCGCGGCGACCGCGAGCTTGAGATAGCGGTCGAAGAGGTCGTCCCAGGCGACACGGTCGTCGTCCGGCCCGGAGAGAAAATTCCAGTGGACGGCCGCGTGGTCGCGGGCGCGTCCGCCGTGGACGAATCCATGCTGACGGGCGAGAGCCTGCCTGTGGAGAAGAAGGCGGGCGATACGGTCTTCGGCGCGACGCTGAACAAGACTGGCTCGTTCAGGTTCGAGGCGACGAAGGTCGGGCGCGACACGGCGCTTCAACAGATAGTCAAGCTCGTTGAGGACGCGCAAGGCTCGAAGGCTCCGATTGCGCGCACGGCCGACCGTATCAGCGGCATCTTCACGCCCGTCGTCATCTGCATCAGCATCCTGACCTTCGTCGTCTGGTTCGTCGCCGCGCCCGTGGACGCGCGCTTCACGATGGCGCTCGTCAACGCCGTCTCCGTGCTCATCATCGCTTGCCCGTGCGCGCTGGGCCTGGCGACGCCGACGGCCATCATGGTCGGGACAGGCAAGGGCGCGGAGCACGGCGTCCTTATCAAAGGCGGCGAATCGTTAGAGACCGCTCATAAACTACGCGCAATCGTGCTCGACAAGACTGGCACAATTACAAGCGGCGAGCCCGCGTTGACCGATGTCGTCTCAACCGGCTTTGTCTCCGAGGAAGAGTTGTTGCGCCTCGCCGCGTCGGCCGAAGTGGGGAGCGAGCACCCGCTCGGCGAGGCGCTTGTCCGCGCGGCGCGCGAGCGCGGGCTCTCCTTATCCGAGGCGTCCGGCTTCAACGCCATCGCCGGGCACGGCATAGAGGCGGAAGTCGGCGGGCGTCACCTGCTGCTCGGCAACACGAAACTGGTGCGCGAGCGCGGCGTCACGCCGGATGAGTTTACGGAGCGCGCCGAGGCGCTCTCAGCGGAAGGCAAGACGCCCATGTACGTCGTCGTTGACGGGCGTCTGGCGGGAGTCCTGGCCGTCGCCGACACGGTCAAGCCGGAGTCGCGCGAAGCGGTCGCGATGATGCGGCGCATGGGCCTCGAAGTCTTGATGATTACCGGCGACAACCGCCGCACGGCCCAGGCGGTGGCGAAACAGGTCGGCGTCGAGCGGGTGCTCGCGGAGGTTTTGCCGGAAGGCAAGGCGCGAGAGGTCAGGCGGATTCAGGTCGAGGAGAAGAAGACGGTCGGCATGGTCGGCGACGGCATCAACGACGCGCCCGCGCTGGCCCAGGCGGATGTCGGGATAGCAATTGGCACAGGAACAGACGTTGCCATCGAAGCCTCGGACATCACGCTCATCAAGAGCGACCTCGGCGGCGTGGTGACGGCCATCGCGCTCTCGCACGCGACGATTCGCACCATCAAACAGAACCTCTTCTGGGCCTTCGTCTACAACGTCATCGGCATCCCCGTCGCGGCGGGCGCGCTCTACCCTTTCACGGGCTGGCTGCTTTCGCCGATCATCGCGAGCGCGGCGATGTCTTTGTCTAGCGTTTCGGTCGTCGCCAACAGCCTGCGCCTGCGCCGCTTTCGCCCGCCCGCTTTGAAGGAACAGTTGTCAAATGGATTCAACTGAGCTTGGCGTCATCATCGGCGGCGCGGCCGCAATCGCGTTCGTCCTCTGGTACTTCTTCGGCGAGCGCGAGCGCGTCGCGGCCTCGACGGGCGCGGGCGGCGTGCAGGAGATTAAGATTACAGTCAGGGGCGGCTACTCGCCGGACGTAGTCGTCGTGCGCGAGCACGTCCCCGTCCGCCTCAACTTCTACCGCGACGAGACGGCCTCGTGCAGCGAGCAGGTCATCTTCCAGGACTTCGGCATCAGCAAGCACCTGCCGCCCTTCAAGACAACTTCGATAGAGTTCACGCCCGACCGCTCGGGCGAGTTCACCTTCATGTGCGGCATGAGCATGATGCGCGGCAAGTTGATCGTGGAGGCTGAATGAGTGGGCCGGCCGGTCAAAATAAGGTACACTTTCCCGCATGAGTAGAGAAGAGATTGAAACGGCGATCACCCAACTACCGGCCTCCGAAGTGGCGAAGCTGGCGGAATGGTTTGAGGAGTTTCAGGCGCGTGTCTGGGACGAGCGGCTTGAGCAGGATGTTAAAGCCGGCCGCCTCGACGCGCTGATGGAGCAGGCGGAGAAAGATTTCGAGCAGGGGCGATGTGAGCCGTTGTGAGACACTTGGCTTCCCCACAGTTCTGGCGTCACTACCGCCAACTGCCAGCCGAAGTGCGCGCCCTCGCAGATAAAAACTTTCAGCTACTCAAAGCCGACCCCAAGCACCCCTCGTTGCACTTCAAAAAAATCGGAAAGAAGAACTGAACGAACTCGACCTTGGGCCAATCTCTTATCCCGCGTTCTGTAGAATCTCAGGCAGGTTTTTGCTGAAGGCGGAGCGGGGCATGACGCGGTCGAAGCCCGCTTGCTCGGCCCGCTTCTGTAACGCGGTTTCGACGTGGGAGAAGAAGCCCACGAGCGAGACGGCGCGCAGGGTCTCGTCCGCTTTCAACGTCTCGGCGAGGGCGAACGGGTCGCAACGTTGCGAGTGCAGGTCGGCGACGACGAGCGCGGCGTCCGTCTCGCGCGCGGCCGCGACGGCCTCGGCGGCGCTCCGCACGAAGCGCACAGTCAATCCCAGGTGCTCGGCGACGGCGCGAATCTTCGCGGCGAAGAACATATCGTCCACGGCCGCTATCACGGGCTTGCTCATCGTTAATTCTCTTCCCTCATCTCTTCAGCCTTTACACGCCCGCGCCCCGCGTATGAAGATGAGCTTCCATGACGACTGCGAAAGAGCGCGCGCACGTTTTCGAGACCTCGCCGGACGGCGTCGAGACGGGCGACTTCCACGCGCCCGGCTGGGCCGAGGTCGCGCCGCGCAAGACGCTCGTCGTCGCCTCTTTCAACATACGCTACGCGGTCGGCTCCCGCTTAATCACCGGCAGCCTGGGACGCCGCGTTGGATTAAAGTGGCCCAAGCGTCGCCCGCGCCTCGTCGCGCGCCACCTCAACCGCGCCGCGCTCGCACTCTCGGACGGCAGGCTCTTGCCGCCGGCCGACATTGTAGCATTGCAGGAGGCGGACAAGCTGACCGCCCGCGCCGGCCGCCACGACGTAGCGCGCGAATTGGCACAGGAGCTTCGGATGCGTTACGCACGCGCGGCGGGCGCGAAGCCGAACGGCGAGGAGCCTAAGTCTAAACAGTGGTACCTGGATTTTGAAGAGCATATTTCTCCGGCCGACACGGGCGACACGGGGATAGCCTTCCTGAGCCGATTGCCTTTCAGCAATGTAGAGCGCGTCGAGTTGCCGTGGGACGAGTGCGCTTGGCGGCCGAGGCTCGCGCTCGGCGCGACCGTCGAGAGCGGAGACCATCGTCCGCGCCTCTTCAACTCGCACATAGACCCGCACGCTTCCATCGCCGGGCAGCTCAAACAGCATGCCGCCGTTCTCGAAAAAGTGGCACAAGTTTCCGGCCCGGTCGTCCTGCTCGGGGACTTCAACACGCTCTCGAAGCGTTCCTGTCTTGAGACGCGCCGCCTGCTCGAAGCACACGGCTTCGAGACGCCGTTTCCGACGGGCACGGCGACGTGGCGCGCGGGGCTGATACGGTTGCACACGGACTGGATTTTTGTACGCGGCGCGAGAATTAAAAATTACGGCGTGGCGAGAGGACTGGGTGTCTCCGACCACTGGCCCGTCTGGGCGGAGATAGAGTTGGAGGACGAAAGGGCCGGCGGCCTATGAGCGAGCAGATCATCACGAGCCGTGACAACGCGCTTGCCAGGCGCGCGCGAGCCGTGCGCGATGGCCGCGCCCGCGAGCAAATCTTCGTCGAAGGTCTGCGCCTCTGTGAAGAAGCGTTGCAGGCGCTCGGCGCGGAGAGCATCACGGATGTCATACACACGGAGAGAATCGCGCATGACGAGCGCGGCGCGCGGCTGCTCGGCGAGCTGAAAATTTCCGGCACGCGCATCGCCGTCGCGGGCGAGTCCGTCTTCTCCTCCCTCTCCGACACGAAGACCCCGCAGGGCATCGTCATGCTCGCGGCGAGACCTGACACAGAGCCGGGCGCGCTTCTTAAAAACAGAAACGTGGTCCCTTTAATCGTCATCTTGCACCGCGTCAACAATCCGTCGAACGCGGGTGCAATCCTGCGCGCGGCGGAGGCAGCGGGCGCGACCGCCGCCGTCCTGACCGAAGGCTCCGCCGACATCTTCTCTCCGAAGGCGCTACGCGGCGCGATGGGCTCCTCCTTGCGCCTGCCGCTCTGGACCAGCGCGCGCTTCCACGAAGCGGTCGAGTGGTGCGAGCGACACGGCGTCAAGACAGTCTGCACGGACCTGCGCGCCGCGAAGGCGCACACGGAGATTGACTGGACCGTCCCCGCCGCTTTAATCCTCGGCGAAGAGGCCGCCGGGCTCGCGCCCGAAGAGGTAGCCGCCGCCGACGAAGCACTCAGAATCCCCATGCGCCCGCCCGTCGAAAGTCTCAACGTCGCCGTCGCCGCCGGCATCGTCCTCTACGAAGCTGCAAGACAAAGAGCGGTAGGCAGCGGGCAGTGGGCAGCAGGCAGTTAAGCCGGGGGAACAATCTTGAGCGTTTTGCTTTTAACTGCCCACTGCCCACTGCCCACTGCCCACTTTTTTCTGCTAGAATGACGCGGATTCAGTTAATAAATTTCGATTCTCTCCCAACGAGTTAGATTTCGGCGTCAGCGGGCGGCGCGCGCCACGGCCGCTTGAGCGTCTCGACGATGAACCTTTTATGAAGAAAGAGCCTGAGCAGAAACCAGAGCACAAGCGCGAGGAGGCGCTGCCCGAGCGCCTTATCAAGCGTGTCTTCGAGGGCTTCGGCGCGGCCGTGGACCGTGGGCTGGGGCGCGGCGCGACGACTTCGCAGGGCGGGCTGACGACGACCGCGCTCATCGAGCGCATGAAGCGTCTGATAGACGAGCGCTCGCGCACGGACGAGCGCGGCGTCCGCATCGTGCCGCACCTGCTGAAGCTCAAGATCGAGTGGGGCCGCCACGCCGAGGCTCCGCCCGAAATCATCAAGGAGTTGGAGCACGAAGTCCTGGCCGCCGCCATTGACTACATCAACGACAGCCGCTACTCCACGCTCGCTCCCGTCCGCATAGAGACCGAGGTGGACATTTTCACTTCGGGTGTCACAGTGGACCCGACCTACGGTGAGTTCGAGCAGCAACTGCGCGAGCAGGACGAGGCCAAGCGCCGCAAGCAGGAGTTGGGCTCGCCCTTCATCCCCAGAACGCAAACGCTGGACGTGCGCGTCGTCGCACGCGTGACCACCGCCGACGGCCCGCGCGAAACAGAGCTTGTCTTCAAGCCTGGCGGCCCGCGCATGGGCGTCGGGCGCGGGACGGATAATGACCTTTACATCAACGACCGCAGCGTCTCGAAGATTCACGCCGCGCTCCGCATGAACAAGGAGGGGACGCTGCTGGTCGCCGACACGGGTTCGACCAACGGGACTTTCATCAACGGCCGGCGCATAGCCTACGGCGAGGCCAGGGAGATACAGGAAGGCGATGTCGTCGGCTTCGGCGACATCGAGGTCCGCTTCCGCAAAGTTTAGAGCCATGTCACTCATACTGCTTTTACAGACAGCCGCGACGAACGCGAACAACGCGGCGACGACCGCCGCCGCCGCCCCCGTGCTCGAAAAGCGGCCCGCGCTTTTGAGCCTCGTCTACATGGGCGGGCTCATTCTGATGGTGCTCTGGCTCATCGTGGCGCTGATTCGCTTCCGCCGCCAGCGCTCCGCACTCGCGGCCATCGCGCCCGAGGACTTGCCCGACGAGGTGCGCCAGCGACTCGGCTCGACCTCGACCAATCGGGGCCTGCGCTCCCTGCGCGTGCTCTACATCATCCTCGCCCTGGCGGTCTTCGGCTTCCACGTCTACTGGGCCGTCTTCGCCGCCAAGAACAACGAGCGCTTCCAGCAACTCAACTACAAAGACCTGCGCAACCGCAGGCTCTCGGAGTCCACCCTGCGCGGCTGGATTCTGGACCGTACGGGCAAGCTTGAGAACGCGCTCGCGCTCTACCGCAAAGGCCCGGACGGGAGCATCCAGCGCGACTACCAGATGGACGTGCAGTTCGCGCACCTCTTCGGCTCGGATCGCGGCGACCCCGGCCTTGAGCGTTCGCTCTTCGGCATTCAGAGCGGCGAGGTGCCCGAGGCTCTGCAAGTCGTTATGGGCGAGAACGTGCAGCAGCGCGCGACGAAGGACGTGCAGTTGACGATTCACCACGAGTTGCAGCAGGCGGCCGTGGACCAGCTCAAGGGCAAGCACGGCGCGGTCGTCGTCCTCAATCCGCAGACGGGCGAGGTGCTGGCGATGTACAGCAACCCTTCCTACAGCCTGAAGGAGGTGCAGGACGAGGCGCGCTGGATTCAACTCGACGCGGACCAGCGCGACCGCCCGCTCGTCAACCGCGCGCTCAACTCCTACTACATCCCCGGCTCGACTTTCAAAACTTTCATCATGATCGCCGCGCACCGCGCCGGGCTACAGGACACGGAGTTCGTGTGCAGCGGGGGCGGCTTCTACGCCCTCCCCGGCGCGAAGCCCATCTTCGACGACGGCGGCCCCGGCGAGGTCCACGGCCTGCTCGGGATTGACCGCGCGTACGAGGTTTCGTGCAACCAGTACTTCGCGCAGATGGCCGTCAAGCTTGGACCAGAAAGACTCAAGGAGGCAGCCAAGCTGGTCGGCGTCGGCGCATACGACACGCCGGAGGCACTGCGCGCGTCCGCGAAGAAGCTCCCAGACATCTGGAACGCCAGCTCCGACGCCGTCAAGCGTGCGCTCGCGCCGCGCGAGGCCACAATCGTCGCCGGGCCGCTCGGCCGCGAGTTCAACAAGTTCGACCTGGCGCTCGAAGGTTACGGGCAGGGGTACGCCGGACAGATGACGCCGTTCCAGATGGCGCTCTTCGCCGCGACCATCGCGAACATGGAAGGCAAGCTGATGAAGCCCAGGCTGGAGATGAACCGGCCGAACGAGGTCTATAACCAGGTCGTCACGCCGCAGATTGCCGCGAAGATGCGCGAGATTATGAGCCTCGTCACACAGGGGCCGGAGGGGACCGCGCGCGGCGTCTTTGGACCCGTCAAGGCGGCGGGCATTACTTCAGGCGGCAAAACTGGCACAGCGCAGAAGGACATCCCCCTCTACGACAAGAAGACGGGCGAGCCGGTGCGTAGGAAGAGGTATGAGAAGGATCCGAAGGGCAACATCATCCGCGAGTACGAGACGATAGTGTTAGACCCCAAGCCGCGTATAGACGGCTGGTTCCTCTGCATCGCGCCGCTTGAGAACCCGCAAATCGCGATGGCCGTCATCGTCGAGGGCGGCGGCTACGGCTCGCGCTCGGCCGCGCCCATCGCCGCGCAGATGGTCCTGAAGGCGCGCGACCTGGGGCTCCTCGGCGGCAACCAGAAGAAGCCGAACCAGCCCGCGACGCCGCCGAAACAGCCGCGCCCGCCGCGCAGACAAGTGGCGAGGCAGTGAGGCGTACGACGCCCGCCGGCGCGTTGCATAGCGGGACTGAGGTTTCAATTTACGGAGAGGGTGCAGCTACCCGTTAGCATTCGACTTCTGTTCTTATGAAAAATCGCGCATCGTCACACCTGCTCGCACTGCTGCTGATTATCGGCTTCGAGATCGTGGGCTATTACGCCGTCCACCGCGCCGGGTTGATTCGCGGTTACGAGCCCTCCTGGGTCTCGGCCGTCCGCGACCTCCTGATGTACGTGCCCATCGTCTTCCTGGTCTTCTGGCTGACGCGCGTCCATAAGTACGCCGGCAACTGGACGCTCTACACGACGGCCATTCTCCTCTTCTCCGTCGGGATGCTGGTCCAGTACCGCCTCTACTCCGACCCCGAGTACAACGCGCGCAACAAGGCCGAGGCGCGCGCGCAGAAGACCGACACGCTGAGGATGCGCTACATCAACGAGAATTACGACGAGGCGAAGAAGCGCATGATGGGTCTCCCGGAGACGCCCCCGAAGCCGACGGACATCGAGAACGCGCCGACCATCAGGAGCGAGTACACGGTCAGCAACGCGCTCATGTCCGGCTCGACCTGGATTCCCATCGCGGCCTTCATCGCCTTCGCCGTCGCCTTCACTTTCTGCGCGCGCGACAACTTCCTGCTCTGGGTCCAGCGCCACAGCTTCATGATCGTCGTGCTGACCTTGATACCTTTGGGAATCGCCGTCGCCACCTCGCGCTTCGGCAAGGCCGGCGGCAACATGACGCCTTGGGAGCCGTCGAAGATTCCCTTCCTCCTCGGCTTCGCGGGCATCCTGACGGCGCGCTACAAGGATTTGGCGCGGACCTACTGGGGCATCCCGCGCGCGCGCGACGTTGTGCCATTAATCGCGATGGCGGCCATGCCGTTCATCCCCTTCTTCGTCTTGAAAGACTTCGGGCAGATGCTCGTTTTCAGCGGGGCGTACGCGACGCTTTACCTCGTCGCCGTGCGCCGCTGGCCGCAGTTGCTGCTCTTCGTCGGCTCGGTGCTGTTCGTCGTCAGCGTGCTCGTCGTCGGCGCGCTTCCGCTCGACGTGCAGGAGAAGATCCCCTTCCTTCCGACCATCGCGCGGCCCGTCAAGGCGGCTTTGCCCGACCGCATCCAACAGCGCTTCCACCTCTGGCTCGACGGCTTCGACCCGCCGTCGCCCGAGGTCAAGTGGTGGAAGAAGGATTACGAGGACGCCCTGGCCCAGAACCAGAAGATGAAGGACCTCGCGGCCGAGAGCGCAGCCATGCAGAAGACCGTCAACGTGGACGTGTGGTTCGACCGCGCCGCCTTCCAGCCCGCGCAGGCCACCTTCGGCATCGCCGCCGGCAGAATTACCGGGCGCGGGCTCGGGTTAGGTTTCGCCGAAGTCATCCCCGTCGCCGACTCCGATTACATCTACGCGGCCATCGGCGAGGAGATGGGGCTCGCCGGTGGGGCCATCGTCATCCTCTCGCTCATCATCTTCGTCTGGGCCGGAGTGCGGACGGCGATTGACGCGCGCGATATGTTCACCAAGCTTTGCGCCGCCGGGCTGACGGCGTTCATAGGCTTTCAGGCGCTGGTCAACATCGGCGGCGTCACGCGCGCCCTGCCCATGACCGGCATCACGCTGCCGTTCGTCAGCCACGGCGGCTTCAGCCTCATTACCAGCTTTGCCATGCTCGGGATGCTGATGGCCTTTTCGCACCGCAACGCGCGCGACGCCAAAGTGACGGCGCGCAAAGGCAGGCGCGTGGGTGGTCCAGACGATCCCGCTCTCCCGGAGGCAGTTCAATAATGAAGCACCCCGAAAAAGTAGCCCTCTCGTCGGCGGTCGTCTCCGACCGCGGCCTGAGCGAGAAGCGGCCGCTCAACGAAGACTCGTACCTCCTGGACCCGGAGCGGCGCATCTTCGCCGTCGCCGACGGCGTGGGCGGCGCGCAGGCCGGCGAGGTCGCCTCGAAGACGGCGATGGAAGTCCTGGACGAAGCCTTCCGCCACCAGACCGAAGGAGCCGACATAGAGGACTTGATGGAGGTCGCCATCCAGCGCGCCAACAACTCCATCTTCCAGATGGCGCACGAGCACCCGAAGCTCTCGGCGATGGCGACGACCGTCGTCGCGCTCCACCTCGACGGGCACGTCGCGACCATCGGCCACGTCGGCGACTCGCGTCTCTACCGCGTCAGCCCCGACGGCGGACTGTACCGCGAGACGGCCGACCACTCGGTCGTCGAGGAAGAGGTGCGCGCCGGGCGCATGACGCCCGAGCAGGCGGCGCATCATCCGTCACGCAACGTCATCAGCCGCGCGCTCGGCGCGGAGGCGAGCGTCGAAGTTGACATGAAGACAATCGAGGTCGAGGACGGCACGGCCTTCCTGCTCTGCTCGGACGGCATCACGCGCCATCTCCCCGACAGCGAAATTCGCGACCTGATTTTTTCGACGCCCGACCTTGAAGCGGTCTGCGCCGAGATGAAGCGGCGTTGCTACGAGCGCGGCGCTGAAGACAATCTGACGGCGGTCATCGTGCGCGTCGGCGAGAACGCCTTCAAGTACGAGGACGAGCGCACTGTGCTGGCGTCGCGCCCCGACCTGGCTCGAACCGCGCCGCTGCACGACGTTTCGGGCGAGATGGCGGCCGCCTCGGTGCAGGCGGCCGCCCCGCCGCCGCCTCCGGCCCACGCGAGCGGCCCCATGCCGGCCGCCACGCCCGCGCCTGTCGCCGCCGCGCAGTCGCCGCTCCCGCCGCCTCCCGTCGGCGAGAACAACGCGCACGCGACGAACCCCGTGCTTGAGATGGAGTCGCGGGCCAAGGCACGCAAAGGCGGGGGAGGCGGCAAAGCTCTCCTTCTGATACTGCTCATCGCAGGGCTCGGCGCGGCAGCCTTCTATGGCGGGATGTACTGGCAG